>Ga0190359_1002216_pt1 | contig 11682 bp, 7 predicted proteins | sample 48721823_MG_FD_161269 | JGI IMG/M metagenome (GOLD analysis project Ga0190359, IMG submission 161269) | Hydrothermal vent microbial mat bacterial communities from Southern Trench, Guaymas Basin, Mexico - 4872-18-2-3_MG | ecosystem: Environmental > Aquatic > Marine > Hydrothermal vents > Microbial...
ACCAATATAAAATAGTGATATTTTAGCAATATTTAATATTTTTAATATCAAAATTAATTTCAGAATCAGCTACCAAAGAACTTATATGGTCAAACAAATTAAGACATATAAGTATAAAAAGATATGGGGAAAAAAATGAAAGCTATAATTGGAAAGAGGGAATTCACAAGACAGCTATCAATAGCAGATAGTATAACCAGTTCTAAATCATCTATTCCTATATTATCAAATGTTCTAATAGAGGCACAATCAGAAAAGGGAATATTAAACATTACAGCATCTAATTTAGAAACAGGAGTTAAAGTAGTAGGAAATGCAAGTATAACAGAGACTGGTGCTATAGTTGTAAATAGTAAAAAGGTATTGAGCGTTATTAGAGAACTCCCAGATGACGACATTTATATATTTACAGATGAACATTTAAGGTTAAACGTTCAAAGTACGAATAAGTCCATAAATGCAAGGTTTTTAATTATAGGAATGGATAAGGAAAACTTTCCCTTAGTAAAAACAGAAATTGGAAATACCTATTTTGAAATAGAGGCATCAATACTCAAGGATCTAATTAAAAAGGTAATATTCTCCATATCTCAGGATGAGAATAAATATGCACTAACTGGTGTTTTTATGGAAAAATATAATGGCAATATAAACTTGGTTGCCACAGATGGAAAACGGCTTGCCTTAGTTGAGAGATCAATTGAAAGTCTTGGATTAAATGAAGAAGCTGTATCCATACCTGAAGGAGGAGTTATCATACCCAAATCTGCATTATCAGAGATATTAAGGTACAATTTCGAGGAGGGAGAATTAATAAAAATTTCGTTCAGCAAAAACCAGATGTTTTTATCGTATGATAATGTAAATATAGTATCAAATCTTATAGAAGGAAAATTCCCAGATTATAAAAGAATAATTCCTGTAGATAGAGAAAAGTACTTTATAGCTGATAAAGAGAAACTTTACGGAGCAGTAAAGAGAGTATCAATTTTGGTAGATGAGTCCTATAAACAGATAAAGTTTTCTATATTAAATGATAAACTTATAGTTTCAACACAAAGCCCCACATTTGGAGGAGCAGTAGAGGAAATCCCAATCGAGTATAGCGGGGAGGAGATAGATATTGCTTTAAATTATCTTTTTATTATAGACTGCCTAAAGGAAATAGAAACAGAAAGTGTAATTATGGATTTTGAAGATTCGGATAAAGCAGTTACAATAAAAGGAAAAGGTGAAAAAGGATATCTTAATATTGTTATGCCAATGAAAATAAATGTATGAATAAATTAATTTATTAATCTATAGGCAAGTAGATATTCAATTATGATAAAAACCCTATTTTCCTATTCATTCTAATTAAAACTTAAATACTGGTACAAAACCATTATTTAAATGAATAAAACCTAAGATAACGGGTTTCAATAATAAGATACGTTTTCATATTCTTTTACATAAATTGTAGAGTTTTAATAAATATTTCTCAGTTTTAAATATTTAAATGTTGTTATGAAAGACCTTGAAATGTTTAAGGCAAGCATATTTCTTCCCACCCTAACTATATGGTAAAGCTCAATTGTTGATAAAGAGATTATGGCTGTATAATTTCAGAAATTATGAAAGTTTGGATATTGAGTTTAAAGAAGGTACGAATTTAATTATTGGTGATAATGGGGCAGGAAAAACAAATATTATTGAGGCAATCTATTATCTTTCCACATCAAAATCCTTTAGAAATAGCTTAGATAGAGATATTAAAAATTGGAATAAGGATGAATTTGCTATAAAAGGCTATTTTTATTCTGGGGATGAGGAAATAATTGTTAAGTTCAAATATTTAAATGGCAGAAAGGAACTATATATAAACGAAATTCCCGAGGATAGAGTTACAAAAATAGTAGGAAAAATATTCATTGTTCCTTTTTTATTTGACGATATCTATTTAATAAGCGGTTCACCAGCTAAAAGAAGATCCTTTATTGATTTAACTCTATCAATGGTTGATAGTTTCTATTTTGGAAATCTGAAAGATTATATTTTTGCTGTAAGACAGAAAAATTCTCTTTTAAAAAATGAAAGAATTGTTAATAAGGATTTACTAAGTGTGTGGAATGAAAAAATTTCAGAATACGCAAGTTATCTAGTTTGGAGTAGAAAAAGGCTTATTGATAATTTTAATGGGATTATAGGAAAGTTAGGGGGAAAGGCATACAGTAGCAGGTTTTTGTTTAATATTAAGTATAGGTCAATGGTTAAATTGAAAAATGATGAAAGTATTGATGACATAAAAAAATCAATTTTAAAAACACTTAACAATAATATGGATAAGGAAATAGCATTAAAAAGTTGCTTATATGGACCCCATAGAGAGGATTTTACCATATATAAGGATAATTATACGGTAAGAAAGTTTGGTTCTATAGGTGAAGGAAGAATAACTTCTATAATCTTGAAAAAATGCCAGGTGGAGTTTTACAAACAGTTTAAAAAAGTTAATCCAATACTTCTTATAGATGATGTTTTTCTTGAGCTTGACAATGATACAAGAAGATTGGCCAAGACAATAATAGATGATAATTCTCAAATTTTAATAACGACAACATCAGTAAAAAATATTCCAGATAATTTTAAATATAAAAAACTATTCCACATTGTAAATGGTAAGGTAGATAAAGAAGTTGTATATTAATATTATGATGTAGATCTTCTGTAAGCAGGAAATAAACTATTATGAAACGAGAGAGAAAACCCTTAAAGGTTTCAGATGTTCTGAACGAGTTTTTTAAGAATCACAGATATATTTACTATCGTGTAAAAATGGAATCATCAGTCAAACTGTGGGAAAAAATTGAAGATCCTCTTATAAAAATGCATACAAAGGCTATATCAGCTAAAGATGGAGTTTTAACAATAAGGACAAGCTCTCCTGCAATATCAAATGAGCTTTCATTAAGAGAGGTTGAACTTCTTGATAGGATTAATACACTTCTTGGAGAAAGAATTATAAAAAAAATAGTTTTCAAAACTGGCTTCATTAAAAAAGAGAAAAAAATTGAAGATTTTGATATTCTTAATGAAAGAAAAATCACTTACAATGTGTTAAAAAAAATAGATGAACTGATAAAAGGTTTAAAAGATGAAGATTTAAAGAAAAAGCTGAAAAGACTATTTATTGAAGCCTATAAAGCAAATCAGTAGCTTTTAAAATTTAATATTTTTAGATAAAATACAGATAAGAAAGGTTTTTCTAATATACCAATGATTGGCTTAATTGTTTGAATATTAATTAAAAAGCTGTTATATTAGTTCTGTTTATCCTTCTATTAGATAATAAACCTATCAAATGGCTTTTTAAAAGCTTAATACTGCTCAGCATAAATATTCAAACAATTAACATTGGCTTGAGCACAAAAAGGTGAAAGAAGGGTAAATTTAAAATTTAAGGCTTCGTATATAGTAAAGCTTCTTTACAATTTAGGGGTTAGGTATGGCACAGGATTACAAAGCTGATAGTATTCAGGTTCTTGATGGAATTGAGCATGTAAGAAAAAGGCCAAGTATGTATATTGGTTCTACAGGCACAGAGGGACTCCATCATTTGGTTTATGAAGTTATAGATAATTCAATTGATGAAGCTTTAGCCGGATACTGTAAAAATATTTCGGTCATTATAAAAAAAGGTAATGTGGTAGAAGTAGAGGATGATGGTAGGGGTATCCCGGTAGATATACATCCTACGGAAAAGGTTTCAGCACTTGAGTTGGTAATGACCAAATTAAATGCAGGTGGGAAATTTGATAATAAAACATATAGAATTTCTGGAGGATTGCATGGTGTAGGGGTTTCTGTTGTTAATGCTCTGTCGGAGTGGCTCGAGGTAACCGTTTGTAGAGAAGGAAAGCTTTACTTTCAAAAATACAGTAGGGGTAAACCTGAAACAAAGTTAGAAGTAAAAGGATCCTGCCAGAAAAGTGGTACTAAAATCGTCTTTAAGCCAGACAAAAAGATATTTAAAGATATTAACTTTAATTTTGATATTCTTTCAAGAAGACTAAGGGAACTGGCATTTCTAAATAAGGGAATAAGCATAAATATTAAGGATCTTCGTAATAAAGATGAAATTAAAGAACATAATTTTAAGTTTGATGGGGGTATTGTTAGTTTTGTAAAATATCTCAACCAGACAAAAAACGCTCTTCATAAAGATATTATATATTTAGAAGATAAAAGGGATGATCTTGAGATAGAAGTCGCCATTCAGTACAATGAGGGGTATGTTGAAAATATATTTGCCTTTGTTAATAACATCAATACGGTTGAAGGGGGAACTCACCTAATAGGTTTTAAAGCAGGATTAACTAGAACAATCAATGATTATATTAGAAGAAATGCTTCGATTAAAAATAAGCTCTCCTTGACAGGAGATGATGTAAGAGAAGGATTAACTGCTGTAATCAGCCTTAAAATAAAGAATCCCCAGTTTGAAGGTCAGACAAAGGCTAAATTAGGAAACTCAGAAGTTAAAGGAATTGTTGAATCCCTTGTTTACGAGAGGTTATCAGAATACTTTGACCGTAATCCTCATGTTGCAAAGAAAATTATTGATAAGTGTATTCAATCCGCTAAAGCCAGAGAAGCAGCAAGAAGAGCAAGAGAACTCACAAGGAGAAAGAATGCCCTTGAAAATGATACTCTTCCGGGAAAATTGGCAGATTGTTCAATAAAAGATCCAGAAAAAGCGGAACTCTACATAGTAGAGGGTGATAGTGCTGGAGGTAGTGCAAAGCAGGGGAGGGATAGAACTTTTCAAGCTATTCTTCCATTATGGGGAAAGATGTTAAACGTAGAAAAAACCAGAATAGATAAGGTATTGAGCAATGATAAACTACAACCAATTATTGCTACTCTTGGAACCGGGATCGGTGAAGGTTTTGATATTTCAAAGCTAAGATATGGAAAGATTATTATCATGGCTGATGCTGATGTAGATGGATCTCATATTAGAACTCTTCTTTTAACTTTCTTTTTCAGATATATGAGAGAGTTAATAGAGAGAGGCCATATCTATATAGCATGTGCACCCTTATACAAAATTACCAAGAAGAAAGCTGTTTATTACGCATATTCAGAAGAAGAAAAGGAAAATATTTTAAAAGAGATTGGAAACAGCTCTGTTAATATCCAGAGGTATAAAGGCCTTGGAGAGATGAACCCTGATCAGCTATGGGAAACAACAATGAACCCTGAAAAGAGAACATTAATACAGGTTACTTCCGAGGATTTTGTTGAAGCTGACGAAATATTCTCCACTCTGATGGGGGATGCTGTAGCCCCGAGGAGAAAATTTATTGAAACCCATGCAAAGTTTGTAAAAAATATCGATGTCTAGAAATATGGAAACTTCACAGTGAATATTTAAAATACAGAAAATATAATAATGAACTGATAAGGAGACGAAGTTGCCAACTGGAGAAAAAGTAATAAAAAAGTTCATTGAAGATGAAATGAAAACATCATACCTCACGTATGCAATGAGTGTTATCGTAAGCAGGGCGCTACCTGATGTCAGAGATGGACTTAAACCTGTGCATAGAAGAATACTCTATGATATGAAGGAGTTTGGATTAACCCATGACAAGCCTTATAAGAAGAGTGCAAGAATTGTAGGCGATGTATTGGGTAAGTATCACCCCCATGGAGATCAGGCTGTTTACGATGCTCTTGTTAGAATGGCTCAAGATTTTAGTATGCGATATCCACTGGTAGAGGGGCAGGGTAACTTTGGTTCTGTAGATGGTGATGCCCCTGCAGCTATGAGATATACAGAAGTAAGAATGACCCAGATGGCAGAACTCCTCCTTCAGGATATCGATAAAGAAACTGTAGATTTTATACCTAACTTTGATGATACGCTAAAGGAACCTGTAGTAATACCCGCTGCATTCCCGAACCTACTCGTTAATGGTGCAAGTGGTATAGCAGTTGGAATGGCAACAAATATTCCCCCACATAACCTTAGAGAGGTTATTAAGGCTATTATTAAAACCATAAATAATCCAGAAATAACAATAGAAGAGCTTATAAAGATAATACCTGGCCCAGATTTTCCGACAGGAGGTTTAATAATAGGAACTGAGGGAATCAAAAAAGCTTACATGATGGGAAATGGACAGATAAAGATCAGGGCAAGGGTAAATATAGAAACATTAAAAAATGGCAAAGAGATGCTGATTGTGAATGAAATTCCCTATCAGGTTAATAAAACAAGACTGATACAGGATATTGCCAATCATATAAAGGATAGAAAAATAGAAGGAATAAGCGATTTACGTGATGAATCTGATAGAGATGGAATACGGATTGTTCTGGAATTAAAACGAGGAATTAATCCACATGTTATTATGAACCAGCTTTTTAAGATGACATCATTGGAAACAACCTTTGGGATAAATCTCCTGGCCCTTGATCATTTCAATCCCAAGGTAATGAACATAAAACAGATTATTGAAAAGTATATAGAGCATAGAGAGGAAATAGTAAAAAGAAGAACGATCTACGATTTGGACAAAGCTGAAAAGCGAGCCCATATTCTGGAAGGTTTTTTAAAAGCCCTGGATAATATAGATGAAATCATTAAAATAATACGTGGATCAAAAACAGTAGCACAGGCTCAATCTCGCCTTATAGAGAGATTTTCTTTTACCAAAGTACAGGCAGAAGCGATACTGGATATGAAATTAGCAAGACTGACAGGGTTAGAACGAGAGAAGATCCAGAAAGAATATGAAGAACTTCAAACGACAATTGCAAAATTAAAAGAAATACTTAAGAGTAAAGAAAATATATTGAAAGAAATCGCAAAAGAACTTTCTGAGATAGAAAGGAAGTTTGGAGATGATAGAAAAACAGAAATACTGCCAAATGCGGAAGAGGTCAATCTCGAAGACCTTATTCTTGAAGAAGATGTTGTTGTTACAATTACACATAAAGGTTTTATAAAAAGAACACCAATAACGGCATTCAGGCATCAATCAAGAGGCGGGGTTGGAGTTAATGCTTCTACACTTAAGGATGATGATTTTATCAAAGAGATGTTTGTTGCATCAACTCACGATACCATCGTTTTTCTAACGGATAAGGGTAGAGCTTACAGCCTTAAAGTGCACGAGATAATGAATGCTACAAGAACTTCAAGAGGACAGAGTATAAAACTGCTTCTAAGCTTGAAAGAAGACGAAAACATAGAGGCATCAGTAGCATTGAGGGGAAAAGAAGAAGAGAAATATATCCTGATTGTTACAAAAAAAGGAATGATAAAGAAGCTCGAAAGCAATGATCTCCAAAAGATAAGAAAAACTGGGATAATTGCAATTGGCTTGAGCAAGAATGATTCAGTAGTGGATGCTATTACGACAAGCGGTAAAGATGAAATTATGATTGCTACTGCAATGGGAAATGCGCTCAGAGTAAAAGAGTCTCAGATTAGGCCAATGGGTAGAAGCGCAAGAGGGGTAACTGGTATTAAGTTAGGGAAGAATGATTATGTGTGTGGTATATCAAAACTATTTGATAAAGGGGATCTTCTGGTTGTTACTGAGAAAGGTTATGGGAAAAGAGTATCTTTTAATAACTTTACAGCCCATAATAGGGGTACAAAGGGTCAGATTTATATTAAACTTTCAAAGAAAACAGGTAAGGCTGTAGGGATCTTATCTATTAGAAATAAAGATGCCTTTGTTGTAATCACAAATAGGGGAATGATAATTAAACTTAAAGCTAGCGGTGTTTCACGCATGGGAAGAACAGCAAGTGGGGTTAAGGTAGTAAATATTAAAGATCCAGACATGGTTGCGGGAATTAGTAAGATTATTCAATAAGATTGTAATTGACGCTCTTATATGATCTTTCTATCTTAATGAAGGAAGGAGAGATGGCTGAGTGGTCGAAAGCGGCGGTCTTGAAAACCGTTGTCCCTCGTCAGAGGGACCGTGGGTTCGAATCCCACTCTCTCCGATTTTATTAGATGAAATAGGCAGATAAACTTGAGGTAATAATAAAAAAAGTATGCCTATTCGTTTTATGCCAATAAAAAAATTAAATTTAACTATCCATGAATATTTTGCTATTATAGTTGATAAAACTACAGTTGATTATTTTTGATAATTATTACAGATTGTAATTGTGTATAAGATCTTTCGATAATATGGTTTAAAAATGAGGAGAGGTGCGAGAGTGGCCGAATCGGGCTCCCTGCTAAGGAGTTGTCCCCTTTCGGGGACCGTGGGTTCGAATCCCACCCTCTCCGATTTTTTTATAACTGTTTAGCACGTGCCCATAGCTCAGTGGATAGAGCATTGGATTGCGGATCCAAGGGTCGGAGGTTCAAATCCTCTTGGGCACGCATTTTTTTGGCATAATCCTCAAATTAGAAAAATAATGTCTTTATAATTACTCAAGGTTTGCTTGCTTAAATATTTTAGTAATAACCTTTAAAATTTGAATAAGGGTGAAAAAATATAGTGGAGAGGTGCGAGAGCGGTCGAATCGGGCGGTCTCGAAAACCGTTGTCCCTCGCAAGGGGGACCGTGGGTTCGAATCCCACCCTCTCCGATAAAAAACAGATTGAATGAACAAATGGGAAAAATTATAATTGTAGCAAATCAAAAAGGAGGGGTTGGTAAAACTACAACTGTTGTAAATGTATCTGCATATATTGCCTCAGAAGGATATCAAACATTAGTGATAGATTTAGATTCTCAGGGAAACAGCTGTTCAGGTCTGGGCATAAATAAGGAGGAAAATAAAGAAGGTTTATATGAGGCTCTTTTAGGATTTAAAGATGTAAAGGATTTGATCACACCTACAGAAATAAGAAACCTATACATTATACCATCTAATATACACCTTTCTGGAGCACAAGTAGAACTAGTTGAAATGGAAAAAAGGGAGTATAAATTAAAAGAAATAATAGAAAAAATTAAAGGAAATTTTAAATATATATTTATAGATTCTCCACCATCCCTTGGATTGCTTACCGTTAACGGGCTTGTCGCAGCGGATTCTGTTATAATTCCTATTCAATGCGAGTACTATGCTCTTGAAGGGTTGAGTCAACTTTTAAAGACAATAAATATAGTAAAACAGAGACTTAATCCAAAATTGAAACTTGAAGGTGTTTTGCTTACAATGTATGATACTAGAACAAATCTATCAAAACAGGTAGTTGAAGAGGTTATTGCATATTTTAAGCAAAAGGTGTATAAAACTATTATACCAAGGAATGTAAAGCTGGCAGAAGCGCCAAGTTATGGGAAACCAATAAAATTGTATGATCCAAATAGTGTGGGTGCTTTAAGTTATTATAAATTATCAAAGGAAATAATAGAAAATGGGTAAGAAGGCTTTAGGAAAGGGTTTAGATGCCCTTATAAATGATGAAAGTGAAATAAAAGAAAGCGAAATAGCTGAAATAGATATAGAAAAAATAGTTCCCAACAGGGATCAACCAAGGAAAAGTTTTGATAAGCAGGAAATCCAGGAATTGGCGGAATCTATTAGAGAAAACGGTATTATTCAACCAATTATTTTGAGGGCTAAGGATGAAGTTTATGAAATTGTCGTAGGAGAAAGAAGATTTCGAGCAGCTAAAGAAGCTGGTCTTAAAAAAGTTCCTGCAATTATAAAAGATTATTCAGAATCAAGATTATTAGAAATAGCGCTTATAGAAAATATCCAAAGAAAAGATTTAAACCCTCTGGAAGAGGCTCTTGCGTATAAAACAATCATTGATAGGGATACCATAACACAGGAGGAACTTTCAAAAAGGGTTGGAAGATCTCGTAGCTATATTGCAAATATGATAAGGCTTCTTGAATTGCCCGATGAAATAAAAAATTTTGTTTCACGTGGAACAATTACAGTTGGACATGCAAAAGCAATAATGGCACTGAATGAAAAAGAAAAAAAGGTAGAAATAGCAAAGAAAGTTGCAGAAGAAGGGCTTTCGGTTAGAGAGGCAGAAGATTTAGTTCGAGAAGTAAATGCTTCTCAAAACGATTTTGTAAATGTTCCACGTGGAACAGCGAATGATTCTAAAGAAATGGTGACTGCTCAGGGGGAAAAATCAATTTATATAAAGGAGCTTGAAGAGAAGCTCATATCTACCCTTGGAACCAGAGTAAAAATAAGATACAGTAAAGGTAAGGGAGCTATAATTATTAACTTTTTTTCCGATGAAGAACTTGATCGGCTTCTTGAGGATCTTCTTTAATAAAATCAAGTAACCATTGGACAATAATAAAAAGATTGACTTTGCCTATTCGTTTTATACTAATTTAAATTTTTATATTCTTAATAAATGCTTAATGCTGATACGGAAAAAAATATTCTAGATAGGAAATAATTTAATGAGTAAGCAAGAATACTTTCAGTATTAATAAAAATCTTACCTTGCCTTTTTGTTTTATACCTATAAAAAATTAAGTTTAAATATCCTTTTGTATTCTATACTAATAATAAACTCTAGTACAAAAAACATGTTTTTGTGAATAAAATATAAATGAAAGATATACTGAATATCCCATATTTAAAAGAACAGATTATTCCATATATCGGAAGTAAAAGAAGGCTCTTGCCATTAATTTACAGAGCAATTGATAAAATCGGATTGCTGGAAAAGAAGGGAATTAAATTCCTGGATTTGTTTTCAGGTAGTGGAGTGGTTTCTCGCCTGGGTAAAGTTTTAAAGTTTGAGGTTTTTTCTAACGATTGGGAATATTATTCCTATGTCATTAATAGCTCATACCTTAAGGTGAATCACTCCTATTTGGATCGGTTATATAAAGAATGGGGCGGAATTGAAGGTATTGTAGCACATCTTAACAATTTACCTGATCCAGAGGAGAAAGACCAATTTATAGCGAAATATTACTCCCCTAAGGATGATTCTTTTCCAGATTACAGAAAAGAGAGGCTTTTTTATACAAGATACAATGGATTGATAATTGACAAAATCAGGAACGAGATAGAGGCGTTATATCCTAAGAATATTGTTGACCGGGACGTAAAGAAAAGAAGGGAAAAGTATCTACTTTTGTCGGCACTTTTATACCAAGCTGCGACTCACACTAATACTTCCGGAGTTTTTAAAGCCTATCACAAGGGATTTGGTGGTTTTTCAGGAGATGCCCTTAGCAGAATAATGAAAAAAATAGAAATGACAACACCTATTTTAATTGATAGCGAATATGAATCACATGTATTCATGGAAGATTCAAATAGACTTATTAAAAAAAAGGATCTACAAAGTATAAAGTTTGATTTAGTATATATCGATCCTCCCTATAACCAGCATCAGTATGGAAGTAATTATCATCTCTTAAATACAATTGCAAAATGGGATAAAGCTTTTGTAGCTTCTCAGTTAAAAAATAACCTTTTAAATAAAAAAGCGGGGATAAGAGAGGATTGGGTTAAAACAAGATCGTTGTATTGCTATAAAGATACCGCAGTTCAGCTCTTTGAAGATTTAATGCGTTCAATAAATGGGAGGTATCTGCTTATTAGTTATAACACAGAAGGAATAATTCCAATAGATAAGATGATTTCTATAGCTTCCTCTGTTGGTAAAGTAGAAATAATAGGCAATGAGTATATTAAATACAGGGGGGGGAAACAGAGCATTTC
>Ga0190359_1002217_pt1 | contig 11681 bp, 11 predicted proteins | sample 48721823_MG_FD_161269 | JGI IMG/M metagenome (GOLD analysis project Ga0190359, IMG submission 161269) | Hydrothermal vent microbial mat bacterial communities from Southern Trench, Guaymas Basin, Mexico - 4872-18-2-3_MG | ecosystem: Environmental > Aquatic > Marine > Hydrothermal vents >...
AATAAACAGGGGCGTTTCACCCCCACCCCAACCCTCCCCCCTCAAGGGGGAGGGAGTTTCTTTAATGATTTCAATCAATTAATTCCCTCTCCCCTGGCGAGAGAGAGGGCTTCCGCTATTTATTGAGCTATTACGATTTTTTCGACATTTTTGATATGGGTTTTGTAAGGCAGAGATCATTTATTGAGCTCACTTCTTTGCTAATACGCTTTTATGGGCGCTTTTTATTTCTTATCAGATACTTTCAAAAAATGGGTTGACAATCTTTATCGACAGGGATAGAAAAGAATACAAATTTCAACATATAAATAGAAAAGGAAGGTATCCTATTCAATGAATCACTACGAAACAATTTATATTGTAAACCCTACTTTGGACGATGACGCTTTAAAAGAGGCAATTGAAAAATTTTCGGATCTCATCAAAAAGCTAAAAGGCTTTATTGTAAAGGTTAATGAGTGGGGAAAAAGAAAATTAGCCTACGAGCTTAAGCAATTTGATAAAGGCTACTATGTAGTATTAGATTTTTGCGCTCTTCCTAAAATGGTAAGAGAATTAGAGAGGAATCTGAAATTAGATGAACGAATCTTAAAATATATTACCGTAAAGATTGATGAAAATATTGATCCGAAGGATTTAGTAAGTAAGGAGAAGGAAACAGAAGATACAATGGAAAAAAGCCACAATGAGCATGTTGAGGAAAAATAATGGCCTATAATGATACCTTCAATCATGAAAGAAAAAGAGTTTTTGTTAAGCATAAGATCTGTCGCTTTTGTGCTGATTCAAGCCTGAAGATCGACTACAAAGATTCAAAGACTCTTGCAGCTTTTACTACCGAAAGAGGTAAGATCATACCTCGAAGAATTTCTGGCAACTGCGCTAAGCATCAAAGAATACTCGCCTTAGCTATAAAAAGAGCGAGAAATATTGCCCTGTTACCTTTTACTACGGCAAAAATAAAGACGAAGCAATCCAGGGAACTGTAAGATTTAGCTCCCCAAGCCCTTTTTATTCTTTATTCACCTTTCTTTACGGAAATTGTAGTTCCTTACCTTTATATTTACAAAAAAATTAGAACAGGAAAAGGCATGAAAATTATTTTATTACAAGATCTTGAATCTCTTGGTTTTGAAGGCGATATCGTAGATGTCGCCAGGGGGTATGCAAGAAATTATCTCATTCCAAAAGGTGCAGCCATTGAGGCCAGTAATGCGAATTTAAAGGCTCTGGAGATGAGAAAAGCTAAAATAGCGGCTCGACATATGAAGGATAAGGAGGAATCAGAAAGAGCCGCGGAAAAGATCTCTCAGATGACCGTAACGATGATACGTAAGGCTGGTGAAGAGGGCAAACTTTACGGTTCTGTCACAAGCAGAGATATTGCTCAAGAGCTCGAAAGGGAAGGTATTATTGTAGATAGAAAAAAAATTATTACGGATGAGGCAATTAGAACTCTTGGGGAGTTTGAAGTCGCTATTAAACTCCACCCGGAGGTTATGGCTAAATTAAAAGTCATTGTTGAGAAAGAGGAAGAAAAAGCGTAATCTGATGGCTATGCCTAAAAAGAAAGAAGATACAGTTTATTCTCCCTATAAGGTCCCCCCACATAATCTGGAGGCTGAACAGGCTATAGTGGGAGGGATATTAATCAACAATGATGCGCTTAATCAGGTTGTGGATATACTCTCCGGCGAAGATTTTTATAAAGAGGCCCATGCACTCATATATGAGGGAATGCTTACCCTGTATAATAGGGATGATCCGGTAGATATAATAACCCTTTCCCAGGTGTTAAAGGAAAAGGCTGCCCTGGATAAGGTAGGCGGGACAGAGTATTTAGCCTCTCTGGCAGAGGCAACAGCAACTTCTGCTGGAATAATGTATCATGCTGAAATTGTGAAAGATTTATCTACACGAAGAAATCTAATTCGACAATGTTCTTATATATCTGAAGTGTGTTTTCAGCCTGGCAATGATACCGAAGACATTCTTGATTCAGCCGAACAGTATATATTTGAGATAGGTGAAAGGAATATAGATCAAAACTTTTTACAGCTCGATGAAGTTGTCAAGAACAGCTTTAAGAAAATAGAAACCACTACCGGCAGTAATATAACAGGCATTTCAACCGGATTCACCGATTTTGATAATCTCACCTCTGGTCTTCAACCCTCTGATTTTATCATTATTGCTGGGAGGCCAAGCATGGGTAAAACAGCATTGGCATTAAATATTGCGCTTAACGCTGCGCTTATAGATAAAATAGGTGTGGCAATATTCTCACTTGAGATGTCAAGCCTCCAGCTCGGCATCAGGCTATTGGGCTGTGATGCTATGATAGATGCATGGAAATTAAGGAATGGTGCTCTGCAGGATGATGAATATCTTCGTTTGACAGACTCGGCTAATAGACTTTCAGAGTTACCTATCTATATTGATGATTCGTCTGCTTTGTCTTCCCTGGAGATAAAGGCAAAGGCCAGACGGTTAAAAAAAAAGGACAATATATCGTTAGTTATTATTGATTACCTCCAATTAATGCAGAGCAAAAAGGCCGCTGAATCAAGACAGTTGGAGATTTCTGATATATCAAGATCATTGAAGGCTCTTGCAAAGGATTTAGATATCCCTGTCCTGGCAGTTTCGCAGTTGAACAGGAAGGTTGAGGACAGGCCCAATAAGAGGCCGATGTTAGCTGATTTGAGGGAGTCAGGCGCTATAGAGCAGGATGCGGATCTGATCTTGTTTATTTATCGAGAAGAATTATATAACCGGACAGAGGAAAACAGAGGGAAGGCAGAACTTATTGTTGCCAAACATAGAAATGGCCCTACTGGCCTGGTTAATTTAACATTTAGGGAAAAATATACAAAATTCCAAAATTACTATAAAGATGATGTAGATGTAGTAGAAGGGTGAGAAAGAAAATACATCCATCTACCCTACCAACACTGAGAAAAGCGATTGAAGATAGTCTTTTCTGACATCCATGCCTTATCTCACTGATTATGCACCAATCAAGAAAAGTTGTTTTTTAATGACGCAGTCATGCTCTGCCAGGCACTCGATTTGATTTTTTGTTGGTTTCTCGTAATAATTAAGCTCTGACAGGAAGGAATAGAATTTATTAATCTCATTCCTTGGACTGGGTCAAGGGTAAAGAGTGTGGTTGAAAGTGCATCAGCTTCTATTGCTGTAGGGGCCTGAACAGAGACGCTCGCATTAATAACAGGGGATAACCCCGTTTTGGGGTTGATAATGTGATGAAAGATTTTTTCCCTGTCAAAGAATACCTCATAATTGCCAGAGGTGGCTATAGACCTGTTTGTGATAGCGACTATGTCAGGATAATTTTTTTTCTTTAGCGGGTCTTCGATGGCTATTTTCCATGGCCTGTTATTGCCTTTGTCACCTATTGTTCTAATATCTCCCCCTGCGTTTATAAGCGCATGTTTTATACCCTGTTTGATTAGTGTCTCAATTGCCTTATCCACAATAAAGCCTTTCGCAATACCATCCAGAGTAATTCCCATGCCATCCTTTTTAAAGGATATATCATTTCCATGTAAAGAAATCAGTTCGGCATTAACAAGTTCCAAGAGCTCAGCAATCTTTTCCTTGATTCGGGTAACTTTTTTTTGGTCTTTAAAAGATTGAGCCAATAGATCTAAGACTGGTTTCACAGTAATATCAAAAAAGCCATTACTGATTTGGTGATACTGCAAGGATTTTTTAATAACAAAGGAAAGCTCAGGAGGGACTTTATTGCAAAATCCGTCACGGTTCAGCAGTGATACAGGGCTATCAGAATCAAACCGGCTCATTATCTTTGTAAGTCTTTCTATCTCTTCAAAGGCTAAGGCGATAGATTCCTCTGCGTGGTCTTTGGAGGGATTGAAAGTGGTTATGGACACTATTGTGCCCATGCCTGTCATGGATCTTGCGACCTTGTATAGATTTTTATCAAACTTTACCGCCTCGGCAGAACGTAACCCTGCAGGGAATGTAGCCAGCCCCAGCCCAAGCATACCAGAAATTTTCAGAAAATCTCTCCTTTTCATACATCCGCGCTCTATAAATTTATAGGATTCTCTATGCATTTTGTTCCTCCAGGATAAATTTTGTTACCTATCGATGTTTTATATGAATAATATTACATTGCTCGTAAGGGTTCACCGTTGGCCGTTCTCCGTTCACGGATAAGCCAACAGTGGCAATGAACCGCTTAAATAGACATATCCATTACCAGACTGAGCAGTGGGTTGCTCCATAGGAATTGTTCCCCTTTCGGACAATCCCGATATATCGGGATGAAACGTGAACAGTTACCATTTTTTTTAAATTTAAGATCCGAGATATCCTATATCATTTGAATAAATAGATTACAAGAGCTTTTTCTTGTTAATTTTTATTCATTGTTAAGGTTACGTAATGAGATATGGTGAAGCAACAATAGTAGTAAACCTAAAGTAACAATAGGAATAAATCCTGCAGCATGGAGAAGAATGGCAATTGATAATGCCTTTTCCTTGCTGGAACCATAAAAAATTAATCCATATTGACATGCCAGGTGAAATGTGCCGATATATCCAGGCGCCGATGGTAATGTGACACTAAGACATAGTAATATCAGAATAAAAAAGGGGGCCAAAAAAGGCAATGACAAACCCATTGAAAAACAAAGGATATATACTTGAAATGCGCTAAGACACCAGAGTGTGAGAGAGTAAAATATTACTGCCAAAAGTTGAGACGGGCCTTTAACAAGGACAAGACCATTGCTGAAACCTTTCAGCATATCAACAATCCTGTTTCTTATTTTATGTGGTAAAAAGAAAAGAAAACGTCCAAAGATATTGAGAAAGATTTGGGTCTTCTTTTTCAGCCCAATAAGCAGAAAGATTGAAGCGATAAAAAGAACTAACAGAAAAAATCCTCCTGTTTTTAGGCCCTTTGATATTGATTCCCATTCAGAGGGGAAATCATTAAAAAGGATAACAAACAATACCATTAGAAGAATGGTAAAGACATCAAAGAGCCTTTCAATAATAATGGTTGCTAAGGAGGAACTTTTACTTATATTTTCCATGCTCCCGATGTAGTTTGCCCTTATCAATTCGCCCAATCGCGCGGGAAGAACACAGTTTGCGGCAAAACCTATAACTGTGGATGAAAATAGACTGAATAGACCGATTTTTTTTATTGGCTCTAAAAGATGAAACCATCGTAAGGCCCGTATAAAATAGAAAGAAAAAGTTAATAAGACAATTGGGATAAAAAAAAGGATATTAGTTGATTTAATGGATAAATATAAGAGGCTTAAATCCACATTATGGAAGGCGATATATAGAAATGCGACACTAATTAAAAGACCCAGCCAGAATTTCCATTTCATAGTGGTGTATCTTTTTTCTTTTGAAAGAATTCTCGTGCTTGATTAACATCTTGATTGATCTGTTGGGAAAGCTCTTTGCTGCTCGGAAAAGTTATTTCATCCCGTAGGCGGGAAAGAAAATTAACCTTAATCTTTTGCTTTAATATATTGGCAGATAAATCAAAAATATAGGTCTCAACTGACAAGGTTTTATCCCTGAATGTCGGATTATAGCCGATGTTGGTCAATCCTTGATACGTCTTGCCGCCTATATCTGTTAAAACAATGTACACACCCTCCTTTGGTATTAGCTCATCAGTCAATCTTAGGTTTGCCGTAGGGTAGCCTAATAAAGGACCACCCCTATTCCTACCGCTAATAACCTCTCCTCTTATCTGGTAATTCCTTCCAAGTAATCTTTTTGCACCTGCTACATTTCCTTCCATAATAAGCTTTCTAATTGAGGTACTCGATACCAAAACATTCCCTGTATAAACGGGATCAACTTGCTGGACATTAAAATTGAACAGAGAGCCCATTTCTCTCAGGACTTCTATATTACCTTGTCTGTTATGGCCAAAGGCGTAATCATAACCGACTACTATCTCTTTAACCCCTAATTTATCCACCAAGATATCTTTTACAAAATCTCTGGCTGAAATAGCAGCAAATTCTGCTGTAAACTCTATTATAAGAAGTAAGTCGATCCCTTGATTTATTATCAGTTCTTCCTTTTGTTCTAAAAGCGTTATGAGTGGTTTAGCCTTTTCTGGAAACATTACCTTTACAGGGTGTGGTTCAAATGTAATAACCACAGATGTTCCATGTAAATCCCTGGCCCTCTCTATAATCTTTTTAAAAATTTTCTGATGTGCCCAATGGACTCCATCAAAGTTTCCTATAGTAACGACAGGCTTCATAATATTTTTAGGGAGATTATTGAGATTACAAATCATGCTCATTTATTAACAACCTTTAATCTTAACAGTTTACAGGTTCGCAGGTTCATTAGATGAGATATCTATTTCAATGATCCATACCGGGAGGGAATAAAATTGTGACGACAGAAGGGGAGGGTTACTGCTTATTTATGGGAGTTAAGATTAAATATTATTTTCAATCCATCCAGGGTTAAGAATTCTTCAACATAATCGATGTTCTCCGCTTCTGATTTTATCAATTGGGCAAGACCCCCTGTTGCAATAACGGTAAGATTAGATCCCATCTCTTTTTTTATGCGATTTACAATTCCATCAACAAGACCAGCATAACCATACACAAGGCCTGAATTTATACTGCTTATGGTTTCCTTGGCGATTACAGTTTTAGGTTTGTCAAATATCTCAACTCGAGGTAGCTTAGAGGCCTTTTGAAAAAGGGCCTCAGCAGATATGATTATGCCAGGGGCTATTGCTCCCCCCTCATAGGCGCCTTCAGGTGATATGTAATCAAAGGTCGTAGCTGTGCCAAAGTCTACAACAATGAGGCCTGTTTTGTATTTACGGTATGCAGCCACTGCATTAACTATCCTGTCAGCTCCAACCTCTTTTGGATTGTCATATTTAATGGGCAACCCCGTATTTGTATCCGGGCCAACAATCATTGGTTCATGGTTAAAATGAAGTAAGCAAAACTCTTTTAGAGAGCTAAGAAGAGGTGGCACAACGCAAGAGATAATTACATCGCGTATACTCTGTATCTCTAATTGTGCTGAAATAAACAGGTTGCTGATTAATACAGTGAATTCATCACTGGTCATTTCTCTTTCTGTTCTTATTCGCCAGTGATTACGCAGTATATCATCTTGAAAGATACCAATAACAATGTTTGTATTACCTGCATCGATACATAGTAGCATAGGAACAATTATCCAGCGGTTCGACAGGCTCACCATCCTGAGCTATGTCAAAGGATTTTAAGTTTCGGCTTTCATTATAGCATCAATCATAGTTACTGTCTCTTTGGCGGCCTTAACATTGTGTACCCTAACAATATTTGCTCCGTTCAGCACAGAAGCAGCAACAGTAGCCATTGTGCCAGTTTCACGAGATTCTACTGAAAGGCCAAGCACATGTCCAATAAAGGCCTTATTAGAGGGGCCAACCAGAAGTGGTTGTCCAAGAGAAGAAAATGTATGTAAATTATTTATTATCTTGAGATTATCATCAAAGGATTTACCAAAGCCAATACCGGGATCAATGATAATAACATCTCTTTTTATGCCTGAACTGATAGCCTGTTCTATGGCCTTGCGCAAGAAATCTGTTATTTCACTAAAAAGGTCTTTGTAGGCAGGGTTTATCTGCATATTTTTTGGTGTTCCTTTCATATGCATCAAAACAATGGGCACGCCTGCATCCGCAATCAATTGACCCATTGCAGGATCAAATTTCAGCGCACTTATGTCGTTGACCATTGTGGCGCCGGCCTCTATTGCCTGACTGGCTACCTCACTCTTATATGTATCTATGCTAATTGGAATGTCTATCTCCTGGGCGAGAGTCTTGATAACAGGTATTACTCTCCTTAACTCTTCATCAAGGGGGATGGGATCTGAAAAAGGTCTTGTCGATTCTCCTCCTACATCAATAATATCAGCGCCCTCGGCGACCATCCTTAAGCCATGCTTCACCGCATCATTTTCGTGGAAATGCATGCCTCCATCAAAAAAGGAGTCAGGGGTAATATTCAAAATACCCATAATAAAGGTTTTAGAATCAAGATTAAAATTATAGTCTAACCACCTTAAATCATCAATTTTTCTTGCTTTGTGAATCAATTTTCCTTGGCGCCGTTGATTTTGTTGTGTGTCTTTTTCTTCTCTTTTTGCCTACTATTTCATCAATCTCACTGCCATCGAGGGTCTCTTTTTCTAAAAGGGCCCTGGCTAAATTGTTAAGGGTATTTCGGTTATCACTTATAAGTTTATAAGTTTTTTTATAGGAAGAATCTATAATATTATTAACCTCTTCGTCAATCTTTTGCGCTGTTGCTTCACTATAATCCCTATGCTGGGAAATCTCACGCCCCAAGAATATTTCTTCTTCCTTCTTTCCGAAACTCAATGGGCCGAGTTTTTCATTCATACCATATTCACAGATCATCTTTCTTGCTATCTCCGTTGCCCTCTCTATATCATTGCTTGCTCCCGTAGTTTGGGTATTTAAGGCAATCTCCTCGGCTATTCTTCCTCCCATCAGGATGCAGATGTTATTTAAAAGATACTCCTTTGTGTAGGTATGTTTATCATCTAAAGGGAGTTGTTGTGTCAGGCCAAGGGCCCTGCCTCTGGGAATTATGGTCACTTTATGTATGGGATCGGTGTTGGGGAGAAATTTTGCTACCAAGGTATGTCCTGCTTCATGATAGGCCGTGGTTTTTTTCTCATCATCGCTTATGATCATGCTCTTCCTCTCTGCACCCATAAGCACCTTATCCTTTGCATCTTCCATGTCTTGCATATAAATTTTGTCTTTGTTTCTTCTCGCTGCAAGCAACGCTGCCTCATTAACCATATTTTCAAGGTCTGCACCGGTAAAACCTGGCGTTCCCCTGGCAATTACAGAAAGATCGACACCATCTCCAATCCTCGTTTTTTTTGTGTGGACCTTTAATATATTTTCCCGTCCCCTGACATCAGGCACCGGCACAACTACCTGTCTGTCAAATCTTCCTGGTCGTAATAATGCAGGGTCAAGTACGTCAGGCCTGTTAGTGGCTGAAATAAGGATAACGCCTTCATTAGATTCGAATCCATCCATTTCCACTAAGAGTTGATTTAATGTTTGTTCTCTTTCATCATGACCCCCTCCTAATCCTGCACCTCGATGTCGACCAACAGCATCAATCTCATCTAAGAATATAATGCAGGGGGCATTCTTTTTCCCCTGTACAAAAAGATCTCTGACCCGGGATGCTCCAACGCCTACAAACATTTCTACAAAATCAGAACCACTTATACTTAAGAAAGGGACGCCTGCCTCTCCAGCAATAGCCCTGGCTAATAACGTCTTGCCTGTTCCGGGGGCGCCAACCAGAAGCACGCCTTTTGGGATTCTGCCTCCTAAACGGGTAAATTTCTTTGGGTCTCTTAGAAATTCTATGATCTCTTGAAGTTCTTCCTTGGCTTCTTCAATGCCAGCGACATCATCAAATGTTACCTTATCTTTTTCGTTAGTTGCGAGTCTTGCCCGGCTTTTTCCAAAAGATAGCGCCTTGCCTCCTCCCGCCTGCATTTGGCGCATAAAGAAAATCCAGACACCAATTAAAAGAAGCATAGGGAACCAGGATACAAGAATTGTCATATACCACGGAGATGTGTCATCCGGTTTTGCAGTTATCTCGATCCCCTTATTACGTAAGATTTTTATTAGCTCAAGATCCTTAGGCGCAAATGTTTTAAAGAATCTGCCCTGATTTGAGTTACCAGATATTTTATCCCCTTGAATGGTGACCTGGCTGACCTCGCCTTGGTCTACCATGTTTAAGAATTCACTATAGCTTAACTGGCCAGTCTGCTTAGTTTCTTTTTTAAAAATTTGAAATAGCAGGATCATCATAAGGCTGATAACCAGCCAGAGAGTAAGATTTTTAGAAAATGTGTTCAAATGTGTTCTCCTTTGTGATTTACTTTTGAGATAGATAAATAATATAATTAATTATTCTAAACAGAATATTATAGCACACTTTATTCAACTTTACACCTTAAAATCCTTTTTGTTTCCTGTTTGATCTTGTATCTATCATCAATCCTTATGCCATAAACCCATACTATATCATCATGGCTTACAAGAATAGGAATTTTTTTCCTCTCTTCTGATGGAACTTTATTATCAATAAAGATATCTTTCACTTTTTTAAACCCATTAATACCAAGGGGTATAAATTTGTCTCCTGTTCTGAAGTTTCTTGCTCTCAGAGGCCATTTGAGTTTATCAAGGTCAAGGAATGCCTCTTCAGGCGAATGAGCGGACAACATGAAATCATCTTTAGATATCTCCGTGAAGGAGATTGTTTTATTGATCTCATGAATTTGAAATCTCCCCAGATTATTTATAGAGTAGGAGAAATTATCAGTTTTAATCATATCCCCTAAAGAAAATCTAAGCATGTTATATATCTTCTTTACTATAATATTTTCAGGAAGATTTGCCTTGGCCTGAGGTTTATCACTATTGACGAGATTTATAATAGACTTGATATGCCTGATATCAATCTTTCTGAGGTTTCCCTTTATTTTTTCTATTGCCTGCCTGATAATACGATACTGAATAGAACATGAAAGGTTATTAAAGGTGGCAAGAGAAAGTTCTAAGGAATGCTTTGAGGAATTAGAAATTATTTTCTTCAATGCTTTCTTTGCCTCTTCATCTATAAATTGGGTTTCCTGTCTGGATAGAAATGCAAGTTCACCCAGGTGTTCGACAAGCTTTGGTTGATAGTCAAGAAGTATTGGTAGTAACTCTAAGCGTATCTTGTTTCTTAGATAACTTGTTTCACGGTTTGAACTATCTATTATAAAAGACTCGTCATTTTGTTTTAAATAGGTATGGATTTCATCTCTCGTTATATCTATGAGAGGTCTTATAAAACAATTTTGCCGAATTGGAGGTATTCCAGATAAACCGGTTAGCCCGGTCCCCCTTAGAAAATGCATAAGAACTGTTTCTGCCTGATCATTCATATTATGGCCAAGGGCGAGCTTCTGGGCATGATTCTCATCTATTGCTTTTTGAAAAAACTGATATCTCATCTCTCTTGCTTTTTCCTCAATAGAGCTCCCAGGCGCCTTTGTTAGTTTAGTGGCCTTATCGCAGACCAAAGCAAGATTTAGTCTTTTCGCTAAATTAGCAACAAATTCTGTTTCCTTTTCATCTTCTTTGGGTCTTAATCCATGATCAAAATGGGCAACAGTTAGACTGATATTCAAGCGCTTCCTGAGTTCATAAAGGATTTTCAAAAGGCAAACAGAATCTGCTCCTCCAGATACAGCTACAATGACGCTATCCCCTTTGTTGATCATTCGATATCCAAGGATAGCTGACAAGGCCTTTTTTTCAGTGGGATGTAGGTTTAGTTTGTTGATACCTGAAACTGGAAACTTGAAACTTGAAAGTGACATATAAAACTCATACCTTATATTCAGTCCCTTAATAATATGATATATAGATCCCAGATTTGGCCAGATAATTAAATATAAGATTAAACCATCATAAATCAAGTTTCCAGTTTCAAGTATAAAATATACATTGATCTGTGATAGTAACTTTTATTAAAATTTTCGTCACTACTCAGCAAAGTTCAG
>Ga0190359_1002218_pt1 | contig 11676 bp, 10 predicted proteins | sample 48721823_MG_FD_161269 | JGI IMG/M metagenome (GOLD analysis project Ga0190359, IMG submission 161269) | Hydrothermal vent microbial mat bacterial communities from Southern Trench, Guaymas Basin, Mexico - 4872-18-2-3_MG | ecosystem: Environmental > Aquatic > Marine > Hydrothermal vents >...
CATGGGAACGGATTTAGACGAAGATGATTTAAAAATTCTTAACCATTTTTCAAAAGAAACAAAAAATATATTTGAATTGAATGAAGAATTGGAGAAATACATAGAAGGAATTATGAATGATATTGCCCCTAATGTAACGGGGTTAGTTGGAGCAAAACTTGGAGCAAAACTAATTCTTTTGGCAGGAGGCCTTGAAAAACTTGCAAAACTCCCATCTTCAACAATACAACTCTTGGGAGCAGAGAAAGCGCTGTTCAGGTTCATGAAATCCAAAAAGAAATCAAGACCCCCAAAATATGGAATAATATTTCTTCATCCTGATATTACAAATGCACCGGACAACATGAAAGGAAAAATTGCGAGGATAATAGCAAGCTTTGTTTCAAAAGCCGTTAAAACTGATTTTTACATAAAAGAGAACAGAGCTGATGAATACAAAAAAGAACTTGACAAAAAGTTGAGAGAAATAACTAAGAGACAAATATAGAAGTTCCCAACTTTTCTCCAAGTAAAACTCTTTTGGTTAAACCACTTCTATTCGCATTATACACTAAACTTTCTATTCCACCTGCTATATCTATCATCTTTTTTAACTTGTCTCTCATGCCACCGGTTACATCTACTGAAGCAGAGCTGGACACCATATTCAAAACATCTTCATAATTCTTGTTATTTATGTCCCTTATGAGTTTGACATCTCTAAACAATTTTGGATTCTTATCAAAAATGCCGTCAGTATCTGTTCCCATTAAAATTTTGTCTGCATTTAATTTTTTAGCAAGATAAGGAACTATATCATCTCCGGATATTATCGAACAGCCACGCTTTAAATCAACAACCACATCTCCATATAAAAGTGGTATTATGTTCATATCAAGCATCTTTTCAATTTGTTTTGTTTCAAAAAGAACTATATTTCCATCATCATGAACTATAAAGCTCATTGGATGCACAGGCACTGCGCTGACGTTATTTTTTAAAAATTCTTCCCAAATGATTCTGTTCAAATCCTCAACAAATTTGTGAACCATAGCCATTCCTATTTTTGTCTTCTCGTCTCTTATTCCATTCTCAAGTCCATACTTCTTCACGGGCATATGACCAAAACTGCCTGCCCCATTAACAAGAATTAACCTGAAATCTTTTTCCTCTCTTGCGCTGATTATCTCCCTCACGAGCGACCTGATATCCTTTTTTCTGGGAGTTATGTATCTGTTTTTATCTGTTATTACACTCCCGCCTAATTTCAGAATTTGCAGCATAAAATCACAAATGGTGCGGAGGGCCGGATTCTCACTTTTGAAGAAAGTCTCATTCGAACCGACGAACACACTAAGTGACTGGATTTCTCAAATAATTTTGAGAAACCTGAAATTTCAATTTCTGGATTTCTCTTTTTCACAGTCTGCCATGCAAACTCAACACTCAGGAACTTAATCTTGAGTCCAGCGCCTTTAGTCCACTTAGTTTGACCACGTTATCGCCTCTCGATAAAGTTCAAGACGATAGTATTGACCACTTTGTCGCCTCGGCAAAGTCCAAGACAACAGTCTTGACCACTTGGCTACCTCCGCTTTAAATAAATAATACAAAATAAGAAATAAATAAATTACTTGATTTGAGTTATCTCTTTTCTAAGATGTTTCAACTCTTCCTCTAAGTCATATATCTGCTCTTCAACATCAGACCTTTCTCCACTATGGAAGTCTATTCTTGGTTTACCCGGCTCAACAAAAACTTCGTCTAAAGATATCAAAGTATCTGTAAGCTTCGCCGTAGAGTTCTTTATTCTTGTTTTTATGTCTGTCTTCAATTCATCAACTTCATTGGAGAATGAAATCAATCTTGTTAACGTTTTTAATGAAGACTTCAGTTCATTTAATTTTTTAATAACATCCTCGTATCTGTCTATTTTAACAAAAAGTGGAGCAGAAGCTTCTCGTGGGGGCTCCGAAACAGTTGGAGGAGCAAGAACTTCATGAGGTGGTGGAGGCGGTGCTGGTATTGTATTGTTGCCTTCTATTTTATTTTTTATTTCTTCCATCTCTTTTTTCTTGTCATTGCTCTTCTTCCAAAAAGCCATAAAACCACAATAATATTAAAAATTTGTTATATAAATGTTTTTCTTTTAATTGAAGTGGTGCGCCAGCCGGGAGATTCACGGTATTCCTGATTCCCCTAAAATTGGCAAACGCAGAGCGTTTGCAAAACAATGGGAGGATATTCCCATAAGGAGGGAAATGTGTTCCCTCCGTAGGGTTTTGAACCCGGGTTACGAGCTATTTCCGTTCCTGGCTTCACGAAGCCAAAACTTCTCTTGGGAAGCTCGTGTCCTGCCACTAGACCACTGGCGCAACAACAGATATTTATAATTTTTCTTTTTATTATATTTTAAGGTGCTTTTTTGAAGGTAAAAACAAAGGAAGGCTTAAAAGAATATAGAACTGTGTGGTTTGATGAAGAGGAGAATGCAGTAAAAATGATAAACCAGCCACTTCTTCCACACATATTTGAAATAGCCGAACTTAGAAATCACAAAGAAACATCTTCTGCAATTAAGAATATGGTAGTTAGAGGCGCTGGTGCAATAGGAGCCACAGCTGCATACGGATTGGCGCAGGGATGTCTGGAATATCAAAAAGAAGATGTTGAAGGTTTTTGGAAACATTTTGAAAATGTATATGAAACCTTGAAAAATACAAGACCCACAGCCGTAGACTTGGTAAATGGAATGAACTATGTTAAAAAAGATGTGGAGAAAGGCTCTGGTGTCCAAGAATATCAAAAACTTGCGCTGAAATCAGCCGAGAAATTCGCCGACGAAGATGTAGAACATTGTAGAATGATAGGAAAACACGGAAGTAAATTAATTGAAGATGGGTATAAAGTTTTGACTCATTGTAACGCTGGGTGGCTTGCCTTTGTTGATTGGGGTTCTGCAACTTCTCCAATGTATTACGCAAAGAGGGAGGAAAAAGAAGCTTTTGTTTTTGTTGATGAAACAAGGCCAAGGCTTCAAGGAGCAAGACTCACTGCATGGGAATTATCACAGGAAGGTATAAAACATGTGATAATAGCTGACAATGCAGCTGGCTATTATATGAAAAAAGGTGAAATAGATGTAGTAATAGTTGGGTCAGACAGGACTATTGGAAGAACAGGTGATGTTGCAAATAAAATAGGGACCTATGAAAAGGCTGTTCTTGCAAAAGAGAATGGAATCCCATTTTATGTGGCAATACCCATGAGCACAATAGATTGGAACCTTGAATCAGGAGATGAAATACCAATTGAAGAAAGGGATTATGATGAAGTCCTATATGCTTGGGGCATCGACGACCACGGAGATAGAAAAAAGGTAAGAATAGCAAACAGAGATAGCAGAGCAAAAAATCCTGCTTTTGACGTAACACCAGCTGAATATATTACAGGCATAATTACACCTAAAGGTATCTTTAAGCCAGATGAATTAGTTAAGTTAAAGAAAAATTGACTACCCAAAAATTCCGCCGAATCCTTCCATTGCTGACTCTTCCATTTCTTTCATTTTCCTTATAACAGTCTCCTTTTCTTCCCCATCAAGTTCCTGAGCCAATTCCTTGAGCCTTTCTTCTGCCTCTTTGCATGCTTCTTCAGAGCCATCTATGAGTAGATAGTTTCCCTCCTTTTCAAGACCTAAAGAGACGTTGTCCCTGAAAGTTATGCTTTGCCTTCCTATGGGATCTTCCTTTGTGATATCCTTTACTTTGTTTAAATTCTCCTTTTCAACGAAAAACACTACCTGCATGCTAACACCTCTAAAAATATAAGATTATTTCATTTATAAGCTTTTAATGATTTTTCTATTCTACTTAATCGTAATTCGGCTCCATATCTAAATTATGAATGCAAAATCTTAAATACATGAAATGATTTTATGGAGCCTCGGACCGGATTTTCATTCTTCTTTGAACCGGCGATCTTCCGCTTACGAGGCGGACGCATTACCACTATGCTACCGAGGCACAAATAATTATTATATAATCAAAACATAAAATAAATAGATGCCATATGAAAGAGACTATGATTTACGAGAAATTACGCGACAATATAGTCAAATGTGGAATATGCGCGCAAAAATGTGAAATTCACCCCGGACAGAAGGGATTGTGCAAGGTAAGGGAAAACAGACAGGGAAAATTATATTCTTTGGTTTATGGCAAGGCAGTAGATGTTTCTGTTGATCCCATAGAAAAGAAGCCATTTTTCCACTTTGCACCAGGAAGCAGGGCGCTGTCAGTTGCCACAGTAGGATGCAATCTTGGATGCAAATTCTGCCAGAATTGGGAAATTTCACAGGAATTTAAAGAAGCTTATGGCAAAGAATACTCGCCAAAAGATTTGGCCATCAAGGCAAAAAACTGGTATTGTGATGGCATCGCTTACACCTACACAGAACCTGCTGTATTCTATGAGTATGTTTACGACACTGCAAAGGAAGCTTCCCCAGAGCTTTACAATGTTCTTGTGACAAATGGATATTTCACGCCGGAAGCCATTAAAAAAATATCAGGACATATAGACGCAGCCAACGTCGACTACAAGGGCGATTATATATTCTACAGGAAATATTGCCTTGGGACAAGAGGAGACGACCCTGTTAAAGAAGCCCTTAAAACCCTTAAAGAAGAAAAGATATGGTTTGAAATAACCAATTTGATTATTCCGGGCTTGAATGACAGTGAGGGATGGATAAGAACAATGTGCAAGTGGATAGTTGACAACCTTGGAGAGGATGTTCCGATACATTTCTCAAGATTTTATCCAAGCTACAAAATGCTAAACAGAAAGCCAACTCCAATAAAAACCTTGGAAAAAGCAAGAGAAATAGCAAAGGAAGAAGGCCTCTGGTACTCTTATATAGGAAATGTTTTGGGACACAAATATGAGAACACATACTGCCGTGGGTGTGGAAAGCTTTTAATAAAGAGATATGGATTTAATATAGAGGAATTTAATATAGACAAAAACATGAGATGTATATACTGTGGTGAGAAAATTCCCATAAAAGGAGAAAAATGGATAAATCAAAAATTATTCAAGGAGTGATAAATATGAACTGGAAAAAATGGTTTCTGGAGAATTCAAAAAAAATTTTGATGATATTTCTAATCATACAAATTATAAGGGTGTTTTTTGCTTTAATTATCTTTTGGGAAGAAAGCTTATATGTGGTAGTAATAAATTCTGTATTTATTTTATTATTCTCCATATCTTTATTTGCTATCTATAAAGACAGAAAAATTGGATTGTATATTTCCATTTTAATGTGTACTATAAATCTTATAGGGGATTTAATCGTATTATCAGGCTTTGGCATTCTTGCTGATGCAGCAACAATTCAAGAAACAGTTATAGAATTAAAATCTAAAAAATATAAATGATGGTGATAAATATGCATGAATCAGAAATAAAGGAAAAAGTTAAAAAAGGTTGGATTAGATGCTGGTCCATGATTGAGGTTATGGCAACCACAAAAGAATTGACAGAAACTTCCCTGAAGAATCACTTGAAAAAACTCAAAAAAGAGAAGGGCATCCACATCTATAAAGAAACTTTTGAAACAGCAGAAAGGGTTAAAAGCCCATTTAAAAATATAAAGGAAGCTTATTCACAAGTCGTAGAAATAGAATTTATCGCTGAGAATTTTAAAAATCTTATAGATTTTGTAATTCTTTACGGACCATCAACCATTGAAATTCTTGAACCAAAGAAAATAGAGACAAATATAGGGGATGCTCAGGAAATACTAAACCGGCTTTCAACACTGCTGCACAATCTGGCAGCAGCCGGAATAGGCGGAATGCTGATTTCTCCCAAATAATTTATTTTAAAAGAAGTATAATAATTATTATGAGAAAGCTTTTGGTGTTTTTTATAATTATGTCGCTGTTTCTAATTCCCAATATATCCCTTGGAAGCGAAATAGAATATTACGAAAGCCTTGTAAACTTGAATGCAACAACAGCAGACTATACACTAACATTTCTTTTTTATGAACCACCAAAAGGTCAATTCGAGTATCCATTGTCATTTCATATAGACAATCTGAAAACAAGTGCAAATTTCAAAAATTATGAATGCACGCCAATTGATAAATCATGGGGAACTTTGATATCCTGTGATTTCACCAAGGCAACAGAGGATGGAAGAGCTATTAGCATGAGATTCCACACAAAAGAAAGTATCAAAAGATTTGACAAGGTGTTTTATTTTTCAACAAAATTAAATATTCCTGAAAACATATCAAGGGTGGTCATCAAGGCTGTTCTGGACAAAGGATTTGTTCTTGTTGAGAAGTCAGATGAACCAACGATGCTATTGCCTTATTTCCCGAAGGATGGCCAAGAAGGCTCTGACGGCAGGCATATTTTTGTTGTCTGGGAAAGGAATGACTTAAAACCCGATGACAACATAGACGTAAGCGTTTCTTATGAAAAAATTACCCCCGATGTAAACCAGGATTTTATCTTCCCTTTGATAGGAATCCTGATAGTAATAATAGCTGCTGTGATGTGGATGAAACTGAAAGGACAAAAAGCAAACACGGATATGAACATCCTTGTAACAGATGAGAAAAAAATAATAGAAATTTTAAAGGAACATAAAGGGATGTGCAAGCAAAGGAATTTGGTCGAGGAAACTGACTTCAGCAAGGCAAAGGTGAGCAGGCTTGTTAAAAATCTGGAAGAAAGAAACATTATAAAAACAGAAAAAACAGGGAGAACTAAAAACATTCATTTGATTGCTAACTTTTAAACAGAATTTCCTCTATTTTTTCTTTTGGTGTCAAGCCCTGAAAAACATATTTTTCATTAACTATCACTGCAGGCATTTCTGTTATATTGTACTGCGACTTTATAGCATCCACACTTAATATCCCTATATCAGAAGGCAATGGTATCAACATCATACTGGAACCGTACTTCTCCTTCAATTCAAGCAGTGCAGCCCCCTCTATTTTCTGTTTCATCGAAAGGCTATCGTCATAGTGAGAATAAAGATATACAACAGTACTGTAATTGAAGTTGCACATATCCCTTAGCTTTATGGAATTAAACCAGAACTGCATTTGAAGAAGAGCGTGCCTTTTTTTCTGCAATATCAAATCTGGTGAAAACCTGTTGGCTTTTTCATATCTGTCTATTTTCTTACCCTCATCGTAAATTTTTTCTGAAAATTCTAAATTGCTCTTTATTGCAGAGTCGCAAAAATCAGAGCCATCCGAGAGCGTCTGATAATAAAGGCTTTGCAGCCTTGCATCGTTCCACATTATGTCTATGTTTGTCAGCTCATTTTTTATTTCTTCCGTTCTCATTTCATCAAACCAGATTCCAGCAAAGAAACCTATGAGCAAAAAAACTAAAGTCAATAGTGTTGTTATTGTAAACAGCTTTTTCATAAAAATCACTATTATTCTTTTATTTTTATATATAAAATATTTCTTCTGATCACACCTATCCACCCTAGTCAGTGAAAAAATACATCAAAACAAACAAGTTTTGAACTTTTTTCACCTATCCACCCTAGTCAGTGAAAAAATACATCAAAACAAACAAGTTTTGAACTTTTTTCACCTATCCACCCTAGTCAGTGAAAAAATAGAAAAAAGTTACCGGTTTTTTGCCGGTATAGGGGAAACCTTTTTCAAGGTTTCATTATAGCTTTATTCTTCTTCTGGTTCTGATTCTTCTGGTGTCGTTTCCAATGGTGCTGGGTATATGTACTCAGTACCAGTCATGTCAGCCATATCTGCTTGAACCTTAGCACAAGCCGCAGTTGTGTCTTTTGCTTCTACACCGAATATCACAAGAGCATATTTACCTTCAGCAAAGGCGTCCTTGACCAATTTGATCATGTAGCCGTCTGATGGTATACCTAAGCTCTCTACGGTTGCCATACCACATGCTGGGTATGTCAATCCTAAAGCATCGGCTGTAAGCTTGTTGACACATGGACCACCGACTAAGATTAGGTTCTCGTTGGCTTTCTGAGTTTCAGTTACCTGAGTATCTACAGCACTGATTGGAGTCTTTATGACACCAGTCCTTGTTACTTCACCTGTTGATGATGTTGTTGTTGTTTCTCCAGTTGTTGCATAGACGAGTATTTCAGTCTGATCGTCCGGATATGTCATTGTTAATTTATCTGGACCATCAGTGTATTTGGTTTCCTCTAAAACAACACCGTATCTTGAAATTTCCTTGTAGTTGTCCGTGTCGCCAATTTGTAGCATGGTAACAGTATCTGTTTCACCACCATCGATAACTCTGTCACCGTCTGCATCAATTGCGCCATCTATTGTACCTATTTCTATTGTATCTGAAGAGCATGTGAATGGAACTTTAATTATCTCTTTGTATGTTCCATCATCTAACTCCTCGGTTTCCAATACAAATCCGTTTGTTAGTGTACTTGTATCGAAATCTATACGTGCACCGTTTCCTGTGTAGATCATTACTTCGTCACCGTCGTCTGCTGCGTCACCGTCATCATTCATATCAACTGCTATTTGGGCATCATTTGAGTCTGCATATATCCAGACATTGAATTCATCACTACCCAATATAAGAGTTGCGTCTGCTGTTGAATCACGTGTTGTACCAACTGTACCTGAAGTGTATGATATTGTTATTGTATTCCCAGATGCTAAATTCTTGAATTCTATAGTATCTTCATCTGCATTCGAGCCAGTATACTGTAATACATAGGAATTAAGTCCACTTGTTAAGACAAAATAATCATTTTTAGTTATATTCCATGTACTGTTGGAAGGTGGTTCTACTAGATAGAGTGTATGAGTTTCGTCACCGAAGCCTAATGTAGATGAATCACAATCCAAGTATGGAAGATCATATGTTTCTCCTCCCTCATTGGTAAATTGCAACTCGTATTCATCATCACCTTTTGGCTTCAATTTTACTTCTTCCGTATCAGATTGCTTTACACCAGTAAACTCAATGTCGAAATCACCAAATACTTGTCCCTCTTCCCCAGAATCTTGCTTTTCACTTAATTTTCCTCCTTCTGGCACGTAGAGGGCATCGTCTGGTGTCCATTTTATCTGTATGGTACTTATTTTAAGGGTTGTTCCATCGTCTGTACCTGTTATTTTTACTGCGGTGTTAGCAAGTGAATTGGTTCCCTTTACAAGTTTTTCATCAAAAGATGTATCGCTTATGTCATTATCTTCTAATACATACTTGTCTGCTCCTAAGAAGAATAGTACACTACTTTGCACAGTTTCTTTTGTACTGAATAGTATATCTGATACACCTAATTCTACTCCATTTTCGAGTGTAAAGGTTTCACCTTCATTTAAAGAATCGGTTGTTTCTGTTGTACCATCATAAGTAACTGTGAATACAACTTCGGTTCCACTGTATATCTGTGGTGTTATCGTATATGTTGTACCATCAAGAGTTATGTCAGCACTTTCACCGTGGTTTAAACTAGTTTTTGATGCTCCACCCATTAGAGTTATTTCATAATTATTCTGGGCGTTTCTCGTTACGTCTGTTATCGTATACTCTTTGTTTAACAATGTTATCTTTTTGTTTTCTAGATGTGAATCTATATTGGCTATTGTTGCCTCTAAAGCGGTTGGAAACTGAACTTTGTATATATATGCATAGTTGCTAGCATCGAAAATTAGATAATTTGCTGGTGTATCTGTATCGTCGTCAGGGTCTAGTGCAAAATTCACATATGCTGATTGTGGAATAGTTATATATTCACTGTATTCGAAGCTACCCTTTGCATTTTTGAATGTTCCACCACCTAAACCTAATAATTCGCTACCAGTTAAGGTTTCTACTACTCCATCTAATTGCTCGTCATATTCTAAGAAATCTGTAGATTTGTCTATTCTAAACGAATCTCCTGCTACGGTTGTTCCTGTCTCGCCACCTTCAGTAGTTACTGTTTCACCACCTAATCTTGCAGCAATGTTCAATGAACCAGCTATATCAGAAGCTATGCCGGCTGCTGAACCACCGCTACCAACAACGATTAGGAAGTTTGGTGTACCATTCTCTACGAATGGTGCTGGGAAGTCACTTAATGTGTAGTCGGCTGCCAAAGCTGCGCCTGCTAATGACATTCCTGCCATTAAAGCACCAAGTGCTGCGGCTGCAACTTTTCTTAATTGCATTTTTTATTCCTCCTTTAAGTATATTTTAATTTTTTATCAAAGAACAATTGAACCAATTCCATGAAGCTTATTATTCTTCATGGGCAGTCCAAAGATTCTTTGATAGTTGTTGCTATAAAATAGTCAAATCTTATATATATTATTGACTTGAAACAGTTTCACCATAGAAATTAGAGCAAGAAAATCAATTCTTTTTTGATTTTAAACCATATTTTTGCATGTTTAATTGTTCCAAAAGGAGTTTAAATCCTTTTTACAAAAAAATAAGCCATTTAAGAAGCTTTTTATCAGATAATTTTAAATCCGAAAAAATTTGGAATTTTTTGTAAATTATTAATATATCGCAGTATTAAACAGATGTATGGATATAGTAATAGATATATTGTACTTGAGTTTTATAAGCATTAGTTTATTCCTGAGTCTGATGTTCTTTGTTCTTTATGTTGACAACAAAAAAAATCTGTTTAAAATCCCGAAGATGAAAAAATTTCCATCATTGAGTATTCTCATCCCTGCCTATAACGAAGAGAAAACAATTGCTGACACAATAAAAAAGGTTAAGGAAATGGAATATCCAAAGAAGTTTGAAATTATCGTGATAAATGACGGGTCAACTGACAACACAAGTAAGATAGCAAAAAAATTTAAGGGGGTGAAGGTTATAGACAAAACAAATGGTGGAAAGTCCAGTGCTATAAATCTTGGGATAAAATATGCCAAAGGAGAGATAGTGGCAGTGGTTGATGCAGATTCGTATCCGGGAAAAAAATCGCTCATAAATGCTGTTCCCTTCTTCAAAGAAAAAAATGTTGCCGCCGTGACCACATCAATATTTGTCAAAAACCCGAAAAATATTATAGAGAGGTTGCAGAGGATAGAATACATAATGATAGTGTGGGCGCGAAAACTTCTGGAAGCCATAGACAGCGTATATGCTACACCAGGCGTCCTGAGCCTTTACAGAAAGAGTGCATTGAAAAAGGTGGGTGGTTTTGATGAGGGAAACCTGACGGAAGATATAGAGATAGCGTGGCGGCTTATTTACAACGGCTATAAGATAAAGATGTCGCTGAACTCGGAGAATGAAACAAAAGTTCCCAACAATATGAGAGATTGGTGGAAACAAAGATTAAGATGGAATGTTGGCGGACTGCAAACATGCGTGAAATATCTGCACACATTCATGAAAAAAGATTACAGGAGTCTCGGTAGATTTATCCTGCCATTCTTTTCCTTTTCCTATGTAGTGTCTATATTAGGTCTAGGTGTATTAGTTTTTGTTATTGGAAGATGGGCCATGGAATCAGCTTTGTTCACGATAGGGGCATATTCTGTTGGCGTGGAACCAACACACCACTTGTCACTTTTTTACATCCCGGATATGTTCACAATATTCGGGGTAACACTTCTCTCGATATCATTGATTTGGATAAACATATGCTTTAAAACAGTGAAGAAGAGAATCGGCTGGCCTCGGGGGATAT
>Ga0190359_1002220_pt1 | contig 11671 bp, 10 predicted proteins | sample 48721823_MG_FD_161269 | JGI IMG/M metagenome (GOLD analysis project Ga0190359, IMG submission 161269) | Hydrothermal vent microbial mat bacterial communities from Southern Trench, Guaymas Basin, Mexico - 4872-18-2-3_MG | ecosystem: Environmental > Aquatic > Marine > Hydrothermal vents >...
GTCGTGAAGCAAGGGCGGGATGGGATTGTGCTCATCGACGATGCCTACAACGCCAGCCCGCCCTCAGTGTTGGCGGCGCTCGATTTCCTGGCAGAGCTTCCCCATGCGGGGCGTCGGGTCGCTGTATTGGGTGATATGTTGGAACTCGGTCCTTATGAGCAGGAAGGACATCGGCAGGTAGGGCTGCGGGCAGCCGAGGTGCTCTCTGAGCTGGTGGTGGTGGGCGAAGCGGCCCGGCTGATTGCAGAAGGGGCCCGCTCGCGGGGTATGTCTGCAGCGCGAGTTCATTGGGCAGCGGATAGTGGACAGGCTGTGGATGTGGTGTCCTCTATCCTGAGGCCTGGGGATCTAGTTCTCGTTAAGGGGTCACGGGCTATCCATCTTGAGCAAGTGGTGGACGCCTTGTGTGATGAGGAGGCGACGATTGAGAGCTGAGCAGACGCCCAATTCCGTCGTCATCCTGGGGCTTGCGCGTCAGGGCAAAGCGCTGGCGCGCTTCTTTGCCGAGAGGGGCGCTCACGTGGTGGTGTCAGACCTACGTGAGGCCACGCAGCTTTCTGGTCATCTGGATGAGCTAGCGGACCTGCCTGTGAAGTACGTGTTGGGTCAGCACCCAGTGAGCCTTTTGGATGGCTGCGAGTTGCTTTGTCTGAGCGGTGGGGTCTCCCCGGAGATACCGCTGGTGCAGGAGGCCTTGCGCCGTGGCATTCCGTTGAGCAACGACGCACAGGAATTCATGATGCGCTGTCCGGCACCCGTGGTGGGGATCACGGGCTCAGCGGGCAAGACGACGACAACCGCCCTGGTGGGCCGCATGTTGGAAGCTTCGGGTTTCCGAACCTGGGTGGGCGGCAATATAGGGTATCCGCTGCTCAACGCGCTGTCGGATATTCAGGAGACGGATCGTGTCGTGATGGAGCTGTCCAGTTTTCAGCTTGAGCTGATGGATGTGAGCCCTTCTGTGGCGGGTCTGCTGAACATCACGCCGAACCATCTGGACCGCCATCATACCATGGAGGCCTATGTCGCCGCCAAACGTCACATCATGGATTATCAGGGCCCGCAGGATGTGCTGGTTTTGGGATACGACAACGAGGAGACGCGGGCTCTGGCAGAACATGCGATGGGGCAGGTACGTTTCTTCAGCGGTCTGACCCATGTCGGGGAGGGGAGTTACCTGCGTGGGGATGAGTTGGTGATGCGACACCAGGGACAGGAGACTCTCGTGGCGCGGCGTGATGCCATCCGGCTGCGTGGATTCCACAATGTGCAGAACGTGCTGGCGGCTATCGCATTGGCTGATGCTGCCGGGGCGACGGTGGCGGGGATGCGTCAGGCGATTGCCACCTTCACGGGGGTGTCTCATCGATTGGAGGAGGTGTCCCGTCGTCGAGGTGTGCTGTGGATCGATGACTCGATTGCCACGACGCCGGAGCGGGTAGTGGCAGCTCTGGCCTCATTTGAGGAGCCACTGGTGTTGCTGGCTGGGGGACGCGACAAAGATCTCCCGTGGGGGCTGTTCGCTGAGCGCGTCGTCGAGAGAGTGCGTGTGCTTATCCTCTTTGGTGAGGCATCGCCATTGATCGAAGAGCACGTGAGAGAAGCCTGGGAACGAGCAGAGGCCGTGGGTAAGAGGATCGCCATGGAACGGATGCTTCGGGGAGGTGATCTCCAGAATGCGGTGACTCTGGCGAGCGAGTTGGCGCGACCGGGTGATGTGGTGTTGCTTTCACCGGGTGGCACGAGCTTTGATGCTTTTCGGGATTTTGCCGAGCGAGGGGACTGCTTCAAGCGCTGGGTGGCAGCGCTTGGGGACTGAGGCTGTAGCCTTTGGGTTGGGAGGAAAACGTGGAGCGACATAGAGATGACACAGGGTCGGTGGACAGGCTCTTGATCCTCGTTACGGTGCTGATCGTTGCCTTCGGCGTGCTGGCCCTGTTCAGTGCTTCCTTCGCCGTGGGGGATGACTTCTGGCGAAAACAGATCCTCTGGATATCGATCGGCGCTCTAGCGGCGGTTCTGGTCACGCATATCCCCTATTCGGTCTGGGCCAAGGTGGCTCTCCCGTTGCTGGGAGTAACTTTGGTGATGTTGCTCATCACAGTGCTCTTCGGCGACAAGGTGTGGGGAGCACGCAGGGGTCTAGTGGCGGGAAGCTCAATCCAGCCTGGGGTGTTGGCGCGACTGATCACCGTAATCTATATCGCAGCCTGGCTGGCGTCCAAAGGTGAAGAGCTGAATCAGGTGAGGACGGCGTTGATCCCCTTTGGTGTGATTATCGGTGTCACCGCTGTCCTGGTCATGGCGCAGAAGGATCTGAGCACAGCCTTTCTACTCATCGGTACGGGACTGCTCATGTTCTTCTTTGCCGGAGGGGATCCGCTGCAGATTTTCTTCACGGTGATCATCGGCACCGTAGGTGGTGGGGCGGTCGCCATGCTCCTGCCCTACTCACGCGAACGCCTCGCGGACTGGGTCGCATCTTTTTCCGATCCGACAAAGATGCCCTATCAGGTGTGGCGTGCGTTTCAGGCCATCAGCCACGGGGGCGTGACCGGGACGGGCCTGGGACGCGGTGTGCTCAAGTTCGGCTATCTGCCAGTGCCACATACGGACAGCATCTTTGCGGTGATCGCTGAGGAGGCCGGGTTATTGGGATGCCTGATTGTCCTGGGGCTGTTTGCGGTGTTTGCCTGGCGCGGCTATCGTATCGCCCTGAGCACGGCGAACCCCTTCGGGTCACTGATCGCGTTTGGGGTTACCACGATGATTATCAGCGAGGCTGCGCTCAACATCGCCGTCATGGTGGGGTTGTTTCCTCCTACGGGCACCGCTCTCCCGTTCTTCAGCTATGGCGGGACGGGCATGGTAGTCAATCTGGTGGGTCTGGGGCTATTGCTCAGCGTCTCTAGGGGACGCCCACGAGGGGTATGGGATGAGGCTTTGGATCGTTGGTGGCGGAACTGGCGGACACGTCTATCCGGCGCTCGCCGTCGCCCAGGCCTTGGTCGCTCTCTGTAGTGACGTGGAGTTGACCTGGGTGGGCACGACAGCGGGCATGGAGCGTGAGATCGTCCAGCGTGAGGGTATCCCATTCATTGGGCTGCCTGCTGGCGGCTTGCATGGTGTGGGCATCCTCAATGTAGTGCGGAACGGCTGGACGCTCGCCCGAGGGCTTTTTGCGGCCTGGCGTCATGTTCGTCGTGAACGGCCATTGGCGCTTTTGACGACAGGCGGGTATGTGAGCGGACCTGTGGCTCTTGCGGCGCGTCAGGAAGGCGTTCCGATCCTGGTCTTCCTGCCGGACGTTGAGCCGGCGCAATCGGTGCGAGCTGTGGCTCGTCTGGCGCGCCGGGTAGCCGTGTCGGTGCCCGATTCGCTGCAATACTTCCCTGAGGGCAAGGCGGTCGTGACAGGCTATCCTCTGGGGGAGCGCATCACGCAGTGGACCCGGGAGAAAGGGCGAAGTGCGCTTCAACTGGATCAGGACGTGCGGGTCCTGTTGATCTTTGGTGGGAGCCGGGGGGCTCGCTCCATCAACCGAGCCACACTGCATCACATCGCGGCGTTGACCCAGATGGCACATGTGGTGCATATCACGGGCACGCTCGATTGGTCTGAGGTGGTGCAGGCGCGTGACGCACTTCCTAAGGAGGTGCAGGCACGCTATCATGCCTATCCCTATCTGCATGAGAGGATGGGGGCTGCGCTGGCGGCTGCCGATCTGGCCGTCGCGCGTGCAGGGGCTGGCGTGCTGGGGGAGTTCCCTTATTTCGGCCTGCCGGGGATCCTGGTTCCCTACCCCCACGCATGGCGCTATCAGCGCGTGAACGCTGCTTGGCTGGCCGATCGAGGGGCCGCCATAGTCGTCGAGGATGCGACACTGGCGGAGCGTCTGGTACCCACTGTAGCGTCGCTCTTCGAGGCTCCCGAACGCCTTACGACTATGGCAGAGGCGGCTCGAGGGTTGGCTAAGCCCAAGGCGGCGGAGGATATTGCACGTCTGATGCTTGGGCTGGTGGGAGAGGTCTGTTGATGGGAAAGGCTCCATAAGCGCATAAGGATGAAGCGATGGTTCCTTTAGAGACTGTATTCACAGGCTTGGTGATCCTGTTCGCCTTGATTGGTGCGCTACGCGGGTGGGCGAAGGAGCTCCTGGTGACCTTCAGCGTGGTCTTGGCACGTTTTATCGAGTATGTGGCGCTTCTCTACGTGCCCGTACTTGGTGGGGCGTTGCAGTCGCTTCAACAGACCGATCCCAAGACATGGTTCTACGTGCGTCTTGCGATCTTCGGTGTGGTGGTGGCGTTCGGCTATGCGACCACAGTGATCTCGAGTCATCTGGGTTCCCGCGCCCGCAAGGAAAAGCTGCAGGATACCCTGTTGGGGTTCTTCCTGGGCGCGATCAATGGTTTCTTGGTCGTCGGGACGGTATGGGGATTCCTGGATCAACTGGGATACACCATCTGGGGGATCACGGGGCCGACGACGGATGCAGCCCATGACATCGTGCGCTATCTGCCTACGGTGTGGCTGGAGGGCCCCACGCTATTTGTGGGGGTTGCTGTCGCATTTGCGTTCGTGTTGATTGTGTTTGTGTGAGTGAGGATAGAGGGACATTGGCTGCGAGGCGGAAGGTGTCGGAGCGTCAGGATGTGAAAGCGGTTCACATCGTGGGGATCGGTGGGGCCGGGATGTCGGCTATCGCCCGTGTGCTGCATGGGCGTGGTGTGTGCGTCCAGGGCTCGGACCGGCGCGTCTCCCCCATCACTGAGGCCTTGCAGGCGGAGGGTATCCCCGTCTTCATTGGCCATGCGGCCGAGAACGTGGGTATTCCGGATCTTGTGCTGGCTTCGTCGGCGGTGCCAGATGACAATGAGGAGCTCCAGGCGGCCCGTGCCAAAGGGGTGCCCGTGCTGAGGCGCCCTGAGTTCCTGCCCTGGCTGACGGCGGGCTATGATGTGATTGCGGTCGCGGGAGCGCACGGGAAGACCACCGTCACCGGGATGATCGCCAAGGTCCTGGTGGAGGCAGGTGCTGATCCTTCGTTCATCGTGGGTGGGGTGATGAAGGACCTGGGGACAAATGGCCGGGCTGGCCGTAGTCGGCTTTTCGTGTTTGAGGCTGACGAGTACCGGGAGACGTTTCTGGCGTTGGAGCCGACGATCGCTGTGGTGACCAATGTGGAGTTCGATCACCCCGACTGTTTTGCGGATATGGATGCAGTGCGGCGGGCCTTTGAGCGTTTCGTGTCGGGTATTCGGAAGGGCGGTGCATTGATCGCCTGTGGCGATGATCCAGAGGCGGCTGCTATCGCCGAGCACCGGAGCGAGGTCGGTGGAGAGGTCATTCTCTATGGTCTGAATGAGAGTGCTGCCTATGCCTGGCGGGCCACGGAGGTGCGTCCCAATGCTCAGGGGGGCGTGAACCTGATCGTCTGGCATCAAGGGGATCTCGTGGGGCAATTGGCCCTGCGGATCCCTGGACGGCATAACGCCTCTAATGCCCTGGCGGCGTTGGCTGTGGGCCAGATGTTGGGCATCGAGTCAGGTGTGGCATTCAGAGCCTTGGAGAGCTTCAGCGGCACTGGCCGCCGTTTCGAGGTGTTGGGCGAGCGCGCGGGCGTGACAGTCATTGACGACTATGCCCATCATCCCACGCAGATCCGCGGCGTGTTGCGTGCGGCGCGGGGACGTTACGGCAAACGTCGGCTGGTCGCGGTGTGGGAACCGCATACATTCAGCCGCGTGCGCGCCCTGTATGGAGCGTTCATGGGGGCGTTCGATGCCGCCGACCAGGTGGTGATCCTCCCGATTTACGCAGCGCGGGAGGTGGACGACGGGACGTTGACTGCTGAGATGCTGGCCCGCGACCTCCGCCATCGAGCGGTCTGGGCGGCTCCCACCCTGGATGACGCCGTAGAACGTCTGCAGGCGATGGCGCAGCCTGGAGATGTCATTTTGCTCATGGGAGCCGGTGACGAATACCGGGTGGGCCGGCGGCTTCTGGCACAGCTTGAGGAGGCCAATCAGGCAGGAAGGGAGCATGAGATTGTGTCCTGACGTGGCTCAACGATTCGTGCAGGCCTTTCCAGATGAAGCCGAGCTGGATGTGCCACTGGCGCGCTATTCCGGTGTGGGGATCGGCGGGCCAGCGGACGTGCTGCTGACGGTCCGCGATCAAGAGACCCTCCTGCGCGCGGTGCAGATGGCGGAGGCGATGGGGATACCCTGGCGGGTGTATGGGGGGCTCACCAATGTGCTCCTTCCAGATGAAGGGGTGCGCGGACTGGTGATCTTGAATCGAGTGGACGAGGCACTCTTTGGTGATGAATACCGCCTGATCGTTGCTGGTGGGACCAGTGTTGTGAAGGTGGCACGGATGGCTGTGGCCCGTGGGTGGGGTGGCCTCACGTGGGCGGTGGGGCTGCCTGGGACGTTTGGCGGGGCGATCATCAACAACGCGGGCGCGTTCGGAGGTGACATCAGTCGGCTGTTGCAGTGGGCTGAGGTGCTGGGTCCCGGGGGGAAGGTACAACGGGTGGATGCGCCGTGGTTCCAATTCGGGTATCGTACCAGCAGGCTCAAGGGGCATGGGGAACCATGGGTGGTGCTGCGGGCCGAGCTTCAGCTTCGTGCGGCACATCCTGGTCATTTGCGGCGAAAGGCGCAGGAGTACGCGGACCGTCGCAAGCGAGCCCAACCGGCCGGTAAGACGTTGGGATCGACCTTCAAGAACCCTCCCGGGGATTATGCGGGACGTCTTATCGAGGCCGCCGGGCTGAAAGGACAGCGGCGGGGTGATGTGGTGGTTTCGACGCAGCATGCGAACTTTTTCATCAACGAGGGCGCGGGGACTGCCGAGGATTTTTGCGCTCTGGTGAGACTGGTGCGCGCGCGAGTGTTTGAGGTGTTCGGAATCTGGCTTGAGCCAGAGGTAGAGATCCTCACGGAGTCGGGCCTGGTGAATCACCTCGATGCCTCCAGGCGGGCCCAGGGTACGTGAGACTGTGCTGGCAAGACGGGGCGCGTCTGGCGATGGATATCAGGGATAGGTAGAGACAATGACGATGACGAAGTTGCGAGTAGCTGTGATCTTTGGGGGGCGATCAGGAGAGCATGAGGTGAGCCTTGCCTCTGCCCGTTCCGTGATGGCAGCCATGGATCGGGAGAAGTATGAGGTCATTCCGGTTGGTATCACCCGCCAGGGGAGTTGGATCGTGGGGCAGGACCCGCTATCGGCACTGCTGCGCGAGGATCTCACGGATACGCGTTTCGCGACCATTCTGGCCGACCCTCAGCGGCCTGGCCTGTGGGTCGATTCCGCTGAGGGATCCCGCTCGGGCGTGCGTCGCTATGTGCTCACGCAGCTTGCAGAGGTGGATGTCGTCTTTCCTGTGCTGCATGGGACGTTTGGTGAGGACGGAACGCTACAGGGCCTGCTGGAGTTGGCGGGTATTCCCTACGTGGGCGCCGGCGTGTTGTGTTCATCACTGGCTATGGACAAGATCGCGTTCAAGGACGTGGCTGTCACCCACGGGTTACGTGTGGCTGATTACCTCTGGTTGACACGTCGACAGTGGCGGAGCCAGTCTGAGGCATGGCTGGAGCAGGTCGAGGCCCGACTTGGGTATCCTGTCTTTGTGAAGCCGGCGAATCTTGGGTCCAGTGTGGGGATCAGCAAGTGCCAGTGCCGGGCAGAGCTTGAAGCTGGGATAACCGAGGCCGCACGGTATGATCGGCGCATCCTGGTCGAACGGGCTGTGCCCGATGCGCGGGAGATCGAGGTAAGCGTATTGGGGAACGAGGATGTCGAGGTCTCCATTCCCGGTGAGATCATCCCCAGCCGCGAGTTCTATGACTATGCAGCGAAATATCTCGATGAAGGTGACCGGGCGTCGCAGTTGCTCATTCCAGCCCCCCTGGAGCCTCAGGTCCGGGAGGAGGTGCAGACTCTGGCTGAGGAGGCCTATCGGGCCATCGATGGCGCAGGTATGGCCCGGGTGGACTTCTTGCTTTCGGCTAAGACGGGCGAACTCTTCATTAACGAGATCAACACGATCCCCGGGTTCACGTCTATCAGTATGTATCCTAAACTCTGGGAGGCCTCGGGACTGGCCTATCCCGAGCTGATTGATCGGCTGATCGCGCTGGCTCTGGAACGATTCGCGGAGAACGCGTCATCCGAGCGCATTTTCAGGCCCCAAGGTATGTAGTGGGCGAGTGATTGGGAACGCTTGGTGAGTGGAGGAGGAGGCAAAATGAAGCGGCGACGTTACTACCGGACGACGGCACTTCTTGGACCGCGCTATCGTGTTGTCTCTCACACTGCGCGCCGCCGTATCAGGATCCGCTGGCCCGCTGTGGTGATCACAGTGTGTATGATAGCGCTGGCCGGGTGGGTGGGCTTCGGCAATGCCTGGTATCTGGACTGGGAGGACGCGACAGTTGTAGGGACAGCCTCGCAGAATCTGGCATTCAAGATCAAGGAGGCCTCTGACCTGATGGGGAGGCATCGGAGCGGGTTGAAGCCAGCGAAAGCGGAGGAGGCGATCCTCAAGAAGTTCCCCCAGCTTTCCAGTGTACATGTGCGCTGTGCCATATTCCCGACCCGGTGCGAGATCGAAGTGACTGAGCGTGACCCCATCCTGGTGTGGGCTGCGCCTGAGCAGACCTATTGGGTGGATCGCGAGGGAATCTTCTTCCCCGCTGCCGGAGAGCGTCAGGACCTCCCTGTGGTCTCTGGCCCTTTGCCTGTCGATGTCCCCGCGGAGGCTACCTCTGGGGAGACGGGCTATGTGGTCGAGATCTTCCAGAGTATCGCGACCCTCTCCTCCCTGGGGATCTCTGCAGAGGCTCTGTCGTATGATGAACGCTATGGCCTGATCTGGACGGATCCCGAGGGATGTCGTGTGGCCTTTGGTGTGGGTGGTGACATGAAGGTGCGGTGGGATCTCTACCGGGATCTGGTAAGGGATCTGGCCGCGCGGGGGGTGCACCCAAGGGTGATCGATGTCCGCTCGGCCCAGGCGATCACCTACGCAGTTGAACCGTTATGGTAGGGGGTACGGCATGGCCAAAGTTGGAATCGATATCGGTTCTCATCGTGTGCTTGCAGTTGTGGGGGACGTTGATGAACAGGGGCGCGTGCAGATCTTGGGGGTTGGCGAGGCTCCCGCCCGTGGCATCAAGAAAGCCGTGGTCATCAATGTGGCCCAAGCGACGGCCTCTATCGCGCAGGCAGTGGAGCAGGCCGAGCAGAGCAGCGGGTTTCAGATCGAGCGGTGCTATGTGGGGGTGAGCGGGGCGCATATCTCCTCCCGAAACAGCACCGGCGTGGTAGGCGTTTCGCGTCGGGATCGGGGCATTGTGTCTGACGACGTGGATCGTGTATTGGAGGCGGCCGGGGCGATCGTATTACCCGAAAATCAGGAACTCATTCACATTCTTCCGCGCACTTATACGGTCGATGGACAGGATGGCGTGCGCAATCCATTGGGTATGCACGGGTTCCGCCTGGAGGTGGAGGCCCACGTTGTCATGGGATCGAGCACTGCACTGGAGAACCTCCGAAAATGTGTGTCCGAGGCCGGGTTGCAGGCCACGGACCTCGTGTTGACCAGTTTGGCAGCCGGTGATGCGGTATTGACAGAGAGTGAGAAAGAGATGGGGGTCGTGCTGGTGGACATTGGGGAGGGAACCACTGATATCGCGATCTTCATCGACGGAACCGTCTGGCACACGAAATCGCTGCCGATGGGCGGAGAGTATATCACCAACGATGTGGCGATTGGTCTGCGTCTACCCTCGCAGGCAGCTGAGCGTATCAAGTTGAGCCATGGGCATGCCCTCTCTAACCAGGTTTCGGAGGACGAGCGGTTCACTGTGGCTCCCTATGGGGAGGGTAATCCTATTCCGGTCCCTCGCTGGAAACTGGCCGAGATCATTCAAGCGCGTTGTGAGGAGATCCTGGAGAGCGTCCAGCAAGAGATCAAGCGTTCGGGTTACGACGGACTGCTGCCGGCCGGGGTCGTGTTGTGTGGCGGGACGGCCAGACTCCCAGGGCTCCGCGAACTGGCGCGCTCGATCTTTGATCTGCCTGTTCAGATCGGGATCCCGCGCGAGATCACGGGGTTGACCGATAAGGTGAGTGGTCCAGATGGAGCAGTGGCGGTCGGGTTGATCCGGTGGACCCCCCTTTGGGAAGAGGGAGGTGGATGGCGGACTGTGCGGACGCCATGGGCCAAGCGGTTCTTTGGGTGGTTCCGCAACTTGTTGCCTGGATGAGTGCGATGATCTGGGGAAGTCGTGAAGCGACATCATCCGTGGGGTAGCGATATAGAGGAGGGGCCATATGCAGAGGCAGTGGTCGTCAGCGGGTCGAGACAGGAGACGACGGAATTCATCGGGTAAGCAGAGGACAGATTCTGAGATGCTAGGAGGTGCTGAGATGGCAGGATTGGCAGAGAACTTCGCGCAAATTCGTGTGATTGGTGTTGGAGGGGGCGGTAGTAACGCCGTCAACCGTATGATTCAGGAGGGACTTCAGGGCGTCGAGTTCATCGCGGTCAATACCGATGCCCAGGCCCTGATGCTCTCTCAGGCTCCGACCTGCCTGCGGATTGGCGATACCGTCACCCGCGGACTGGGCGCTGGTGGAGATCCAGAGCAGGGCCGCAAAGCCGCCGAGGAGTCCCAGGACGAGATCCGCGAGGTGCTCCAGGGCTCCGACATGGTTTTCATCACTGCCGGGATGGGCGGGGGCACTGGCACGGGTGCAGCTCCTATCATTGGTCAGATTGCCAAGGAGGAGGTCAAAGCCCTGACCATCGGCGTAGTCACCCGTCCCTTCACCTTCGAGGGAGCCAAGCGCTCACGGGTGGCGGCTGAGGGCATTGAGGCGCTCAAACAGGTGGTGGATACGCTCATCGTGATCCCCAACGATCGCTTGCTGGAGATCACTGAGAAGCGTGTGAGCCTGACCGATGCTTTCACCCTGGCGGATGACGTGCTGCGTCAGGGTATCCAGGGGATCACGCAGGTCATCACTATCCCAGGCCTTATCAACCTTGACTTCGCTGACGTCAGGTCAATCATGTTGGGCGGCGGTGCGGCGCTTATGGCGGTTGGGCGTGCCTCGGGCGAGAACCGCGCGGTGGAGGCTGTCCAACAGGCCGTGTCCAGCCGGCTGCTGGATATTACGATCGATGGTGCCCGTGGCATTCTGCTGAATATCACCGGTGGCCCATCCATGGGACTGCACGAGGTCAATGAGGCCGCAACCATGATTCGGGAGACCGCACACCCGGATGTGAACCTCATCTTCGGTGCTGTCATTGACGAGTCAATGGGGGATGAAATCAGCATTACCGTGATCGCCACCGGCTTCGCCAATGACGGAGAGTCTGAGGCATCTCGCGCACCCGCCAGCACGGCTGCCCCTCGGCGTGCAGAACGGACAGATGTTTATAGCAGCCAGACGATCGACCGCGATAACATCGAGATCCCAGCCTTCCTGCGACGCCGTTGACGTCACCGGGGCCAACGCACGACGATCGTGAGTGACTCTTTGGGAGTGAGGACGAGAGGCGGCGAGAGCCGTGAATCTCTTGTCCTGGGGCGGTATTGCGGCACGTGAGATAGCGAACAGGCGGAAACGATGGCAGAGATGG
>Ga0190359_1002221_pt1 | contig 11671 bp, 11 predicted proteins | sample 48721823_MG_FD_161269 | JGI IMG/M metagenome (GOLD analysis project Ga0190359, IMG submission 161269) | Hydrothermal vent microbial mat bacterial communities from Southern Trench, Guaymas Basin, Mexico - 4872-18-2-3_MG | ecosystem: Environmental > Aquatic > Marine > Hydrothermal vents >...
AGTCTGTGTTTCCAATTTTATACAGACTGTATAATCATTGTTATGTGTAAAGTTGTGTAAAGTAATAAAGAATCTGAATACGGAGACAGGCAAGTATGAATCAACTAACATTATTCGGAGAAGAGAAGAAAAAGCTTATTAACTTAAAGGAAGCGGCTAATTGGGCTTCAGAATATTTGAGTTGCAAAGTGACAATTTCAAATATTTCATATTTGCTTCAGTATGGAAGAATAAAAAAATACGGAAGTAATGGTAATCCATTGATTAACATCGAAGAACTAAAAGACTATTACGACTCTTATAATAAAGAACAACAATGGAAAGAAAAGTTAGGCGAAGATCTTAATTGGCATCTGTCTTTTGTCGAGTACAAAGAATCGGAAAGGACAAAACACGTTCATAGGTTACATCCTTACAAAGGCAAATTTATTCCTCAATTAGTAGAATATTTTCTTGATTCTCATACTGACGAATTCAAACAGCAAACATATTTTCGTAAAAGTGATATAGTCCTTGATCCATTTTGTGGCAGTGGAACAACATTGGTCCAATCAAATGAATTAGGGATGCACGCAATCGGCATAGATATTTCTGCATTTAATGCAATGATTAGTAATGCTAAGGTCGCAAAACACAATATCTCTCAACTTAAGGAAGCTATACGCAAAATAACAATAAGCTTGGAAAATTTTCAGAAAACAAAAAACAATATAGCCTTTGAAGAACATTTACTTTCCGAACTTGCAAGATTTAACTTCAAGTATTTTCCATCACCAGAGTATAAGAGAAAAGTAATTAAGGGGGCAATTGATGAGAAAGAATATTCTAAAGAAAAAGAACAAGAGTTTTTAAGCAATTACTATGACTTAGTGGAAAAATACAAAATTAAAATTAGACAAGACAAAAATAATACCTTTTTGGACAAGTGGTTTTTATTTCCGGTAAGAGAAGAAATCAAATTTGTTTTTAATGAATTGAAAAGAATTGACAATGAGGATGTTAAGAAAATATTAGCTATAGTTTTCAGCAGAACCGTTCGTTCTTGCAGAGCAACCACTCATGCCGATTTAGCAACATTAAAAGAACCTGTCACAACTACATATTACTGTAAGAAACACGGTAAAATATGTAAACCTATATTTTCCATCAAGGGATGGTGGCAAAGGTACACTATGGATACTTTGAACCGCCTGAAAGAATTCGATAAATTAAGGACCGAAACATTCCAGATCTGTTTGACTGGAGATGGCAGAGCGATTGATATTTATGAAGAAGTCAAAAACAAGAATTCAGAGTTTGCAGAATTATTATTGAGACAAAAGATTAAAGGAATTTTTTCAAGTCCCCCTTATGTAGGCCTTATCGATTATCACGAACAGCATGCATATTCATATGAAATATTTGGATTTGATCGAAAAGATGAATTAGAAATAGGGCCTCTTTCTAAAGGTCAGGGTAAAGAAGCAAGGGATTCTTATATCAGAGGAATAGCAGAAGTTATGAAAAATTGCAAGAAATATCTTCAAAAAGATTATGACGTCTTCTTAGTAGCTAACGACAAATTCAATCTTTATCCCGATATTGCCCAGTTAGCTAAAATGAGAATTGTCAATCGATTTAAGCGCCCCGTGCTAAATAGAGTTGAAAAGGATAGATCCAACGCCTATGCAGAAATAATATTTCATTTAAAAAACAAACAATGAAACTGTTAATTGAAAAATTAGAAATATCGGCTGCGCATCTAAAATGCCTGGATGAAGTTTTTTATGAAAATAATGACGAATACCAAAGAATTGAAAACATTCTAAATTCTAGTGAGTTCGGGCCAATCTATAAAGAAATTGCAAGAGAGATTTACGCTGGGGGTAAAAAGAGTCAAGGTAAGTTAAAATTGGCCAGACAAATGATACTTGGTGATGTTATCGAATATATTTTTACTGGTAGAGCATATTATTTTGCAGCAAAATCTAAAGAAAACTTCAGGAATTTCTTAAGATTGATTCTTTACTGTGTTAATCAGATCTTACTTTTTGATACTATTACTGTGAATCCAGAAATTAGAAAAGCATACATTGAAAAACTTGAGCAGAATATTGACCATAATGTGCTATACGAGAAAGATGGTGATTACGAAATCGCAAGAAATTTAAAAGAAAGCGATGTCATAATATGGACAGATAATTGGACTAAAGATGTTGATCAATTTATTGATTCGATTTTGCCAAAAACTCTGGGATGCCCAAAGGAACTGGTTATTTATGCAGAATTGACAAGGTTAAAAAAAGGAATAGTAATACCATTGCTCTTGATTCAAAGAGTATTTGGAGATAAAGATCCTATAGCACCACCTGATTTCCTACTTATAAAGAGCAATAAAGAGATTTATGGAATCGAAGTTGGTTATGCAAAAGAAGGTCAAAGCAGGGAATTTTCTATTCGGACATCTATCCCAACATTTGCCGTCGACTTAAACTATAATATGCATAATCGGTGTCCAAAATGTGGCGAAAATATTCTTTACTGTGATCCAGTAATTGAGGCTTATTCAAATGGTATATTAGATGAGAAATTAGATTCAACCTCTAAAAGATTTCTATGTAACGGATGTCCAAATTATAATAATGGTAATTGCAGATTTTCGAATTATTATGGTAAATGGAAGGGAACTGAATTTAATGGCAAGGAAAGTGAACAGAAGGATCGGCACTATCACTCAAGTTGTGTAAAAGATGATTGTTATGATTACAGAAACAGTGAACGTCAGATTATCAATAAGGAAAATGAGTTTTTTGCCCAAATACCGAAAATACAGGGATTGGAAAACATATAGCTATGAAATTATCACAACAACAGCGCAATTCTGTTGAGAAAGTTATTAAAACTTGTCTTCGAAACAAGTTCCAAAATTATAAACCAGAATCCAAAAATATGCCCTTTCATTTCCGTTTGCTTGGTCGTGATAGAATGGCCTTATTCTCTTTTATCCATTCTTTGAATACTACATTTGGCACATCTATTTTTGAACCTGTGGCCGAAATTTTGGCGAGTTTGAACTTTGTATTTGCACAAAAGCAGTATGTGGTTGGTGATACTATCAGTGAACAAGCCCAATCTGAAATTCAACATATCATGAATAAACTTACAATGGGGGAAAATCCAAATAAAGCAGAAGAAATCGAAAGGATAAGAAAAGTTAGCAAAAAGGGCACGATGAACAGGTTAAGAACTGTAAAAGTGGATTTGTTTGTTCAAAGTTCCGATGGAACAGCCCATTTGTTTGACTTAAAAACGGCTAAGCCAAATATCAGCAATTTTAAGGATTTTAAAAGGACATTGTTAGAATGGATTGCAATCTTTCTAGCGAAGAATCCAAGTGCAAAGGTAAATTCATATATTGCCATTCCTTACAATCCATATGAACCAAAGCCTTATGAAAGATGGACACTGAAAGGTATGTTAGATTTGGATAACGAACTAAAAGTTGCGGAAGAATTTTGGGACTTTCTTGGGAATGATGGTGCCTATTCAGAGTTATTAAATTGTTTTGAAAGAGCAGGTATTGAACTGCGACCAGAAATTGATGCGTATTTTTCCAAATTCAAATAGAAACACAGAGGGAAGGGGTCAGGTCTTCACATTTCACATATGCGAACTTTGCGTCTTTGCGGTATAATAGAAGGAAGAAGGTAATAATCATGCGCAACCAGGATTATGTATTTGCCAAAGAGGGGCATGCTTTAATTTTTATCCCTCTTGCGCTCTTCATGGTCACCCTGCCTTTTGGCAAATGGTGGCTCACCGTGCCGCTCATGCTCTTCACGGGTTTTGCCGCTTATTTCTTTCGCAACCCGGAACGCAAGGCCCCGCAGGATGAGGATGCCTATGTAAGCCCGGCGGACGGCAAGGTGCTGGAGGTGCAGAGGGTAAAGGAGGATCGGTACCTGCATAAGGAGATGCAAAAGATAGGCATCTTCATGTCGCCCTTTGATGTGCATGTCAATCGTATCCCGAGAAGCGGAGTAGTCGTGGACACGATATATCATCCGGGAAAGTTCATCTCGGCAAACCGGGACAAGGCCAGCCTGGATAACGAGCAGTGCGCCATCATCGTCAAGGACAAAAAAGACCGCATCTACACATTCGTCCAGGTAGCAGGCTATATTGCCCGGCGCATTGTGTGCTATGCACGGGCCGGCAAAGAGGTTGAGACCGGACAGAGGATGGGGCTTATCCGGTTCGGGTCCCGGCTGGATGTATATCTGCCGCTTGAGGCAGAGATACCGGTTAGAGTCGGCCAGAAGGTCCGGGCAGGAGAAACTATTATCGGGAGACTGGAATGAGCAAGGATAATCTGGAAACCATAAAGAGGCGCAGGGGGATCATCTTTCTGCCCAATGCCATCACCACGTGCGCAATGCTCGCCGGGTTCTACTCCATCCAGCAGTCCATCACCGGACGCTTTGAGCATGCGGCCTGGGCTTTGCTTCTCGCCGCGGTCCTGGACATGCTCGACGGACGCGTTGCCCGGCTGACAAAGAGCACCTCGGCCTTCGGGGTGCAGTATGATTCCCTGGCAGACCTGATCAGCTTCGGCGTTGCACCGGCCTTTCTTGCACACTACTGGGGCCTGCTCACGGTCTTCGGGGAGCTGAGCTGGGCAGTGGTCTTCATCTACCCGACCTGCGCCGCTATCCGGCTCGCCCGCTTCAATGTTCTTACCGGCTCCGAGGAGTCGCACAAGTTCTTCAAGGGCATGCCCAGCCCCTGTGCCGCAGGCATCCCGATAACACCGGTGATGATACATCTCAAATACTTCGGCACCGGGCCACTCGCAAACGCAGGCGTTGCAAGCATCTATCTTGCCGCAGTCCTTTTTGCCGCCCTGCTCATGGTATCCAACATCCGGTTCCGCACATTCAAGGATGTCAAATTCACAAAATACGGGCCTGTGCCTGCGCTGGTAGGTCTGGCCGTGATTCTATCCTTCCTCATTGTCCGGCCACAGGCCACCCTCTTCGCATCCACCATTGCTTATACTATCTGGGGGCTCGTTGAAGGCGGGATTCTCTTTCGCCGCAGGGAAGCCCAGGAGCGGAAGGAACGCCGGGACCTGAGGAGGAAAAAGCGCCGGGAGAGAAGGGCTAAAGGGTCTGGAAGACAAGCAAGGAAGGCTTTGCAAAGGGCTAAACTCAAGGCCGTGGGTTCGGACAAGGGAAGACGCGAAGCGTCTGGAGGATCCGAAGTATCTGAAGGACTCGAAGGGCCTGGGGAAAAGAGCGGGTGAAATGAGCGATCGGGTTTATATATTTGACACCACCTTGAGGGACGGGGAGCAGGCTCCGGGAGCGAGCATGAACCTTGAGGAGAAGCTGATAGTGGCGCGGCAGTTGGAGAAGCTGGGCGTGGATGTGATCGAGGCTGGGTTCCCGATAGCCTCGGAGGGGGATTTTGACGCGGTCAGGAGGGTGAGCGAGGATGTCCGGGGCTGTCAGATAGCAGGCCTTGCCCGCACCACTGCCGAGGATATCGAGCGGGCATGGCAAGCGCTTGAGCCAGCGGCCCATCCGCGAATTCATGTCTTCATCGCAACATCGGACATACATCTTCATTACAAGCTGAAAAAGACCCGGGAACAGGTGCTGAAGGAAGCCGCGAAGGCCGTGGAGCTGGCCAGGAAATACACGGATAATGTCGAGTTCTCGTGCGAGGATGCCACACGCACTGACCCGGTATTCCTTGAAGAGGTGGTCAAGGCCGCAATAAGGGCTGGCGCAGGAACGATCAACATCCCGGACACGGTGGGCTATGCCATGCCGGATGAATATGCAGGAATCTTCTCCCGCCTGATTCAGGATGTGCCGGAGCTCGCGGATGTGATCCTAAGTGTGCACTGCCATGATGACCTTGGTCTGGCCGTGGCAAACAGCCTGGCCGGAGTACAGGCCGGGGTCCGGCAGGTGGAGTGCACCATCAACGGCATAGGCGAGCGCGCGGGAAACGCGGCCATGGAAGAGATCGTCATGGCCATGCGAACCCGCCATGATTTCCTGAAATTTGAAACCGGCATCAACACGGAGCAGATATATCCTGCAAGTCGGCTCGTGAGAAAGATCACCGGCATAGTAATCCCTCCCAACAAGGCCGTGGTCGGGGCCAATGCCTTCAGCCACGAGGCCGGAATTCACCAGGACGGGGTGCTAAAGGAAAAGCTCACATACGAGATCATGACCCCGGAATCCGTGGGAATTCCCTCAAGCCGCCTGGTCATGGGAAAGCACTCAGGCAGACACGCATTCCGCAAACGCATGGAAGAGATAGGCTTTGAACTGAGCGATGAACAGCTTGATACAGCTTTCCGGCGCTTCAAGGCCCTGTCCGACAAGAAGAAGGAAATCTTCGACGAGGACATGGAAACCCTTGTCATGGACCAGGTCCTCCAGATTCCACGCAAGTATCGGCTGGAATATATCAATGTGACCTCCGGCACCGAGGTGATGCCCACGGCCAGCGTGCGCATGGAGATAGACGGGGTGATAGCGCGTGATGCCGAGTTCGGAGACGGCCCGGTGGACGCGGCTTTCAAGACCATTGCCAGGTTGACCGGGACAAAAAGCAAGCTCCTGATTTTCAGCGTCAATGCCATCACAGGCGGCACCGATGCCCAGGGCGAGGTCAGGGTCCGGATAGAGGAGCACGGGATCGAGGCTACCGGGTTCGGAGCGCATACCGACATCATAGTGGCCTCGGCAAAGGCTTACATAGACGCACTCAACCGCCTTGAATATCGCAAGCAAAACCTTTCAGCCATCCACAGGCAAGCGCCGTAAATCAAGTCTTTGCCTCTTGAAGGTTACATGATTTAATCGCTAAGACGCAAAGATCGCAGAGGATCAGACCTTCATTTGTAAAGTGATAATAAAAAACGAGAAATTTGAAACCAGGAAAAATTATTATTTTTAACACTTTGCGTTATTTGCGTCCCTTTAAAAGTCTGGAGGATTTGCGGTAAGATATTTTATTTTCGAATGCAATAGTTGAGATAAGATGGGAATGACAATCAGCGAGAAGATTCTTTCCGCCCATGCTGGAATGGAGAGAGTGAGGCCTGGCGAGTTAATTGAGGCTGGTGTTGACCTGGTTCTTGCGAATGATATAACCGCGCCCCTGGCGATTGAGCAGTTCGAGCTGGCCTGCGCCGAAGAGGTTTTCGACCCGGACAAGGTCGCGCTGGTTAATGATCATTTTGTTCCGGCAAGGGATGTGATGGCCGCAGAGCAGTCAAAGCGGGTTCGTGAATTCGCGGCAAGGCTCAGGATAAAAAATTTTTTTGATGCCGGTCAGGGGATCGAGCATGCGCTCCTGCCAGAGGCCGGGCTGATCATGCCTCGGGACCTGGTCATAGGCGCGGACAGCCATACCTGCACTTACGGGGCACTCGGCGCGTTTGCCACCGGGGTCGGCTCGACAGACCTTGCCGCGGCGCTGATAACCGGGAAATGCTGGTTCAAGGTGCCGGAAAGCATGCGCCTGATATATCATGGAAAGCCGCGGGCATGGGTTGGAGGCAAGGACATCATCCTTTATACCATCGGCAGGATCGGTGTGGACGGCGCGCGCTATAAGGCAATGGAATTCACAGGCCCTGCTATCTCTGAGCTTTCCCAGGTGGGCCGATTCACCATGTGCAACATGGCGATCGAGGCTGGCGCAAAGAACGGCATCATGGCCCCTGATGAGAAGACCATGGACTATCTCAAAGACCGTTCCACCTGTGGTGCAGAGGTCTTTGCGAGCGACGAGGATGCGGAGTATGTGGATACGATCGAGTTTGACCTGGCACAGATTGAACTCCAGGTCGCCATTCCTCCTTCTCCGGAAAATGCAAGGCCGATTTCCGAGGTGAATAACATCTCCATTGACCAGGTGGTTATCGGGTCCTGCACCAATGGTTGGCTGGATGACCTCAGACAGGCCGCGCAAATCCTGCAAGGCCGCCGGATCAAGGAAGGGATCAGACTCATCATCATCCCTGCAACCAGGGATATTTACGGACAGGCTCTTCACGAGGGCCTGATTGAGGTGTTCCACCGGGCCGGGGCAATCATCAGTCCGCCCACTTGCGGTCCCTGCCTGGGAGGCCACATGGGGGTTCTGGCAGAGGGCGAGCGGGCCGTGGCGACTACCAACCGCAACTTCACAGGACGCATGGGCCATCCGGGGAGCGAGGTCTACCTTTCCGGACCAGCCGTGGCCGCGGCGAGTGCTGTCCTGGGAAAAATAGCAGGGCCGGAAGAATTGTGATAGAAAGATTCAAGGTGATTAAAAGATGTTGCATCGCAAACACTGGATTCTGATCCTTCTCACCCCTGGTGTTATTATCGCGGACCAGGTAACCAAGACCCTGGCCCAACTGGCACTGGATGGTGGAAACATAGTTACGGTCGTTCCACGCTACCTTGACATGGTGCTGGTGCAGAACCGGGGCATAGCTTTCGGGTTATTGAATAACCTGGAAAGCTCTTGGCGCACCCCGATTTTCATAGGCATATCCGCAATAGCTATCTTCATCATCTTTCATCTCTTCCGCCAGACCCGGGCAAAAGCGCTTTTTCTCCCGGTCGCATTATCATTGATCCTGGCTGGAGCCGCGGGAAACCTGATTGACCGCTTCCGCTGGGGTTATGTGGTGGATTTCATTAACATGCATTACCACCAGTATTACTGGCCTACCTTCAATCTCGCGGATACCGCGATCACGATAGGAATCATCATCCTGATCCTGGACACCATCTTTGCCCCGGGGCCGATGCCTGATGAGGAAGAAGAAACTGTTGCCGAGGATATTCCGCCTGAAGAGTGGACCGAGGAGGCGGATTGAATGCATCCCGTGTTATTCAATGTCGGACATGTTCCAATTTATTCATACAGCCTTTTTGTTGTCCTGGCTTTTTTCGCCGGGTTCATTTATGCCTATCTCGAGGCCAGACGCCTTGGCGAGGACCCGGACAAGATAGTTGACTTGGCTCTTTACATTTTTATATCTGCCATTATCGGGGCCCGGGTTTTGCATGTGATAGTTGATTGGAGGCGGTTTATCCATGATCCGGTAGCTGTTTTTAAGATCTGGCAGGGGGGCCTGGTCTATTACGGCGGGTTCATCCTTGCCATTATTACCTGTGTGGTCTTCATTAAATATCACAAGCTGAACCTGGGCAAATGGGCTGACCTGCTTGCGCCTGTGGCCATGATCGCTCTTGCAGTAGGCCGGATCGGTTGCTTCCTCAATGGCTGTTGCTACGGCAAAGCCGCGCCCCCTGATCTTCCATGGGCAGTGGTCTATCCCCCTGGCCGCCTGCCACTCCACCTGGACGGCGTGCCAGTGCATCCAACCCCTATCTATTCCTCTATCACCGCGGCCATCATCGCCGTGCTCCTGATATTACTCAGCCGAATAAAGCGCAGAAACGGCCAGGTCGTCTGGTGCATGTTCCTCTTTTACGCGGCCGCAAGGTTTGTTCTTGAATACTACCGGGCCGATCCTCGCGGACACATTCAGGCTCTGAACCTTTCCACATCGCAAGCCATCGGCGTCCCGATTATGATCGTCTCTCTAGGCGCATTGATCTATCTGGAAATCAAATCCCGGTCATCCGGTTCCCAGGGAAAACCCAGGATCGAGACCACATGAGAGTCATCCTTATCCGGCCCCCCAAAGTCCAGGGTGCTCTGGAGCGGAGCATGGTCCAGCATCCCGTCAATCTACTCATGCTTGCCGCGGTGCTTGAGAAAAGCGGGTTTCAATGCGAGGTCTGGGATTTTGAGGTCCAGGATTTTTCCGGGGAGATCGTGAGGGAAAAGACAGGGAGAAGCAATCCCGGTCTTGCCGGTATCACAGCCCTCACATGCAACATAAAGACCGCGAATACTATCATGGGCTGGATCAAGTCGGAGTCTCCAGAAACCTTCACAGTCGTGGGTGGGCCGCATGTGTCCGCTATTCCGGAGCGAACTCTTGAGGAGTTTGCGAATTTCGATGCCGTGGTAGTTGGAGAGGGCGAGCTTACCCTTGCCGAAATCTGTGCCAGGATTTCCAAGGGGCGCGGCCTGGAAGGAGTTCTGGGAACTGCATGGCGCAGGAGCTCAAGCCCGGTCATAGAAGACCCCCGGCCCCCGATGGATAACCTGGATGAGTTGCCGTATCCGGCCCGACACCTGATTGACCATTCCCTTTACAAGGGCGCCAGCTCTCCCGGCCTGGACGCCACATTGCACCGAAGCACCGAACTCTTTACCACACGCGGCTGTCCGGACCGATGTAGCTTTTGCGCTTCGCATCTTGTCTTCGGACGCAAGGTTCGGGCAAGAAGCGCTGAACATGTGCTCGGAGAGGTTGACCAGTGTATGAGCAAATGGGGATACCGCCATTACACTGTGGATGATGATACCTTTACATACAGGCCGTCGCGGCTTTTTGACCTCTGTCGCGGCTTCAAGGAACGAGGGATCACATGGGACTGCGACACGAGGGTAAATGCGGTCAACCGGGAGATGATACAGATGATGGCCGACTCCGGTTGTCAAAAGATAGCTTTCGGAGTGGAGTCGGGAAGTCCACGCATCCTGAAGCTGATCCACAAGGAGATAACCCTGGACCAGATCCGAAACGCGTTTCAATGGGCGCACGAGGCCGGCATCATAACCACCGCCTTCTTCATGGTCGCCTCTCACCCCTCTGAGACAAAGGAAGACCTGGAGATGTCTTTGAAGCTTATGAAGGAGATTGATACCGAGCTTATGGCTGTGGCAGTGGCCGTGCCATATCCCGGAACAGAGTTATACCGGATAATGAAGAATGGCGACTACATTGACGAGGAGCGGTGGGAGACATTCAACCATCTACACAGCATCCCAAGCTGGCATACCGAAAATTTCTCCGGCAGAAAGCTCGTCCGCCTACAAAACCGCCTCTTCCGACAGTTCTTTATCCGGCCATCTTTTATCTGGAAAACCCTTCCAAAGGCCATGAGCTGGCACGGCTTCAAATATTACACGCGCTCCTTTCTAGACATCCTCAAATACCTTTTCATTGAAAAAAGAATTTAGTGTCTTGGTGGTTTAATCTTTGAAATCTGAGAAAGGACTTGTCATGGATGAGAAATACGACAATCAAACCATCCGCTGTCCCCGGATAGGCGGAGAGGTCATCTTCAAGTATTGCCGCACATCCGGAGAACCATTCTGCCGCATAATTATAAACTGCTGGGCTACGAGGATAGACATAGGATCATTCCTCGCGGAAAACTATTCTCCGGAAATCATCCAGAAATCACTCAAGCCCTCACCCAAAACCAGCCGACTAGCTCGCATCCTCTCAGCCGCCGAATCAAAAAATAAATAGTCACCGCAAATCCTGCAGATCCGGAGAATCCTACAGATGCGTAGCAGACGCAAAGGACGCAAAGAAAAAGAAAAATTATCCACAGATTACACAGATACAAACAGCTTCCTCTCCCTTGACGGGAGAGGATTGAGGTGAGGGTGATTCTTTCTTGACAAAATATTCAAAGATGTGAAAGACTCATATAATACTAGAAAGCGGTGAGGAACGTTGAAACAACGTTGAAAAAACCCGACCGCGAGCATTCCATCACCCCGCCGCAAGAATTATTGA
>Ga0190359_1002223_pt1 | contig 11666 bp, 7 predicted proteins | sample 48721823_MG_FD_161269 | JGI IMG/M metagenome (GOLD analysis project Ga0190359, IMG submission 161269) | Hydrothermal vent microbial mat bacterial communities from Southern Trench, Guaymas Basin, Mexico - 4872-18-2-3_MG | ecosystem: Environmental > Aquatic > Marine > Hydrothermal vents > Microbial...
AAAGATAAACCTTTGGCCAAAAAGGTAGCAATAGCACTACTCAATATACAACCTGTGCCATGCACTGGTTGTAATTGTCTCTTCGTTACTTCCCAAATATAAAAATCACTTCCATCAAATAACACATCTGTAGCGGTTTCTAGTTCTCCTCCTTTTACTAAAATCGCTTTTACTCCAAAGTTTTTTAACTTTTTAGCAGCTTCTTTCATCTCTTCTAAATTTTTAGGTTTCTTCCCCAGAATAATTTCTACTTCATCCAAATTGGGAGTTATTAATTCAGCCAAAGGAAAAAGCTTTACCAAAGCTTCAGTTGACTCATTTAAAATAAACCCTTTTTTAGCTTTTATAACAGGATCAATTACAATATGAGGTAAATGGTGCTGAGAAAGCCACTCTCCTATAAAATTAACTATCTCTGTGTTAGGCAACATTCCTATCTTCACCGCATCAATGGAGAAATCTGAAAATAATGTATCTAATTGCTGTTTTATAACTTTTTTTTCTACAACATAACTTGCCTTAACACTTTGAGTATCTTGAACGGTAAGAGCTGTTGGCACAGTGAGGCCCACTTCCCCCAAAGCAGTAATGGTCTTCAAATCTGCCTGTAAACCTGCTCCACCTGTAGGGTCAAAACCAGCAATAATTAGAACAACCGCCATATATACTAAAATTAACTTGGCTCATATAAGTTGTCAATTGCATAAATTGTAGTTCTTAGTTAAAAATAAAATATGTTTGCCTATTACCCCACAATTTTTCGACATCTTTTGAAAGAAATTTTTACTTATTTCATATTTACTTTTATTATTTTTGTATTTCTCTTCCAAATAGGCAAAGTTTTTGAGCTTACTCGTCTTATTGTTGTTCATCACATAAGTTTTGGCACTATTGTAAAACTCTTAATCTACACCCTACCCTATTTTTTTTCTTATATCATCCCTGTTTCCACTTTGTTTAGCACTTTACTCACCTTTTGCCGATTTAGCCAGGATAAAGAATTTATGGCATTAAAAGCATCTGGAATAAGCTCAAAAGCCTTCTTGCCCCTGTTAGCTGGATTTGCCTTCTTTTGTTTAATCCTAACAGCACTTACCACTATGCTTGGTATTCCATGGGGAAGTGAAGCGGCAAGAGACTTAACTTTCTCTCTAACATCTCAGAAGGCAGAAGTTGCTTTAAAACCAGGAGTTTTCAACTCATTACCCGGAGTGGTTCTCTATGTAGAAAAGACAGAAAATGGGCAATTGCAAAACATATTTCTTTATTCTGAAAAAAAGGCTTATCCAGGAGAAACAATCATAGCTCAAAAAGGAAATATTCTACATCAAAAAAATAAAGTAATCTTCCAATTGCAGAATGGTTGTATATGCAAAGCACCCACAAGAGAAAAAGATTTAGTTACAGGTTTTTTGACCTATCAAAATTACAATTATATTTTAGAAATTCCTTCGCATTTAGGAAAGAGAAGAAAACATCCTAAAGAATATCCACCCTGGGAATTATGGAAAAAGATTAAGATTTATAAAAAAGAAAAAAAAGACCCTACTAGTCTCATCCTGGCCTTTCATAAAAAAATTAGTGTTCCTGTAGGGGCATTTATTTTTGTATTCTTAGGAGCAGTTTTGGGATTAAGAGAAGAAACTAAAAAATCTTTGGGAGGTATCTCTTTGGGCCTAATTCTCTTTACTTTATATCAGGCTCTTTTTATAGCAGGTAAAAATTTAGCTAAAGCCCATGTCATCCCAGCACATTTGAGTTTCTGGCTTCCCAATTTAATATTTGGTGGAATTACTATTTACTTATGGTGTAGAGAAATAAATGATTAAAATTTTAGATAAATATACAACTAAAAGCTTTTTAAAATCTTTTAGTTTCTTACTCATTGCTGGTGTTAGCATCTATTTTATATTTGATTTTTTCGAAAAAATAGATAATTTTATAAACGCCTCTGTTCCCCAAAAATTTATCTTTGCCTATTTTCTCTTTTCCCTTCCTAAAGTTATCACCCAAATATTACCCACTGCTTGCTTACTTGGAGCCCTTATTAGCCTGACATTTCTGAAAAAACATAATGAATTAGCTGCTATGCAAGCTTCAGGAATAAGCCCCTATCGTATAAGCGCATCTTATTTCATGATAGGTCTATTAACTTGCTTGGGATTTTTTTTATTTAATGAAATAATTGTTCCTAAAGCTCAGGCTAAAGCAAATAATATATGGCTTGTTCAAGTGAGAAAGAAAATGCCTAAAGGAGGTTATTTTCAAGAAAGAATCTGGCTAAAGAGTAAAAGAAATATCTATCAAATAAACGCTATAAACTTCAAGACAAAAACCATGTTTGGCATCACTATTTATTTTTTTACACCACAATTTCAACTTGAACAAAGACTTGATGCCAAGAAAGCAATATGGGATGAGAAAAACAAAGTTTGGATATTTTATGATGGAGTAGAACAAAAATTAATTCCTCATCAAGAAACTAAGAGTTTCCAAAAAAAAGCATTCCATCTTAAAGAAACACTGGATGATTTTCAATTTTTAGAAGCAGACTACCAACGATTAAACATCTGGCAATTAAAAAAATACATTACTCAAATAAGCTCTCAAGGATATGACCCTACGGTCTATACGGTAGATTTCTGGCAGAGAACAGCTATTCCTCTAACTCCCCTAATTTTTACCATTTTTGCTATCTCCCTGGTTTTTAAGGGAAAAGAAACAAAAGTGAGTTTTGTTTTTAGCTTAGGCATCATTATTTCTTTCATTTTCTGGGTAATCCAAGCCCTCTCAATTGCCCTTGGTAAAGGAGGATACCTAAATCCTTTTTTAGCAGCCTGGTTACCCAACATCTTGTTTGGGCTTTGGGGAATAATAATGTTGCGTTACTTAAATGAATAAAAAAACCCGGCGGCTACCTACTTTCCCACGGAGGAATCTCCGCAGTATCATCGGCCTTGGAGGGCTTAACTTCCGAGTTCGGAATGGGATCGGGTGTGGCCCCTCCAGTATTGCCACCGGGAATAAATTTCTTATTTTATGAAAGACACATTTAATTTCTTGTAGCCAAGTCACACGGCCGATTAGTACCGGTCAGCTTCACCCATTGCTGAGCTTCCACCTCCGGCCTATCAACCTCGTAGTCTCCGAGGGGCCTTTAGGGATAGCCCTTTCGGACTATCACGGGAGACCTCATCTTAGGGTGGGCTTCCCGCTTAGATGCCTTCAGCGGTTATCCCGTCCGTACATAGCTACCCGGCACTGCTCCTGGCGGAACAACCGGAACACCAGAGGTACGTCCCTCTCGGTCCTCTCGTACTAGAGAGGGCTCCCTTCAAGTCTCCTGCGCCCGCGGCAGATAGGGACCAAACTGTCTCGCGACGTTTTAAACCCAGCTCACGTACCCCTTTAACGGGCGAACAGCCCGACCCTTGGGACCTTCTCCAGCCCCAGGATGGGATGAGCCGACATCGAGGTGCCAAACCTCCCCGTCGATGTGGACTCTTGGGGGAGATAAGCCTGTTATCCCCGGCGTACCTTTTATCCGATGAGCGACGGCCCTTCCATACGGAACCGCCGGATCACTAAGGCCTGCTTTCGCACCTGCTCGGCTTGTGGGCCTCACAGTCAAGCCTCCTTATGCCTTTACACTCAACGGCGGGTTTCCAATCCGCCTGAGGAGACCTTTGCGCGCCTCCGTTACCTTTTAGGAGGCGACCGCCCCAGTCAAACTACCCACCTAACACTGTCCCTGAACCGGATTACGGCTCGAGGTTAGGACTCTAAGCTATGAAGGGTGGTATTTCAAGGATGGCTCCACGGGAACTGGCGTCCCCGCTTCTTAGCCTCCCACCTATCCTACACATCATAGCCCAAAATCCAATGTTAGGCTATAGTTAAGGTGCACGGGGTCTTTCCGTCTGGCCGCGGGTAGATCGCATCTTCGCGACCACTACAATTTCACCGGGTCCCTGGTCGAGACAGCGCGGCGATCGTTACGCCATTCATGCAGGTCGGAACTTCACCTCTTTCCTGTGTTTCCACAGGGGGTAGACTATACCTTCACCTCACCAAGCACCCTTAGGAGCTTTTCCTTTGTATATTTTCTTTTTCCTGAAGGATTCATCTCATACGCTAACTCAATAATTTTGGGCAAATATTTTCTACTTAGATGTAAATTTGCACGAACCATCTTACAAATTTGGGCAAACCTTCCAAAATCCTCTTTTTTAGCTCCACATAGAGGATATCGCTCAAAATGAACAACTATTTTTTTTACCAAATCAACAACTGACCTAACTTCATACTTATAAGTTCTATCTGCTCTGCTATATCTGATTCCACCACAACGAAAATAATTTCTAATTAACTTCAATAAGACTAAATCTCTCTTTCCTAAACTTATAGAAAAACTCGGCCTCGTCTCAATCCCTATCTTTAACTTTTGGCGCAGATTAAAACTTACAGAAAAACATCCTTCTCCTTCTACAAGTCCTGTTATATACCAAGGATCAAGTTGCATTAGGCCCTCCTTTAACAAAGGAAGGCTCCATAGGTGCCCCATTCAAAAGTGAGGGCCGGCGTCTTGCGCACTGAGAGCTTCGTGCGCCTCCCCTTTCGGGTCAGTCGTTACAGGGTCTGCTACAACACAGACTTCCCTCGGGATTACCCCACATCCTTTTTAAGGATAGGAGGGCTCCCCCGATATGAGCCGGCTTTCACTCATCCTTCACAGGATGAAGGGGCAAGTCTTTAAACTTACCCGACAAGGAATTTCGCTACCTTAGGACCGTTATAGTTACGGCCGCCGTTTACCGGGGCTTCGGTTCAGAGCTTCGCCCTAAAAAGGACTAACCCTTTCCCTTCACCTTCCGGCACCGGGCAGGCGTCAGACCCTATACATCGTCTTACGACTTAGCAGAGTCCTGTGTTTTTAGTAAACAGTCGCCACCGCCTCTTCGCTGCAACCCTCTCGGGCTCCAGGAGCAAGTCCCTTCACCCTAACAGGGCACACCTTCTCCCGAGGTTACGGTGCCAATTTGCCGAGTTCCTTGACCAGGGTTCTCCCGAGCGCCTTGGGACATTTATCCCCGCCTACCTGTGTCGGTTTGCGGTACGGTCACCAGAGCGACTCCCTAGAGGCTTTTCTTGGCAGTGTAGGCTCACCCACTTTGTGGCCCGAAGGCCTCGTACTCGGCTCTCAGCGTTGTAAATGGGAGGACGGATTTGCCTATCCTCCCCGCCTACTACCTTAAACCAGGGCATCCAACACCTGGCTGGGCTACCTTCCTGCGTCCCCCCATCAGTAATAACGCCACTCTGGTGGGGCAGGAATATTAACCTGCTTTCCATCACCTACGCCTTTCGGCCTTGGCTTAGGGACCGCCTAACCCTGGGAAGACGAACTTTACCCAGGAAACCTTAGGCTTACGGCGAGGGAGATTCTCACTCCCTTTATCGTTACTCATGCCAGCATTATCACTTCCAGTATCTCCACCAGTCCTTTCGGTCTGGCTTCACAGACTACTGGAACGCTCCCCTACCGCTCAGAGAAAGCAACACTCTCTCTGAACCCGCAGCTTCGGTGGTGTGCTTAAGCCCCGTTATATTTTCGGCGCAGAACCACTCGACCAGTGAGCTATTACGCTTTCTTTAAAGGATGGCTGCTTCTAAGCCAACCTCCTGGCTGTCTTAGCGATTCCACATCCTTCTCCACTTAGCACACACTTTGGGACCTTAGCTGGCGGTCTGGGCTGTTTCCCTCTCGTCTATGGACTTTATCACCCATAAGCTGACTCCCACGCTAGGAATAGCGGCATTCGGAGTTTAGATGGGTTTGGTAGCCGGTTAAGACCCCTAGCCCAACCAGTGCTCTACCACCGCCATCCAACGCGTGAGGCTATACTTAAATATATTTCGGGGAGAACCAGCTATTACCAGGTTTGATTAGCCTTTCACTCCTATCCACAGCTCATCCGATGGGTTTTCAACCCCAAGCGGTGCGGGCCTCCATCCGGATTTACCCGGACTTCACCCTGGCCATGGATAGATCACCTGGCTTCGGGTCTACTCCTGGCGACTAAACGCCCTGTTAAGACTCGCTTTCGCTCCGGCTCCACCTCACGGCTTAACCTTGCCACCAAGAGTAACTCGCTGGCTCATTATACAAAAGGCACGCGGTCAGGCAGGCCTCTGAAGAGGCATAGCCCTTCCACAGCTTGTAGGCAAACGGTTTCAGGTTCTATTTCACTCCCCTCCCGGGGTTCTTTTCACCTTTCCCTCACGGTACTGGTCCACTATCGGTCAGCAGAGAGTATTTAGCCTTAGGAGATGGTCCTCCCAGATTCCTGCGGGATTTCTCGTGTCCCACAGTACTTGGGAATCTTACCCAGGAAGTCTACTATCCTTTCGCCTACGAGGCTATCACTCTCTACGGCCAGGTTTTCCAACCTGTTCGGCTAGGATGTAGATTTGTAACTTCCCGGCGAGTTTGCGGCCTCACCCGGTAAGACCCCTCTACCCCACATAGGCAACACCCGCAAGCTTTAACACCTATGTGGTTTGGGCTGTTCCCCTTTCGCTCGCCGCTACTCAGGGAATCGTTTTTACTTTCTTTTCCTAGGGGTACTGAGATGTTTCACTTCCCCCCGTTCGCCTCTACAGCCTATGTATTCAGCTGTAGATATCTGGCTATTAAGCCAGATGGGTTTCCCCATTCGGGCATCTCCGGATCACAGCTTGCTTCCAGCTCCCCGGAGCTTATCGCAGGTAGCCACGCCCTTCATCGCCTTCTGCTGCCAAGGCATCCACCGTCTGCCCTTAGTAACTTGACTACAAGAAATTTACTTTGTGTCTTTCATATTCAATTGTCAAAAGAACTCTCTTTGGTGGAGGTGAACGGGATCGAACCGATGACCTCCGGCTTGCAAAGCCGGCGCTCTCCCGACTGAGCTACACCCCCCCACTTGGTGGGCCTAAGTGGATTCGAACCACTGGCCTCACGCTTATCAGGCGTGCGCTCTAACCGAAACTGAGCTATAGGCCCCAAAATAAAACTTTCGTGAATTGCCCTTTTGTTCTGAAGCTTAATAAAGATTAACTCCTTTGAAAGGAGGTGATCCAGCCGCAGGTTCCCCTACGGCTACCTTGTTACGACTTCACCCCAATCGCCGACCACACCTTGGGCGCCTCCCTCCCCTTACGGGGTTGGGCCAGCGACTTCTGGTACAGCCGACTTTCGTGGTGTGACGGGCGGTGTGTACAAGGCCCGGGAACGTATTCACGGCGGCATTCTGATCCGCCATTACTAGCGATTCCGCCTTCACGAAGGCGAGTTCCAGCCTTCGATCCGGACTGGGACTGGCTTTTTGGGATTAGCTCCACCTCGCGGTTTCGCGACCCTTTGTACCAGCCATTGTAGCACGTGTGTAGCCCTGGGCATAAGGGCCATGATGACTTGACGTCATCCCCACCTTCCTCCGGCTTATCGCCGGCAGTCCCCTTAGAGTGCCCGGCCGAACCGCTGGCAACTAAGGGCAAGGGTTGCGCTCGTTGCGGGACTTAACCCAACATCTCACGACACGAGCTGACGACAGCCATGCAGCACCTGTCACCCGGTTCCCCCGAAGGGGCACCCCCACCTTTCGGCAGGGTTCCGGGGATGTCAAACCCAGGTAAGATTCTTCGCGTAGCATCGAATTAAACCACATGCTCCACCGCTTGTGCGGGCCCCCGTCAATTCCTTTGAGTTTTAACCTTGCGGCCGTACTCCCCAGGCGGAGCACTTAATGCGTTAGCTGCGGCACGGAAGAGATAATCTCCCCCACACCTAGTGCTCATCGTTTACGGCGTGGACTACCAGGGTATCTAATCCTGTTTGCTCCCCACGCTTTCGCGCCTCAGCGTCAGTACCCGTCCAGCCGGCCGCCTTCGCCACCGGTGTTCCTCCCGATATCTACGGATTTCACCCCTACACCGGGAATTCCGCCGGCCTCTCCGGGACTCAAGAAAGGCAGTTTTGAGCGCCATTCTGAGGTTGAGCCTCAGGCTTACACGCTCAACTTGCCTTCCCGCCTGCGCGCCCTTTACGCCCAGTGATTCCGAGTAACGCTTGCACCCTCCGTATTACCGCGGCTGCTGGCACGGAGTTAGCCGGTGCTTCCTTTGGTGGTACCGTCAATCTAATGGGCTATTTACCCATCAGATATTCTTCCCACCTGACAGGGCTTTACGACCCGAAGGCCTTCATCACCCACGGGGCGTTACTGGGTCAGGCTTGCGCCCATTGCCCAATATTCCCCACTGCTGCCTCCCGTAGGAGTCTGGCCCGTGTCTCAGTGCCAGTGTGGCCGACCACCCTCTCAGGCCGGCTACCCGTCGTAGCCTTGGTGAGCCATTACCTCACCAACTAGCTGATAGGACGTAAGCCCCTCTCCGAGCGACAGCTTGCATGCAGAGGCCATCTTTTCTCACAACCACCGTAGTGATCGTGAGCTTATGGGGCATTAGCCCACCTTTCGGTAGGTTATTCCCCTCTCGGAGGCAGGTTACCTACGCATTACTCACCCGTTCGCCGCTTTACTCCCTACCCCGAAAGGTAGGTTTCTCGCACGACTTGCATGTGTTAGGTACGCCCCTAGCGTTCACTCTGAGCCAGGATCAAACTCTCCGATAAAACATTGAACAAAAGGGCAATTCACTTATTCTATTTTCAAAAGAACATATTCTACTTTAGAAGAATAATACTTTCTTTTCCGTTTGTCAAGACAACTCTTTTATTATTTTTTATTATTAAATTTGTTATCAAAAAACTGCTGTATGTTATACATTTATATGTAACAATATTTTTATTTTTGTCAAGATCCAAAATCCAAGAGCCTGTGAGACAATCTCACCCTCCAGTAGTTTTATATATACAGGCTGTTGAAAAAATCATTTTTTTCTCAGACCCGTCCATGGGCTAACAAGAGCAAAATATTATCCGCAGGCCTGCCTGAAACAAACAGGATTGTTTTTGAAAAATAATAAACCTAAACCATTGATGGCATAATTGGAAAAATTTACCACCCCCTGGATAGCCTCTTTGTTACCTCTATGAAGAAAAGTCAACATATTTACTAATTGAACATTCCCCAAAATTTAGGCGTTAATCTTTAAAAACATTGATGAATTGAGGATTTTTGGCGTTCAATAAGTTGAATAAGAAAAAAGCACACTTTAACTTTCACCAACCTGTTTATAGCTTTTTAAAAAGTAGAGCTGGTTAAAAGGAGGCCGCTGTTTTACACAGAGCCTCCTTTTATTTAAGGATTGAGTTCTCTTTCTTGAGGAAAAACTGGCAGATAACGATAAGAGAGAGAAACTACAATCACTCCTAGAGCCACTGGCATAATGGTAGTAGCCCATTCTTGCCAACTGGGTAAATACAATACCCATTTATCAAAGGGATAAGTAGGAATACCCCATGGTACAATAGTAAACACAAAACGGTTAATTAAAATACCAATGCAGTTAAAAAAGGCACCTAAAATCAACCAGAATTCCTTTTTTCTTAGGGCAGGACAAATCAAAATTAAGGCAGGAACAATGCCAAAAATACCTAATTCAGCTACTAACAACCACATTCCATAAGGACCAAACCATCCTTGATAAAGTTCGGTTATGGTCATACCTTTTTGAGGTAAAATATTAGTTGCCCAATACAAGGTATCCCAAGATTTGAAAACTAAATATACACAAAGTAAAATACCTGAAATCTTACCTAAGAGTTCCAATACATCATATTTCACTAACTTCCTTTTAGTTACCTTTTGCAAAATCCAAGTGCAAAGTAAGGTAAAAGAAGGACCTACAGCAATGGCTGAGAGGATAAATAAGAAAAATGTCCAAGGCCAGACAAAGAAACCCTCTCTAAAGGTAAATGGCCGGCTATAAAGAACACCAGGCACACCTCCCAAAGAGCCTTGATGAAAGAAAGACAGAAAGGTTCCTACAGCCGCAAAAATTACCATGTATTCGTGTAAATTATGACTAAAAATATGAATAAACTTATTTTTTTGTAACTGAATATTTTCCAAAACAAGGGGTAAATACTCAATACAAAGGACTAAAAAATAAGTACTGATACAAAAGGCCACTTCTGTTAACATGGAGTGAACATTAGGGTACCAAAATATGTGCCAAGCCCTTAATGGTTGGCCTACATCAATGCCTAAAATTAACAAAGCACTACCATAACACAGCCAGCCAACCACTACCGCCATATTGATAATATTTTTTAATTTATCTATACCTACTATATATCTCAAGAAACCAGAGAAGAAGGCACCTGCCCCTAAAGCAATCACCCCTAAATCTGCCCAAATCCAAAGGGCAAATCCATAGTAGTTGTTCATATTGGTCTGATTTAGCCCTTTACCCCAACAAAGGGCCAGGCCATAGAGTCCCCATAGGACCACTAATCCCCAAAAGGAGATCCAAATAATAAACTTCTTAAAACCACACCTCTTTACTCCTGGCGGAATTAAGGCAGCATCCATCTTACTTCTCCTTATTCATGAGATTGTTTTTTATTTTGTGTTTCTAAATACCAATCTGTCTGGCGTTTTACCCATTCATGCTTACTTAAATAATAAACACTGGGGTGGGTGCCATATTTCTCTAGAAGTCTAAAGGCATAAGGACTTTTAATCAATTTTGCTACTTTACTCTCTGGGTCCTTAATATTACCAAAATACATGGCCCTTGTGGGACAGGCTTCTACACAGGCAGGCACATATTCACCCTCTTTAAGTATCACTCTTCCCTCAGTTATAGCTTTATCTCTAGCCCTTTGATAGCGATGATTACAAAAATTGCACTTTTCTACTACACCCCTCATCCGGGTGGAGACATCAGGATTAAAACCTCTCTCAGTGCCTTCAGGATACTTTGGATCCCACCAATTGAACACCCGTGCATGATAAGGACAAGCAGCCATACAGTACCGACAGCCAAAGCAACGTGGATAAATTTGACTGACAACTCCTTTAGCATCTTTATCTGTTGCTGAAGCTGGACATACATGAACGCAGATAGGATGGTCACAATGCATACATGGTCTGGGGATATAAGCAACCTTTGTTTTTGGAAAAGGTTTTCCGTTAGTAATCCGGTAAATAACCAGCCAATTCAAACTTAGATATTTATCTGTCTCATCTGTCCTCACCGGAATATTGTTTTCCTGAGAACAGGCAATAGCACAAGCCCCACACCCAGTGCATTTATCTACATCAATCACCATTACATATTTTTCTGCATGACTACCTTGATGTTCATGATTGTGTCCCATAGCTTCCCTTCCTTTTTATATTTTTACCAGATTGACTTTAGCCATGGCCCATGTGGCTATACCACTAATTTTTTCTTCAGTATAGCCTAACAACTGATGGGCATTTACTCCTTTACCTGCTAAATATTCATCATAGGCAGAATGCCCCAATCCTAAAGGCATAGCTATTAATTCAGGCATAATTCCCTCAAAAATATGCACTCTAACCTTTGCTTCACCAAATGGTGTCTTAATCCTGATCTTATCTCCTTCAGCCAATTTATATTTAGCAGCAGTTTCAGGATGAATTTCTACTAACAAATCATTCCCCTTCAATAGAGTAGCAGGTAGAGCCTTC
>Ga0190359_1002225_pt1 | contig 11656 bp, 10 predicted proteins | sample 48721823_MG_FD_161269 | JGI IMG/M metagenome (GOLD analysis project Ga0190359, IMG submission 161269) | Hydrothermal vent microbial mat bacterial communities from Southern Trench, Guaymas Basin, Mexico - 4872-18-2-3_MG | ecosystem: Environmental > Aquatic > Marine > Hydrothermal vents >...
CCTCACGATTTTATTATTTCTCCTTCAATTGTGTTCTCCAATTCAAAAGATTGGAAAGGGGCGGTTGGAAAGATAGTGGTAAAATTTTCCAAAAATTCCAAACCTGACAGATTTATTAAAAAGAAAGTTAAAGAGCTTACGAAAAAAGCGAAGAGCAAGTTTGAAAAAGCCGTTGAAATTTACAAATTTGTTTCAAAGGAAATTAAAGGCGTACCACTTCCGCTCGGAATGGACGGATATATTCCTCACAAAGCTTCAGAGGTTCTTAAAAATGGTTACGGGGACATAAGAGATAAGTCTGTGCTTTTAATTTCTATGTTAAGAGCGATAGGGCTTAAACCTTTCCCTATTATGATAGTAAACGGGCATAAGGCAATAAAGAAACTTGTTGTATTCAATCAGTTTTCTTATATTTTGGTTTATGTGAAAATAGATGGTAAAGATTATTATCTTGATCCAAAAGGGGAGTACAAAATTTTTGGCTACACAGGCCTTGCTGATGGTACGGATGGACTTTTTTTAGGAAAAGATATCAGGTGGATAAAGGTTAAAAATAATGTGGAAAACTACGCTGTTGCAGAGTTTAATGTGAATATAAAAAAAGATGGAAGCTTTGAAACAGATGTGAATTTGAAAACAGAAGGATATTTTGATTCTATTGTTAAGAGAAATTTTAAATTGTCTTCCAATGATGAGAACAAAAAATATTTTACCTCTGCTGCAAATATTTTTAATGAAGGTTCGGAAAGTGTATCTTTTATATTTCACAATCTCAATTCTTTTTCAAGCTCTTCCAATGTTTACACTAAAATAAGGGGTAGAGATCTTTATATTAAACAGGGGAATGTAATTGTCTTAACAATACCTGATAATCCCTACTTTTTTTCTAAATTTCCTTTTAACTTAAGCTTAAAAGACAGGCACTATCCCCTTTATTTTGGAAAAAGATTCAGGGTGAAAGAAGTTTGGAAGATTAATACGGAAAGGGATACAAAAGCTCTTTATCTACCTGAGACATTTACGGTTGATGATTCGGATTACTCATTTAAAATAAATTCATCAAAAAGCGGAAATCAAATAATAGTTGAGAGGGAGATAATTATAAAAACACCGATTCTTTCAAAGGATAAGTACGGAGTTTTTAAGAAAAATTATGATAAATTTAACAATTGGAAGCTTAAAACAATACTTTTGGAGGAGAAAAGGTGAAGTTAATTGACAGCTGTGTTTTGGGAAAAGCCAAAAAAATAAAAATGGTATTGATGGATGTTGACGGAACGTTAACGGACGGTAAAATTTATATTTTGCCTTCCGGTGAGGAAATAAAGGCTTATGATACAAAAGATGGTGCGGCGATAGTTGTTGCTCAGGTTTTAGGTATTAAAGTTGGTATTATAACAGGAAAAAGTTCTCAGAATGTCATGGAAAGAGCAAAGAGATTGAGAATAGATGATGTTTATATTGGGGCAATTGATAAGCTTCCTGTTTTAAAAGAGATAATGAAAAAGCACAGTTTGAGTGCTGATGAAATTTGCTATATTGGTGATGATATAGGGGATTATTCTGTGATGAAAGAGGTAGGTTTTGCTATTGCCGTGGGTGATGCACATTATAAAGTAAAGGAAATTGCTGATTATATAACCGAGAAAAATGGGGGAAATGGTGCTGTAAGAGAAGCCTTTGATGTAATCTTTGAAACAAAAGGGCTATACGAAAAGGTTCTAAAAATTTTTGAAGATATTAAAAACTGGAAAGAAGGACTTCTTGATAATTTTAAAAAGAAGAGATGAAGTGGGGAATAGGATTAAAGTTAATTTTCATAACAGTTAATTACGCTATTTTAGTAAGCCTTTTATCATGGCATGAAGGAAATTACCTTCAAATAAATTTTAATTCTTTGAATTTTAAAATAGGTGTTTTCCTTCTTGTTTTAGGCTTTTATTTTTATATAAGCATCTTAAAGAAAATTAAAAGAGCCTTTAAAAGAAGGATTTTTTTGAAGGAAGGGGCATACAGGGTTGTAAGGCATCCGATTTACTCGATTTGGGCTTTTTTACTAATTCCAGCAATAACTTTAATTGTGAATAACAAATATTTTTATTCACTTCCTCTGTTTTTTATTATTATGCTTATTATACTTATTCCCAGAGAAGAAAAAGAGGTTATTGATAAATTCGATAAAAAGTACATTGAATATAAAAAAAATGTTCCTTTAATTTTTCCGAGTTTTGACTCAATTTACGGATTTTTGTTTTACCCGGAATTTTCAAGAGTGTTAAAAAGCGAGCTTTACATAATTAGGGAAAGGTATGCCAACTTCTTTATTTATAAAAAAGGGAATTCATATATTGCTGTTGATAGTGGGTTGGGAACTAAGAGAGGAAGACAAGAAATGGAGAAATTCGGAATTCCTCTGGGAAAGGTAAAAGCAGTTTTTTTTACTCATTCTGATTATGATCATATTGACGGAAGAAAATTTTTTTTTAATGCAGATTTGTACTTTTGTGAAAGGGAAGAGCTGATATTTCAAGGGAAAAAACCAAGGTTTTTAAAGATAATCCGCGAGAAAAATAGGATTGATCGGTATGAGATGATAAAAGAAGAAGAAACAATTATTATTGATGGGATAAAGATTACTCCAATTAAAACACCTGGCCACACTCCCGGCCATTGCACTTATATTATTGATGATAAATATATTACTACCGGGGATTTATTAAGGATTAAAGAAGGGAAGATTATTCCGTTTTATAAAATACTTAGCTTTGATTACAAACTTCAGTTAAAATCCTTTGAAAAGATTAAAAAATACTTAAAAAAATATACGGTACTAACAGCTCACCATGGGATAATAACTAAAAATAGTGTTTAATTTTTTTTCACCACAAGATATAGTACTCCGACAATATTGTAGTGTGATTTATCGCATTAGTTTAAAAGGTATGATATTGTGGTGTTTAGATATTAATTATTTAATTTGTACTTTTGATTTTTAACAATTATTGTGAATTTTTTTGTTAAAATTTTGTGAGTATCAAAAAATAGTTGACTTTTGTTTGGATTGAACAATAATTGTGCAATTACAAACCCTTGAAAATAAAGGAAAAGAGTGAAAAACCATTTTATTTATTAGGTTTTAAGAGGTGATAAACAAAAGAGAAGAGATATTTACAGGTGATTGAAATTCGTAATTAAATTGACTTGCAACCTCTGTTTTCCTAATGTAAAATAAAAAATAGAATTAAAGGAGGTAAAAGTTATGAAAAAGAAGATTCTTGTTTTTGTTTTGGTGCTATTTGTTGGGTCAATTGTTATGCTTTACAGTAATGAAAAACCAAGAGTGGGTGTTTTAAGATTTACAAACACGGTTGCTGGAACTGGGTTCTGGGTATGGAATCCTAAAGTTGCTTCTGATTTACAAGATATGCTTATATCAGAATTACAAAGCACAGGAGCTTTTCAAGTACTTGAAAGAAAGGAAATAAATGCGGTTCTCTCAGAGCAGGATCTCAGTGCTTCTGGAAGAGTTAGTAAGGAAACTCTTGTTAAAATGAAAAAAATAAAAGGAGCTCAATATCTTATTGCAGGTACTGTTTCAGCTTTTGAGATGAGCAGCTCCACAGGAGGAGGAATTAGCTTCAAAGGGGTTAGTTTAAGAGGCAAAAAGACAAAGGTTTATATAGCAATTGATGTTAAGGTAATAGATGCAGAGACAGGAGAAATTGTTGATACGAGAACAATTGAAGCAAAGGCAAAAGGAACATCAATTGGTGCCGGTTTAACAATAAGTGATCTTTCTCTGACAGGCGGGGAGGCAAAGAAAACACCTGTGGGAAAAGCAATAAGAGCTTGTATAATCTATATCTCAGAATATCTCAAATGCTCTCTTGCAAAAGTTCATTATCCCAAGTGTATGAAAAAATGGAATAAAATGGAGAAAAAAAGAAGGAAGAAAACAAAGGAGTCAATAGAGCTTGATTTGTAATATTTATGTTTAATAATAGAAAACTTACATCCCCTTTGGAAATTAAGGGAATAGGTGTTCACAGCGGGAAAGAGATAAAAGTTTGGGTAGAGGAGGGAGAGGGGAAAGATATAGTTTTTTATAATAAAAAGAGAAATTGCAAATTATCCCTGCAAATTGAATATGTGAAGAATTTTAGCTCTACATTTCTTATTAAAGAAAATTGTGAAATTAAAACAATCGAGCATTTTATGGCTGTCGTCTACATTTTAGGACTTGATTCTATTAGGTTTTCAATCAGTGGAGATGAATTCCCAATTTTGGATGGAAGCGCAAAGGAAATAGTGGATTTAATGTTAACTCATTCAGAGATTACCGGTGAAAAGAAAGATTTTTTCTTGATTAATAAAAAAGGTGTTGTTGTGGAAAAGGATTCTTTTATTGAATATTGCCCCTCTGATGATTTTTCAGTTGATTATACTATTGTTTATAAACATCCGAGCATAGGAGAAATGAATTTTTCCATAATGATTTCAGAGGAGGCTTTTATCAAAGAAATTTCTCCTGCGAGAACATTTGGTTTTTTGAAAGATGCAGAGTATCTAAAAAGCAAAGGTTATGCACTCGGAGCAAGTTTTGAAAATACGGTTGTGTTTGATAATGAAAAGCTGTTAAATCCCCCTTTGAGATTTGAAAATGAAATGGTAAGGCATAAAATTTTGGATTTTATAGGTGATCTTTCATTTTTAAGAAAACCAGTTAAAGGATGTTTTAAGGTTTACAAAGGAGGACATTCTCTACACATAAAGCTTGTGAAAGAACTTTTAAATATTAACTAAAACTTTAATCTTTTTGTTTAAAACCCCGATTCTGATTTTTTGGAAGTGAGGAGAATTATTGTTAAAAAGAATTTCTCCGTCACATTGAATAGAAAAAGGCTCTTTCCCCTCTATTTCGAAAGATTTGTTTTTATCTATTATTACATTGTTATCATTGAGATGCTTTTCCCTTATTACTTTTGAATATAATTTTAAAAGTTTAAAAAAACCAATATCATTAATTATCATCAAATCAAGGACTCCATCGTCAGTTTTAGCGGAGGGAAGCACCTTTTTTCCCGTAGCCCAATATTTTATGTTTGAAAAAAGCGATATAAGAAAATTCCCAGTAAGATTTAATCCATTATTGTTTTTAATATTTAATCTCTTTGCTCCTTTAGCTCTTTTATAAGTTTTCACAATGGAAGAAAAACCCATTAAATATTGACTTTTAAGAGGAAATTTTGACTTTTTCATTTTTTCCACTTCCATGTTTACCTCGACTCCGATTCCAATATTTACCTGCCCTAAAAAGTGATTAATTATTTTATTATCTTGTATTATATATCCTACATCCATTTCTTTATAATTAATCCTTTTTAAGGATTTTGCCGCATCCTTTAAATTTAAAGTATTAAATTCTCTAGGGATATCATTTGAAGATCCGGTAGGGATAAAGGAGAAAATAGGAAGAACTTCTTTTTTATTTTTTAAAATATGATCAATAGCAATGGTATAGCTCGAGTCCCCACCTGCGATACTAAGGATTTCAAAATTATTTGCTAATTTTAGAGACAAATTTTTAAAATCCTCAACATTTTTACTCAAAAATAACTCAAATTTTATATTTTCTTTTTCAAAAAGATTTTTTAAGTTTTTTAATTTTTTTAAAGATTTTCCTCTGTTGGAAGAGGGGTTGAATAGAATGGCTATTTTTTCCATTATTTCTTTTTAATTTTGGCTTTAAACTTTAGTTTTCCCTCTTTAATCTCAAAGTCAAGAATTATATCTTTGTCTTTTCCGAATTTTTCTTTTAATGTTTTAATCTTTGATTGAACAGCTTTCTCTATTACAGTAACATCTGAAATTGAAGAGCCTTTTTTATTAGCTTCTTTTAATATTTCAATTGAAAGATCTTTAACTAATTTATCATCAGGGACATTGTTTAATACAAATTCTTTTTTCTCTTCTATTTCATCTTTTGTGGCTATTTCTTTTTCCTTTGGTTTTTGGTTAAGTTTTCCCTCTCTTATCTCTCTTATCCTTGTTGAACTGATTGTCCCATATTCAAAAAACATTTCAAGCCTTTTATCCCATAAATTTTTGTAAGTATTAAATCTATTCAACACTTTGCTGATTTTAAACTGTAATTTGGGAGGATATTCTTTTTGCCTTAAAATTGAAACAAGATTTTCAAGAGCTTTTCTCTTTTTCTCGGGTGGAATTTTTTCTACTCGTGTAAAGTATTGCTGATAGGCATGATGAAGCTCATCTATGTGAAGGTCAACTTTCTTAATTATTTCTTCAATTTCCTTGAAGGTATAATTCTTTTTTAATGCCATTATCTTATCCTGTATAACCAAAATAAGAGCAACCAGAGTGATTGGGAATAGGGTAGATGGTAATTATTAATAAGAATTTTTTTGTACTCAAAATTTGCAATTAATTCCCAAAGAGAATGCAATTCTTCAACTTCTTCAGGGAAGAAAGATGCGCAATGATATAAAAATCTTCCTTTTCCTTCTGTATAGTATTTATCCCTGCTGCTCACTATTTCAACAGCTTTTTTTGATTTTTCCGTGAGGTTTTCTCTGAAACAAACGGTTATTTTAAATCTTCTCTTTTTTCTGCCCTCAAGTAAAATATCTTCGAGTATTTCATTTTCCACTATTTTTTTATATTCTTCCATCAATCCTCCTATAAGATAAGCATAGCATCGCCATAGCTAAAAAACCTATAACCTTTATTTATAGCATATTTATAAGATTTTTTCATCAATTCAAGAGTTCCAAAAGCTGAAACAAGCATAAAGAGTGTGGATCTTGGCAAATGGAAGTTTGTTAAAATTGTCCCAACTATCTTAAATTTATAACCAGGATATATAAAGAGATTTGTTTTCCCTTTTCCTGAAGGAATATTACTCCCATTATAAACGCTTTCAAGAGTTCTCACTGATGTTGTTCCGACTGCGACAATTCTTTTACCTTGTTTAATTGCAGTATATATTTTTTTGGCATTTTCTTCATCTATTTCATACTCTTCATATTTCATTTTATGATTTTCTATTGTATTTACCCTTACCGGCTGAAAGGTTGCTTCTCCCACATTAAGTGTTATTTCAGCCTTTTCTATACCTTTTTCATTTAATTTTTTAAAAAGTTCGTCAGTAAAATGAAGACCTGCGGTTGGTGCTGCGATTGATATACCCTTTTTTGCATAAATGGTTTGATATCTTTCAAGATCATTTTCTCTGTGGACAAAAGGATTTTCTCTTTTTATGTAAGGTGGAAGAGGAGGAAAACCTCTTTTTTCAAGTATTTTGTTTAGCTCTCCCTTTTCAAATCTGATAATCCTGTGTTCTCTGTCAGCCCACCCCTCTATTGTCCCATAATAATCATCTCCAAAATCTATTTTTTCTCCGAATTTAAATGATTTTGGTTTTTTTACGAGAAAGCTCCATCTGTTCTCTTCTGTTTCTTTTACAAGAAGGATATTCACAACTTTTCCAGTTTCTCTTTTCCCCAGTAATCTTAATGGTTTGACCTTTGTATTGTTTAACACCAAAAAATCATTTTTGTTAAGAAAGCCGGGTAGGTACTTAAATTTTGAGTCTATTATTTCACCTGTTTTTCTTATTACAACCAAAAGTTTTGATTCATCCCTTTTTTCAGAGGGAAACTGTGCAATGAGCTCTTCCGGCAAATTAAAATCAAATTCTTCTAACTTCACTTTAAAACAGTCTCCCCTTAAATCCTTTGATGCCGAGATGTAGATAAGCTTTTTGAGTGGCTCTTCTTCCTCTTGCTGTTATTTCAAGAAAACCTTTTCTAATGAGGTAAGGCTCATAAACATCCTCTATTGTATCCTTTTCTTCATTTACGGCTGAAGCGAGAGTTTTTATACCAACAGGCCCTCCGTTAAAGCTATTAATTATTGTATTTAGAATTTTTCTGTCAAGAGTATCAAGACCTTCGCTATCAATATTTAAAATTTTAAATGCTTCTTCTGTTATCTCAGAATTAATTTTTGCAACATTTTTAACATCAGCCACATCTCTTACTCTTTTTAAAAGTATGTTGGCTCTTCTTGGAGTCCCCCTTGATCTTTTGGCAATTTTTTCAGCTGCCTCCTCTGTTATGTTTATCTTTAATATTCTTGCGCTTCTCAGGACTATCTTTTTTAAATCCTCTGCAGAATAAAAATCAAGGTGAAGTGTAATCCCGAATCTTGAAACCAAGGGATTAGTTAGAAGGCCGATTCTTGTTGTTGCTCCTACTAAAGTAAATTTAGGTAAGTTGAGCCTCATACTTTTTGCGGCTCTTCCCTTACCAATGATAATATCAATGTAATAATCTTCCATTGCGGAATAAAGAATCTCCTCAACCGAAGGATGTAATCTATGAATTTCATCAATAAATATTAAATCCTTATTTTTTACTGTTGTGAGAATTGATGCAAGATCTCCCTGCTTTTCTATTGATGGGCCTGTCAGAAATTTAATGTTTACCCCAAGCTCATTTGCTATGATTTTTGAAAGTGTTGTTTTTCCGAGGCCGGGAGGACCGTATAAAATAGTATGATCCAAATGCTCTCCCCTTTTTTTTGCAGCTTCAATGTAAATTTTCAGACTGTTTTTTAGCTTTTCCTGTCCGATAAACTCTTCAAGCTTTGAGGGTCTTATTCCCTCTTCCCATGGATAGTGTTCTTTTTCAAAAACATTACTCATTTTTCAGCAAGCCTTTTTAAGCTTTCTTTTAAAACCTCTTCAGGTAATAGATCATTACCGATTTCTTTTAGCACTGAGTTAACTATTGCTTCAGCCTCTTTTTTCTTATAACCAAGACTTTGAAGTGCAAGCACCACATCCTCAAAATCCTTGCTCTTTTCCTCTTCTTTTACTAATTTCCCACTTAATTCCAAAAAGATTCTTCCTGCTGTTTTTTTACCAATTCCCGGTACAGAGGATAAACTTGAAATTTCATTGTTTTCTATTGCATTTACTATTTCATTGTATTCCATTTTGGAAAAAAGACTTAAAGCGGTTTTGGGACCAACACCCATTATTCTTATTAATTTTGAGAAAAGCCTTTTTTCATCTAAAGTTTCGAACCCGTAAATTTCAAAATTGTTTTCAGAGTTAGTGAGGACTATTGTATAAAGCTTTGTGTTTTCTCCTATTTCAGGAAGTTTGAAAAATGTTCGCAATGGGATTTTTATCTCAAAGCTTACTCCTCCCGTATTAATGCTCGCAATTTCATAATCCTTATAATCCAATCTTCCTTCAATTGAAAAATACATCTTTTATCCTCTACAAAGTATTTTATCTTTATAAGTAATAAATATCAATAGGATGAGTTTTTAGCTATTATTCATAAAAAACAATAAAAGTACAGTATCCTTTCATTTGTCTTGTCCTAAAATGGGCTGACGGTTCTTGTAAAAAAATCCAATGTATAAAGGAAGGTTAGCTTGGATGCTTCGAGACTTTTTGCTTTTAGCTTCCTGTTATCCTTTACTTTTTACGATTTTTCTTATTTATTCTTAACCATTTTCGCTTATTTGAGTTTTTGGGTGATATAAGTCTTGACTAAACTCTTAATTTTAATTATATTTTCCTGTTCGTGCCGAAGTGGCGGAAATGGCAGACGCGCCAGATTCAGGATCTGGTGGGCTTCGGCCTGTGGGGGTTCAAATCCCCCCTTCGGCATTATTTACATTTAAGAGGTCAAGATGAGAAGAAAATCACTTATCTTTTTTTTCATCTCTGTTTTTTCACTCTTTTCTCTGTTTTCAGGCGAAAAGTCAAATTATGAATATGTTAATCCGTTTATAGGTACGGATGGTTATGGTCATACATACCCGGGAGCTGTAGTTCCTTTCGGAATGGTTCAGGTATCTCCTGACACAGCTTTAAAGGAGGTGGGAAAGAGCTATCCTTGGTGTGCAGGTTATCAGTATTCTGATAAAACCATTTTGGGGTTTAGCCATACTCATTTCAGTGGAACAGGACATTCGGATTTGGGAGACATACTTTTGATGCCTGTTTCGGGAAAACTTTTGATGGAGCCGGGAGAAGAGGATTCTCCCGATACAGGGTATAGATCAAGATTTTCCCATAAAAATGAATTTGCAGAACCCGGATACTACAGGGTGAAATTATCTGATTATGATATTGATGTTGAACTTACGGTGACAAAAAGAGTTGCCTTTCATCATTATTCTTTTAATAAAAAATCTTTTTCTTATGTGATTTTGGATTTGATTCATTCGATTTATTATTTTAAGGAAAAGAATGTTTGGTCATATTTAAGAGTTTTGAATAATAATCTTGTCGTAGGATACAGGCAGACAACCGGATGGGCTAAAAACAGGAAAATATTTTTTGCAATGGAATTTTCCAAACCTTTTTTGGATTACGGTTATAAAAGATATGATGAAAATTTTTATTATTTCAGGAGCAAGGGCAAGCTTATAAAATTGAAAAACAAAAGGGAAGCTCATGAGATTTACGGTAAAAAGTTAAGAGTGTTTTTTGATTTTTCAGGGGTAGAGGAGCTTTATGTTAAAGTCGCAATTTCCGGAGTGGACATTAAAGGTGCTTTAAAAAATTTAAGAAAAGAGATTCCTGATTGGAATTTTGAGAGGGTAAGAGCTGAGGCTAAAAAGTCTTGGGAGAATGAGCTTAACAAAATCAATGTGAAAGGTTCTGAGAAAAATAAGAAGATATTTTATACAGCTCTTTATCATCTTATGATAGCTCCTATGCTTTATCAGGATGTTGACAGAAGATACAGAGGCATTGATCATCAGATACATAGGGCAGAGAATTTCACAAATTATACAACTTTCTCATTATGGGATACTTTCAGAGCTGCTCACCCGCTCTATATAATTTTAAATAGGGAGAGGGTAGAGGATTTTATAGATTCAATACTTAATCATTATGAGCAAAGCCCGGAGAAGATGCTTCCGATCTGGCCATTTCATGCGAATGAGACATGGTGTATGATAGGTTATCACTCTGCGGCTGTCATAGCTGAAGCCTATTTAAAGGATATAAAAGGATTTGATTATGAAAAGGCACTTGATTCAATGGTAATTACTGCCACAAACAAAAATTATGGAGGGTTAAGATATTATGAAAAATACGGATATATTCCTGTTGATAAGGAAATTGAAGCAGCATCAAAGACACTTGAGTACGGTTATGATGATTATGCAATCGCACTTATGGCAAAAAAAATGGGAAGGGAAGATATCTTCAGAAGATTCATAAAAAGAGCCTTTTTTTACAAAAATATTTTTGATAAAAGATTAGGTTTTATGAGAGCTAAAAAATCGGATGGAAAATTCAGAGAACCTTTTGATCCTCTAAGGGCTAATTATGGAGGCGATTATACTGAAGGCAATGCATGGCAGTATAGCTGGCATGTACTTCAGGATCCGAAGGGACTAATACAATTGATGGGTGGTTCGAAAAAATTTGTAAAAAAATTAGATAAGCTTTTTAAAATAAAAGGTGATGAGGAGAAATACGGCTCTGTTGAAGATATGTCAGGTTTTATCGGACAGTATGTACAGGGCAATGAGCCAAGTCACCACATAGCATATCTTTACAATTATGCGGGATACCCTTGGAAAACTCAGGAAAAGA
>Ga0190359_1002226_pt1 | contig 11654 bp, 26 predicted proteins | sample 48721823_MG_FD_161269 | JGI IMG/M metagenome (GOLD analysis project Ga0190359, IMG submission 161269) | Hydrothermal vent microbial mat bacterial communities from Southern Trench, Guaymas Basin, Mexico - 4872-18-2-3_MG | ecosystem: Environmental > Aquatic > Marine > Hydrothermal vents >...
ACATAATCACAAAACCATAAGAGCCACATAGCTATGACTATGGTAAAAACATAGGGGGGTTAGACATGAATGTAGTAAACAAAAAGAAATATTGGGATAATGTGTTTGATTGGTGGAAGAAAGAAATAAAAGCGGTATTAGGTATAAATGAAGAAGAAATTGATGATGAAATAGTTGAATACATAATAACAAGAATGGAAGATGAAATGAATGATTGGTATGATGAATATTTAGAAGAAAAGGAGGTGTGAAATATGGTTGATAAATGGAAAGAAGATTTACTAATGTCGATATTAGAATGTGGAATACAAGATTTAGATAAAATGGAAGAAATATTAAGCAAAGCGGAAAACTGGTTAGTTGATATAGATTTCGATGATGTAATAGAAAATGCTAAAGATTTGGGCAGAATAGATTTTAACACGATACTATATGCGATAATGGAAAATATAGTATATGATTTAGTTGAAGATATTGAAGACGAAAAAATAAGAGAAAAAATATTAGACAATTTCAATCCATTTCTAAATTATTTGGATAGTTATTTCAATAACTGTTTAGATGAATTAGATGAAAAATCTACAAGGGAAGAAGCTATAAAATGTTTAATAGAAGAAGTGGAAGAAAAGGAAGAGGTGTGAGATATGGTTGAAACACAAACAAATGAAATAAAAATAAATGTGTTGGAGAATATGAATTCGGAAAAAACAGCAACAAATAGAACAATAACAATAGGAATAGTAAATACAAGTATATTGAACACAGAACAATTAGAAAATAGGGAACTATTCGAAAAGATAACAATAAAGAAAAATATAGATTACAGAAAACAAACAGAGCTATTGTTGAAACTTAAAGAAATTTCTACAATAATGAAACAAAAATACGGATATTATTTTGATGTAGAAAAAGCACATAAGGTAATAACTCATTTAACCAAAATTGATTTTTTCGATACAGATTTCACAATATACATATCGAAAAAGGAAATATATCCTTTAATTTTGATTGGTGATTATGGATATAATGCTGTAATAATAGCACCAAGGTATGATGAAGAATAAAGGAGGTGTAAATATGGTTGATAAAAGAATACTGGGATATCTAATAGTAGGTGGAAGAGAATTAAGAAAAATTGATATGGATACATACATAGAATTAGATGAATATATCGATACATTAGAAAGAGAAGAAGAAAGAAAATTTTCTCAAAAGGAAAGAGAAAGATTGATGAAACTAATATTAGGGATAATGAAAATAGAGAAAGGATATGATGAACGATATCATAAGTGGTTGTTAGGATATGTTATTTAAAAGGTGATTGGTGTGAATGAAATAAACAAAATTTGGGATAAAAGGAGGTGTGAAATATGGTAGACGCAAAAACAAAATATGCTATATTGATATACAGACAATTGAAGAGATTAGAAAAGAGAATAGAACTGAAAAGAATAGAACTGAATGAAATAGTGAAAAGAATACCAAAAGAGGATATGAAATACTATATCGAACAGACGGAAAAAATTGAGAGAGAAGAGGAGAAAAAACTAATGTAAAGGAGGTGTGAGATATGGTTGATAAAAAACTAATCAAAATAGAGAACAAAATTAGAGCATATCTTTTGAATGAATTAGAACAAACTTTAGCAGAAGAAAAAACTTTAAGTGTATATGATATTGAAGAATTAGGTGAAATGAAAGATAATATTGAAAATACATCATTTGAAGAATTATTGAAAGATTTTGATGAGGAAGAATTAAAGAAGATTTTAGCTGAAGAAGAAATTAGATATTTGAAAAGGAGGGGACTTATATGAGAGGTTTAACTAAAAAACAAAGAAAAATATTGGATAGATTTTTTGAACAACATAAAGAAGAATTGACATACAACATGACAATATTCGACATAAATGATGATGTGTATGATAGTTTAGTAGAAATTAATGATTATGAAACAATAAACGCCGATATATTGAACTATCTATACGATAAAATTAGTGAAAATATGGGGGGTTGAGAGCATGAAAAAATTAGAAGATATGAGTTTGGAGGAATTAGAAAATTTATTAAAACAAAAAGAAGAGGAAGAACGGAAAATAGAAAAAGCGATAAACAACAATAAAGAACTACAAAAATTGGACAAAGAAATTGACAAGATTGAAAAGGAAATCGATAAATTATGGAAAAAGATTGAAAAAAAAGAGAAAAAGATTGAAAATTTGGTTATTGATGTTGAATATTATCCACATCTTTCATATCCACACATTTCGCAAACATATTTTGGAAAAGAAACTAATATAAAGGAAAATGTTTTCAAAGCGATAAAAAAAGCAGGGTTTAGATTGAGCAAAATCAAAGACACTCAAAAAGTTAGAATAGCAGAATATATTTTAGGTAGACTAAAAAGTGAAGACAAAGAATTACAAGAATTGAAGCAAAAACTAAAAGAAATTGAAAGAAAAAGAAATTCTCTGGAAGAAAAGCAAGATAAATTAGAAGAAAAAATTACAGAAGAAATGGAAAAGAAAATTAGAAAAATTCCATATGAATACTGGGAAATTGACCAAGTAATCGAAAGAAAAAAGGAATATATGAAAAATCCAAAATTAAAAGAGATAGAAGAAGAAAGAGAAAGATTTGAAGAAAGTTTTGACAAAATTTATGAAGAATTTAAAAAATTGATAAAAGGAGGTTGATAAGATGGGTAAATATATAAGAGTAACAGCTGTTATGGATAAAAACAAATTCGCAGAAAACATAGTGAAAGTAGAACAATTAGAGGATATAATATGGAAAATATATAATAAGATAGAATTAGATGATGATGAAAAAGAAATTGTGAAAGCAATTTTAGAGGAGGTATGAGAAATGGATAATAGAATAAAATTCATAGTATATTCAATAGTGGTGTTGATATTGCCACTGTTGTTTGTAGAAGCTATGCTACAATACGCATATACAAAGCCGATTGATTTAAAAGGTTGTGATTTTGTATACATAGACAAATACAACAACAGATGTGATGTCTACAAGGTAGAAAACTGTAAACCGCCGATTGAAAATCGGGTGTTTGGAACTTATGGTTTGACAAGAATATATGAAGACAACAGTGGTGTTATACTACTATGGAGCGATGATAAATCGGTGTTTGATGTGGAAAAATGTAATTGTAGACATTTGGATATACGCAAATCCGCCGTGTATAACGATTTGGTGGATTTGTATTGTAATATAAAATACGGTTGGATAGGGGGGTTGATATCATGAAAGCATACATAATAAAAGAACTATATGAAGGGAAAATAATAGAACACGGTGTAGTGTTGGACAGAAAAGACATAGATAAAGCTATGAGAAAAATAAGTGAAAAAAACTATAATGATGTAGGTTATTTGTTTTGGGAAGAAATTAATATAATATAGGTGGTGAGCATGTTAGTAGGAAATGGTAAAGTGGTTAAACTACAGAATGGTAAAAAGTTAGGCATAATAAGGAAGGACAAAACATTTGTTTCATTTAGAACAGAGAAAAAGCATTTGTTTAGAATGTATAACGGTTGGGCATTTAACAAAAAACTATTGGAAGAATTGAAAGATATTGGTGTGGAGTGGATAGAGATACAAACATACGATACAAAAATGATATACAGAACACTGTTAGAAGATTTTTTCAAGGTTGGAATTGTATACAAGAACACAAAAGGTGAGAAGGACATACAAATTATCTTACCTTTAAGATATTGGAACATTACACCACAGAACAAAAGAGAAGCTAAAAAGATTGAAAAGAAAATTAAAAGTTTAGGAGCATGGTTGAAATGAATGAAGATGAAATAAAAGAACTACTGTATATAATAGCACAATTGCTTAAAGAAATTAATAAAAAGATAGATGATTTGAAAAATAATGGTGTGAACAACCAAGATAATAATGTTATGTTTTTAGATGAAAAAACAGAAAAGTTTATGAAAGAATATGAGAAAAGAGATTTAGCTAATTTTATTGAAAAATATGGAATGCCAAAAGCTTTACCGAATGAATGTCCTAAATGTTATGAAAAAGGTAAAATAGTAAAAGGACAGTTAATTGACACGATAGAATTTAAACACTCTATTGTATACAAGTATAAATGTCCCGTTTGTGGGCATGTTTGGGTTTCTCAAATCAAGAAGTAGAAATTAAAATAATAAAAAAGGTGTAAAGGGAAAGTTATTTTAGCTTAGAGACCTCTTAGTTGTTCTCTCAAGCATGCCTGGAAGCTACCGTCACTGAAATGCTTACCTTTACAAGCTGAAGCTGGTTTTATTGAAGCGAATTTCTTATTGATTGCTATTACTCTTTCAGACCTTCTGACAACACCTGGTTTTCTGATTACGAACTTACCAAGTGATGGTTTGTAGTATATTCTTGCTACACCTAACAAGTTTCTAACTCTTCCAGCTGTTTGACCCATAGCCATGACCAATACCTCCTTTTTATTTTTTTACCTCATATCATCGGTTTTAATCCTAATAAGTAATTAATATATCTTTTATAAATTGTTATCGCAAAAATTAGTTGTATAAGAAAAATTATATATATGAGTAATGATAATATAATATTATGTCTAAACCACTACACAGTTTACAAGTTAAAATATTAAAACTGATATACAAAAGAAAAATGAGCATATACAAGATATCTAAAATTCTTGGGAAACCAACACCACTTATTCAATTCCATGTCAATCATTTGTATAAGATGGGATTGCTGAGAAGAGAAGAAAACAAAAAAAATAAAGGTTATGTTTACAAAACAAATCATTCAAAAGTTAAAATAGAAGATGTTAAGGACAAAACAATAGTTTATATTAAGGTGGAGTGAAATTAGATTTATGGTGATTGAATGACAGTATATGTAAAAGAACTAAAACCTTACGGTGCTTATGATTTTACTTACGATTTCATATTCGATAGAAATTTGAATTTAGAAAAAGCACACGACAACTTGGTAAAATACAGACAAACAAGATATACAAGATGGGTTAGCCTGACCATACCTCCTAAACCGAGAGCCACCAGCCCAGAAACATGGGGGTTGTGGATTTCCCCCCACACAGCCCCCTATCCTTATGTTTTCATAATGAAAAAAAGAGTAATAGAATTTAGAGGTTATTATCCCGTTCCTATGAATGTTCCAGAAAAATTTTATTTGTATAATTTGTTGAAAGATGTTTTGCTTCCATTTTTGTCTGAAAAAATAATATACAAAAGAGAATATGATAAAATTCTTGAATATTTCAAACCTGTTGTTCCAAAAGAAATTGTTGTTGAAATAATGGGATTTAAATTTCACTTAAAAGAAGATTGGAAATATAAAATATTTGTCAATTCCCCTACATTATGGATAAAGGATTGGCAAACAGATATGTTTGGTAAAGCTTACTCTGTTAAACACAGAACGATAATGTTGTTACAAACTTTGGGAATAGCCAGAAATTATTTTGCTGGTTACAAGTGGGTTCATTTGAGCGAAGAAGCTATAAAGAAAAGGTTGGAGCATGGAATACAATTGAAGGTATGGAGAACATTACAGTATGACCCAAACAACAGAATTACAGTAACTGAGCTATCACCTAATTTCTGGGAAGTTGATTTTTCAAATTTGAGAAGAGAATTGCCGAGAGATTTGGATTTAACAGCAATAGAAGGAAAAATAATAGAAAAAGGATACAAATATAGTAAATAATAAAAAATTCAGTGGTTTATTCAATATTAAATTTTGAATTTTTCAATATGTCAGTTAAAGCTCTTTCTGGATAGCTTCTTAATTCACCTTGAAGGTCTTCAATTGGTATTTCTAAAAAACCTGAAAACACTTTATTGTTTTTTGTTTGGAAATAGTATACTTTACATATTCCTTCTTCTTCATCACAAACTACACCACTCATCGGTATTTCACTAAACTTCATATTAATTAGTGTGTTTTACTAATATATAAATCTTACTTTTTGAACTTCTCAGAGAATTTCTTCATCAATAGTATTATGTCATGAGCAAATTTACTTGTTTCCAAATCTATTTTAACATTTTCCCAATCTTTTTTGATTTCTTCTTCCAAAGCTTTTCTTTCTTTTTCATCTTTGATTTTTTCTAAAAGCTGTTGTTTTTCCAAAGCTATGTGTATATCTTTAGCCATTACTTCACCAGCTTGAGCCATAACTCCTAAAAAGTGTTTAACAGAACACCACATACCAAACTCACGGATAAAATACAATCTTTTCAAATGTTTTGTTCTCTCTTCTCTTGTCTTCTTTAAAATTTCAGAAGCCAATTTGAATAAATTTTCATAGTATATTTTTTGCTGTTCGTTTAACTTACCAGAAGACAATTTTTCATTTATAGTATAAAGAGCAGTATTCAAGTGTTTTTCTATGTTCCACAAATCTGAAACAAACCACATCAAATCTTCATTTCTATCTACATCATCTATGTTTATTCTTCCAGCCAATTTTTTTATTTCTTCTATTTTCTTTTTCATAACAACACCTAACAAGGTCTCAATTTCTCTATTATTTTAGCCATTATTTCTTCTCCGACACAACCGTCACTTGCGTCTATTTCAAATTCAAATTCGTCCGAAGCCTCACTACCCAATATTCTTCTTGCCATATCGAGTAGTCCCATGAAATCACCGTATATAATATAGGCGTTACTTATATTTAAAGTTTACACTAAATTAAGTCTTTTAGTGCGTCTTTTGGAACTGTTTTGCTCATCAGGAAGTTTCCTGTTGGTCCGTATATGTCGCACTTGTATACTTTTGGGTCATCTTTTACAAGTATACATACAATTGTTTTCTTTTCCAACTCTTCCATGTTCTCACGGTCCTATACTTTCTTCCAATTTTTTAATATCTTCAACTTTACCTACAGTAACCATTCTTGTTCCGCCGATTTTTGCGTATCCTGAAACTCTGTAAGCTCTGTCTGAAACATAGGTTTTCATAGCGCATACTACAGCGTTTGTATCTTTATCTCTGACACATACTGCGTTTTCTTTTAGGTCTTTGTTAACTGGTAATTCTGAAGCAAGTTCAAATATTTTTCTTCTCAATTCGGCTGACATGTCGTCCACTTATCACACCTCCACTACATTTAATAGTTCTTTCTTAAATTTATATGTTGCGAAATCATCGTAAGCTCCAATTGTTAGGAACTTACTCGTAAATGTTATTCTATTCATGAAAACTTCTTCTTCCAAAACTAACATAGTAGGAACTGCGTATTCCCCACCGTAAAATCTCTTTAAAGCGTTTACCTTTTCTCCACCACCACCTATTTCAGTAGAAATGAATTTTTGACCTGTTGGTGTTTGGGCATTAAGTAACCATCTTCCTAAAATATGGTTTACACAAAACGGACACAGGATTTGTTCATAATCTATTACATACCACTTTTTCACTTCAACCACCACCATAAGATTTATACAATTTTATTAATTTCTTTAGTTTATCTTGCTTTCTCTTTATACTAAAACCAATCATATTGTAAAATTTTAAAACCTCTTTTACTTTAGCTATAGTTATGAACCATTCATTATATTTACTAACATATTTTGTTGTATGAAAACCAAATGAATGTAATATATTCTCAACCAATTTTACTAATCTAACATCCTTATTACAAAATATTACCTTCGGGTATATTCTTCCATATTTATTTTTATTATAACCAACAGAACCTTCTGAATCAAATAGACCCTTAATAAACATAATCTTAAATTCTTTAGGTAAAGAATCAATATCTATTTTATTATTCAATATGTTATCTATCAAAGATTTTAGAAACATAGATGCTTCTTGAGAATATAATCTAATGTCATACATATTCTTTGGGTGTCGCAAAGTTTTCACAACACTTTCTTTTGAATTTTTCAAATGTCTTAATGTTTCTTCAATTGTCACTATCCTTTCTTTTGTTTTTATACCACTCCATTTTTCTATATTATATCTAAAAGCTTCAATAAAATCGTAATCTATTGTTTTTAATTTTATTGTTCTTCTATGTATAGTCCCATCTCCAATAACAACACCAACAACATATCCAAGTTCTGGAGTGAAATCGTATGCTGATTTTGGTAATTTGTTAAATCTGTTTCTAATTTTTCCTAAACCTAATTCAATTTTAGCATTATTCCACGAACCAAAATATCTGATTGTAGCATTATACAAACCTTGTTTTTTAATTTTTCTAATTAATGTAAATGTAACATTACCATATTTTTCTTTTAGTTCTAATAGTTCTGATATAACTCTTTCTTTATTCCATTTTTCTTGTTTTGTTATTCCGAGTTTATTTGCTCTTTTAACAACAGCTATTGGTGTTCTATTCAAATGTTCAGCTATATAATTAGAACTATGTTTTTTATAATTCTCTATTAGATACTGTGTTTCATATTCTGTCCATGAATCTATTCTCATGTTATCACTCTGGTAAATTCAAATCAAGGAGATTTAATCTCCCCAAGACGGCAGTATGTGGCGGTATTTTTTCATATTCTATTGGATATGGTCTTCCTTTTGTTCTATCTACAACAGGCATAAATTTTTTTAACCATTTGACTTCAGCTTCATTATAATCTCTTTCTCCTATCAAATAATTTTCATAATAAATGTAAATTTTTTTCTTCCCAGTTCCGAGTAATTTGTCTACATCTAAAAAGTCGATTACAGCAAACCTTTTTACTTTTTTGTAGAGAGATTGCTTTACTTTATCCCAATCATTTACTTTCCCAAACATCTTCTTCCCTCTTTGCTATTTTTTTAAGTTCTTCAAATTTAGGAACAAGACCAGCGTTTCTTAAAGCGTGTTCAACTAATTTTTCAGGTATGTATTCTTCAACATCTGAAATAATTGATTTAAATATCACCTTTACATATTCCAAAAATTGCTGTATCTGTGCCACAGCATTAATCAAATCACCTTTTAAATGATGTGGGTCGTTCAAACTTCTCGCTATGTTCATACTAAATATGTATGTTACAAAAGCTTTTAGGTCTTCGTCTAAAGCTTGTTTTTTATCTGTGTCATCACAATAGCGTTTGAACAAATCGGAAAACATGTAAATTAGTTCTTGAGTGTTCTTTCTCAAGTAAACAAAAGGTTGTGTTAAATCCCAATCTTCCTCGACCGCTCTGTAAAACCTATTTGTCCATATTTCACATTCATTAAGTTTTCTCAATATATCTTCAAATCTGCCTTCAAATATGTATTTGTTCACTTCTTACCACCTTCTTTCTTCTCATGTTTAACTACAGGTTGTTGAACAATTGTAGTTTGTTTTGGTATCATACTTTTGGTTTTTTCAAATAGATTGTAAAATCTGTTTTCTATTTTGTCCCAAACTTCATCATCTATTGGTTTACCTAAACTTGATTCTAACATTTTTCTCAATTCACCAGTTTTGTTAGCAAGTAACCAATTCATTCTTCTTTCCAACATTTCATTTATTTGTGCTTCCATGCTACTTGTAAGCAAAACAGCATGTTCTCTCATCAAATCTCTTACTTTTTGCGCCTGTTCTATGTATCCAGCTTGAGATACATCTGCTCTGTAATTGGCTAACATAAGTTCATTTTTAAGTTTGTTATTTTCAACAGTCAATTCTTGATACTTTTTGTTTATTTCATAATTTTCAGCTTCCAACTGTTCTTTAATCTGCTCCAATTCAGCTATTTTTTGCTTTAATTGTTCTATGTATGCTTTATAATTAGGTGGTAATTCTGCGGATTCCGATTTTATCAAAGTTCCGTCTGTTTTAACTGGCATTTCATATATTCCAGAAACCATTTTTTGAATCATGTATGGTTCTGTGAAAATTGTTATGTCGGCGGAAGGGCTCGGTGTTATTCTTCCTACCAATTTGCTTTTTTTATCATGTTTAAGCAAAAAGTTTATTGATTTGCCAAGACCGGATTCGGTTTCTTCTATTTCAAAACCAGCAAAATACTTGTAAGTTCCTTTCTTACCTACAAATTTGCCACCACCGTATGGAATTGCCTTTATTAATATTGGTGTTAACTCATTTCCCTTTTTGGTTTTTTTAACTATAAAAGGAACTAAAGCTATTCTTCTAACCTCTTTCTTCTTTTCCAAAACTTTCTTTTGCTTTAAAGCTTCCTTTAAAACTTTTACTTCTTCTGGCTCTTTCTTACCTTCTAATTCAGATATTTTCTTCTTTAGTTTTTCATTTTCTTCTTCCAATTTTTTGGTTTTAGCTAATAACTCTGCTATTTGTTTTTTAAGTAATTGGGGTAAATGTTGCCATACTTGAGGCGTGAGCCTTATATTGTAGCTAACATTTTTCTTTTTCTTTTTCTTCAACAACATTATCACTCCTCCTCAATCGGATACATAGGACCTGTAGATTCTATATCCCAGTCGATTTTACTTTTCTTTTTGAACAAACCTTTTCTGTATGCGAAGTAAATTAACACTGCTACCACAACAACTAATATTATTGCTATGAAAGGTGTTGCGTTTATTGAGGGCGGTTCTACTTTTCCTTTATATATTCCAGTTTCATATTTGTCGGATTTTACAGTTATTTTGAAGCTTCCAACCTTTTTGAATGTTGTAGACCATTTACCGTTTTCAAATGTTATGTTGTTAATTTCACCGTTATAATACAGTGTTCCAGTTAGAGTATCAGTTATGTTTTTATTATCTGAATACAAATAGCAATCTACTTCTTGGTCTACCACAGCTTCGCTACAGTTTATTTTCAATTTTGGTTTTACTATTTCAACACATTTATTGTTGCTACATGTGTAACCAGATTGGCATGGTTTGTCGTTGTATCCAGTTTCATTAACACAGCATTCGTAAGGACAATCTACTTTGGACACATCAAATGTTTTGTTTACTGTTTCATAACCGAGCATAGAAGCATATATTTTATATGTTCCAATCATAGCTGGTTTGATGTCTTTTCCGTAAACTTTTGTTAAGCTTGTGTCGTATAAAACACCATTTTCGTTTGTTTTTCCGTTGAATACATCTCCGTTAGGTGATATTACTTGAACATTAACATAGGATAAAGCTCCTTTATGCGGGTCAAATAAATAAATGTAGAAATCTTCTCCCATTCTTACTTTTGTTGGAACTGAAATTTCTATTTGACCAGCTGGTTTCAATTCTATTTGGCTTGAAATGACATTACACTTTGGGACAACTACATCAAGCATTAAAGTTCCTTTTTCTGTTTGTGGAATTTGCCAAGAACAGCTTCCATCTGGACAGTCAACTTCATAGCTGTTTCCAGTATCGGAAGATTGAATTGTTATGACAGTATCTTCATTTCTAACCCTTTCGTATTCAGAATTTCTTATGTCAAATTTAATTGTTTTACCTGGTATTTTTTCTCCGTAGATTTTAACATAAGTTGGACAACTTAAAGAACTTGTTGATTGAGAAACTGTTAAAACAACATTTGTCTTTGCGTTACAATAACTTATTGTTGCGTTGTATGTCCCTGGGTCTACACCATATGTTGGTATAGTGAAATTAACAAGATATGTTCCTGTCGAATTGGTAAATGTTGGAAGACCGTATATTGGCAGTATGCTGTTAATTGTAGGAGAGCATGATTCATTATTCAAAACGACAGTCATAGTT
>Ga0190359_1002228_pt1 | contig 11653 bp, 11 predicted proteins | sample 48721823_MG_FD_161269 | JGI IMG/M metagenome (GOLD analysis project Ga0190359, IMG submission 161269) | Hydrothermal vent microbial mat bacterial communities from Southern Trench, Guaymas Basin, Mexico - 4872-18-2-3_MG | ecosystem: Environmental > Aquatic > Marine > Hydrothermal vents >...
CATCTGTATATATAGAAGCCGATGTAAAAATTAGCAGAGATAGCGTTATCTATCCTTTTACATCTGTAATGGGTAAAACCTCAATAGGCATGGGGTGCAGGATTGGACCGAATGTAAAACTTTTAAATGCGGAGATAGGCAACAACTGTATAATAGAATTCTCTGTAATCGAGAATCGCAAGATAAAACAGGGTTCAACAATAGGACCTTTTGCTTATATTTCATGACAGTAGTGGAAAAACTGGTAAAGGAATTCATTATATAGAATCATAAATCTTCTCAACACTTCGGATAATTTTTAATACTTCAGTGGATGAGGATGTTTTTCGCAGCAGGCTTATTAAATCTGAGTTTCGTGTAAGGTTTGCGATTTGGGCCATCATCCTCAAACACTGATTTCCATTCTTCTCTGGTACAAGAATTAAAAAGAAGATATATGTTGGTTTTCCATCCATGGAGTGAAAGTCTATACCACTCTTTGAAATGCCAAGAGACATGATGAGATACGATACTGCATTTGTTTTTCCATGGGGTATTGCAATTCCGTTTTCAAGTGCTGTGCTCATCAATCTCTCTCTATCCATGATTGCCTTGTATGCCTCTTCTCTGTCTTCAACTCCACCGGTCCTCATGGCAAATGACAGGAGGCTTTTTATAATTGTTTCCTTGTCTCTGCCCTTTAGATCAGTAGAAATATTTTTTTTGCTTAACACATCAGATATTAGAGTCATGATACTTTCCAGTTAGAGTGTACGGTGTTCATAGGTAACCATTAATCCGCTTTTCTCAGGGCAGATGAGATTTGTGTTCATTGCAAACCAGTTTACTGTGTTTATCAATCCTTCATACAGTTTTACACGTGGCTTGTATCCGAGAATAGATTCTGCCTTTTCAATGTTTATAACAAGATCTGTTGCCATATAATCGATATAATTCCAGAGTGGGAGCGTGTCTATATTAAATAGTTTTGAAAAATAGCCAATCAGGGTAGAAATAAATTTTGCAATATCATATGGGATCGACCATCTGAGCGGCTGAAGTCCGAGTATTTCTGCAAGAGTATCTAATATTTCTTTATATGTATAAGATTCATCGCTTCCGATTATAAATCGCTCACCAGTTGCTTCCTGTTTTCGATATGCTAAGAGCAAACTATCAACAACATCTGTAACATAGACCATATTGAGTCGCTTTTGTCCACCATCGATCATTGGCATCCAACTTCGCTGTATGTACCACAACATTTCAGGTACAACGATTCGGGCACGTGGTCCATAGATTGCCGATGGTTCTATTATCACGGCTTCGAGGCCTCTGTTTCTATGGGCTCTCATAACTATGTTTTCTCCCTCGAGTTTTGAGAGCTCATAGATGTTTGACGGTTGCTGTTCAACGTTTTCATCGATAGGAGATTGCTGCCACTTGTACGATCCGATTGTGCTGACATATATGAATCGCCTTACTCTGTGATTACAGGCAATCTCTACAAGATTGTCTAGAGCATCTATGTTTATGGCCTCAAAGGTCTCCTTCGATTTTGAGAGATCAATAACGGCAGCTGTGTGAAATATTGCACTGATTTGTTGGCAGGCTATTTTTAATGATTCAGGATCTGTAAGATCACCTGTTACAATTTCAACGCTGTTATTTTTTATATGGTCACTAATATATTTTAATGAACTAGTGGGTCGAATTAAAACCCTTACTTTCTCGCCTTCTCTTACGAGTCGGTCTATCAAATGACTCCCAAGAAAACCTGTTCCTCCTGTAACAAGTATTTTACCCAATTAAAATTCCTATGTAATATTCATCAATAGAGTTAATATTAAAAATCCTGCTATAGAAAATTTTAAAAATAGTTTAGAGTAGAACCATATACCAAACTTTTGTTTCTCCCTACCAAGAAGTCCATTTATCTTAAGCATGCGTTCTGTGAGACCATCTTTTCCGTGCATTGGTACTGAATCGATGTGGGATGGCAGAAGTGTAACAATCTCCTTTGAGTTTGCTACTAAAATATCCCCCTCCATCTGTCTCAGTGTCCGTAGATTCTGTTTTATTCCGCGGATTAGAGTTATTATGTCTCTATCAAAATTTTTAATTTCTCCCTCCTTAATCAGGGAATTAATTCTCAAACGGAGTCGTTTCATGAATTTAAAATAGAAAGACATTCTGATAACAACAAAAAATATCACGACATCAACAACAATAAGGGATAAAGCATATACAGTAAAGAATCCAGAAAATGCTGCCTGATTCCATGTTCCGTGAAGCAACACAGATAATAGAAATCCTGGCACCAGAAGCCACTTTTTTTGCCTTCTTTTTGCTATTCCCAGGAAAAATCCACTTATTATGTTAATCAATATGTGACCGGATACTGCACGAAATAGAACAATGCGCTGAAGGGCCTGTTGATAGAAGTTCATGTCGCCACTCTTGAGGCCATATAGATATGGTGTTATCACAAATTTGAATGAATATCCAACATTTTCAAGAACCGCAAACCCTGCTGCCACTATAAGGTAATATATGATTCCGTCAGTTTCCTCATTAAAACTCTTCAGGTGCCATACAAATATCAATACAATTATAAATTTTAATAGTTCTTCAAAAAAGCCTGCCATGATATAGTTTTCAATTAATACTGGAAACTGCCACTCGTAATGGGTAAATAGAAATCCCTTTAGTTTTCCAAACAGAAATGTTATTAAAATGGTTAATATATAGATTCGGATCAGAGTCCATGGAGGCTCTTTTTCATTTAGATCAAAAAAATAGATCAGCAGTACAAGACATGAGCTTGCGATTACATTTGCGATTATGATATCACCAATCATAAAGATCTCCTAAAAGAAGTATTATTGTTTAATCAATCTTTAAGATTTTTCTTGATGACCTTTGAGAGTCTTTCTATACCCTCAACGATTTTATCCTCTGTAGGGAAGGAGAAGTTGATGCGAAAGTTATTTTTACCGCCACAATCTGGATAGAAGGCTGTGCCTGTTACATAGGCTACCTTTTCATCTATTGCCTCATAGAACATCTTATCTACATCAAAGTATTCAGGAAGAGTCATCCACAGAAATAGGCCACCATCTGGTTTTGTCCATCTAACTTCTGGATGTTTTGGCATGAACTCATCCATTGCTTTAAGCATTACCTCTCGTTTTTTTCTGTATAGATTTACGATTTTCTTTATATGTTTATCCATTAATCCGCGTTTGCAGAATTCATAGGCAATCGACTGTGTAAATGGAGGCGTACAAAGATCCATGGCCTGTTTTGCTATTACGAATTTTTCTATGACCTCTTTGCTGGCAACAATCCATCCTAATCTTAAACCCGGGAAGAGAATTTTTGAAAATGTGTGTAGAGATATTATATATCCTTCACCATTATCCAGTTCGTAAAGGGATGGTACGGATTTTCCAACATATCTTAACTGTCGATAGGGAGTATCTTCAATTATCATTATCTGGTATTCTTTTGCCAATTTTAAGATTTCTTTTCTTCTTTCCAGACTCATTGTAATTCCACTCGGGTTCTGAAAATCGGGGATTATATATATAAATTTTGGTAGATTTGCCTGAAGTCGCATGCTTTGGAGAGTCTTTCTCAGTGATTCTATGCTCATGCCGTCGTTGTCGAGTTCTATTCCAACAAAATCTGATAGATAACTCTTGAACGCGCTGATAGCACCGACATATGTTGGTTTTCCTACGATTATGGGATTATGCGGATTTATAAAGCATCTTCCAACAAGATCCAGGCCCTGCTGTGACGCTGTTGTGATCATTATGTTTTCTTGTTTAACATCCTGGCCGTCCTTTTTCATCATCTTTATGATTTCTTCCTTTAGTCTCGGGTCGCCCTCGGTAGGACCGTACTGAAGAGCCCATTTGCCATAGGATAGCACTACATCTTTAGCGATATCTGCGATCTCTTCAATTGGAAATGATTCCGGAGAGGGGAGACCTCCAGCAAAGGATATTATATCTGGTTTTTGTGTAAATTTTAGAAGCTCTCTTATTGTAGATCTTTTAAGACCTATTATATTAATAGAATAGATTCTTTCCAGCCTCTCGTACATGGACTACCCCCTTATGATTAATAAAATACTTTTTACAAAATAGTATATATAAGAATAAAAAGCAAGATTAATCCAAATAAAAATCCCCCGCACATAGGAGCGGGGGATTTTGTGCTTGTGAATAGATCCTTTTAATACATGCCGCCTGGGCCGCCTGGAGGCATTGGAGGTGTCTTCTCTTCCTCGGGTTTTTCTGCAATGATTGCTTCTGTTGTAAGTAGAAGTGAAGAAACACTGGCAGCATTCTCCAGTGCTGTACGAACTACCTTGGTTGGATCGATGACACCGGCTTCAATAAGATCCTCATATTTTTCAGTCTGAGCATTGAATCCATAATTGCCTTCGTGTTCCTTAAGATTCTGAACAACCACCGAACCTTCAAGGCCAGTGTTGTTTACGATTTGACGTACTGGCTCTTCAAGAGCTCGCTTGACAATTTCAAGACCGATTTGCTGATCGCCATTTAATTTTATCTTATCAAGTACTGGAATCGAACGAAGAAGAGCAACTCCACCACCAGCAACAATTCCTTCCTCAACTGCTGCGCGGGTTGCATGAAGGGCATCTTCTACCCTGGCCTTTTTCTCTTTTAATTCGATTTCAGTTGCTGCGCCGACATTTAGAACTGCTACACCACCAGCAAGTTTTGCAAGTCTCTCCTGAAGTTTTTCTCTATCATAATCTGATGTGGTTGTTTCGATCTGCTTCTTTATCTGGGAGATGCGGCCCTGAATTTCCTTGGAGTCTCCACCTCCCTCGACTATTGTAGTATTATCTTTATCGATACGAATTCGTTTGGCTTTTCCAAGGTCTGCTGTTGTTGCATTCTCGAGTTTAAACCCAGCCTCTTCTGCAACGACACGACCGCCTGTGAGTATTGCTATATCCTGCAACATTGCTTTGCGTCTGTCGCCAAATCCAGGAGCCTTTACTGCGGCTACCTTAAGAGTTCCTTTAAGTTTATTAACAATTAGAGTAGCAAGAGCTTCTCCCTCTACATCTTCGGCAATTATTAGAAGGGCCTTACCCATCTGTGATACCTTTTCGAGAATTGGGAGAAGGTCTTTCATAGCAGAAATCTTTTTATCATGAATAAGAATAAGAGGCTCCTCAAGCACTGCTTCCATATTGTCCGGGTCAGTGACAAAATATGGAGAGATGTAACCTCTATCGAATTGCATACCCTCGACAACATCCATGCTGGTTTCAATTGTCTTTGCCTCTTCTACTGTAATTACACCATCTTTTCCAACTTTTTCCATTGCATCGGCAATGAGCTCACCGATTGCTTCATCATTGTTGGCAGAAATTGCTGCAACCTGAGCAATCTCTTTTCGATTTGTTACTGTTTTACTCATTTTCTTCAGGTTTTCAACTACAGCCTTGACAGCAGTATCTATGCCCCTCTTAAGATCCATCGGGTTTGCTCCAGAGGTGACATTTCTCATTCCTTCGTTGAAGATTTTTTGTGCAAGAACGGTGGCCGTTGTTGTACCATCACCAGCCACATCGCTTGTTTTTGAAGCTACTTCATTGACCATCTGTGCTCCCATATTCTCAAAGGGATCTTCAAGCTCGATCTCTTTGGCAACAGTGACGCCATCTTTGGTAACTGTCTGAGAACCAAATTTTTTCTCAATAACAACATTCCTTCCCTTTGGTCCGAGGGTTACCTTAACTGCGTCGGCCAGTTTATCTACCCCTCTCTTGAGAGCCTGACGGGCATCGGAGCCATATTCAATAATCTTTTTTGCCATTTTATATCAACCTCCTTTTATATGGATTATACTTAAATTATTGCCAGTATGTCGCTTTCTCTAATTATTAGGTATTCCTCATTATCAATAGTAACCTCAGTACCAGAGTATTTACCATAAAGAACATTGTCACCAACTTTAACTTCAAGAGGGATTTTTTCACCTGAATCTGAAACCTTGCCTGGGCCAACGGCTACAACCTCACCCTTTTGAGGTTTTTCTTTAGCAGTATCAGGAATTATTATTCCACCCTGCACTTTTTCTTCTGGCGGTGCAGGTTTTACAACAACACGATCTGCTAATGGTTTGATCTTCATCGATGCTCCTCCTTATTATTTTAATATTAAATTAACATACGATTATAATATTTAGCACTCAAAAAAAAAGAGTGCTAAATAGGCAGAACATAATATATTTATTTTTCAGAAAATGTCAAGTAAAATTTTTTATATTTATTTGAAACATAAAATAAGCATGCTACCATCCGGGTGAAGCCAAGGTTATAGATTAAGTAAATATATAGATGAATTTGAAGAACCTGAAGCACTGCCTTACAAAGATGACTCTGCTTTCATATAAAAATATTTTTTAGTGATACTTCTATGGTAGAATTATTGCTAAAATCGTTATTAGTGCTCCTGAACCCGATCGGTGGGAGTGCGTCGAATTTATGTATCGCTTATCCTTTGCATAAAAAATGTAAAGACTTAGATGGTGAAGGGGGAGTGGTTTTATGCAAGCCTTAGACTGAGCCTCTATGGTATCACAAGATATTTATCCTGTTTTAACATCCTATTATTAAAAAATTAAATATAGTCTGAAAATATTGTCTTCTTATTTTCTCGGTAGGCTTCCCCACTGAAGTTTTTTCCGAAGAAGATCAAAGAAGGAGTAATCATCAAATGTGATTAAATTGATATAGAAATGTGCCTTTTTTACTTCAACTGTTTTTTGGTGATCGATTGATATGTTTTCCTGACCATCGATGCTGAGGTAGGTCTTTACATTTTGCGGGCTTAAATGAAGAACAATAGTACTGGAAGAGTGAATGACAGTTGGCCTCACTGTAAGAGCATGAGGACAGATCGGGTTTAAAATGATTGCCTCCATAGAAGGCACAACGATCGGGCCCCATGCAGAGAGAGAATATGCTGTAGAGCCAGTTGGTGTGGATACAATTATTCCGTCCGATATATATGTGTTAAAGAACTTTCCATCTATTGTAACATCTACTTCTATAACACGAGGACTTTCGCCTCTGTCCAGTACTACATCATTCATGGCAAAGAAACATTTTGTTTTCTTACCATCTTTAATTGTTGCCGATAACACCATTCGTTTTTCTATTGTATAATTACCCGAGACAATTTTCTCCATCTTTGGAAAGATGTCGTCGGACGATATTTCTGTAAGAAATCCCAAGCCCCCCAGATTTATACCCATTAGCGGTTTTTCGGTTTCTCCTATTATGCGTGCTGCCATCAGCATGGTACCATCTCCACCCATGGCGATAACTATATCACTCGATCTTGCAAAATCCTTTGTCTCAACAAACTTTATTTTTTCTCGATTTTCCAGATTGATCCACTCTCTATGTTCTATATCGAGAATCGGCTGGATGTTCTTTGATATGAGCCATTTCATTAATGGATAGAATGTTTCCTTTATCGTGATCTTTTTTATATTTGGAATGATTCCTATCTTCATCGATTTTTTATCTAGATTTTGAATAGAATGATTTGATCTCATCTATAAGGCTGTCATTATCGAGCCCTACATCACACATCAAGTCGGAAGTATTGCCGTGAGTAACAAAGCGATCTGGAATTCCAAAGCGTTTGAATCTTACACAACACGGATTACACTCGGCAATAATCTCTGATACGGCGGTTCCGAGTCCGCCTATCTTTGTGTTGTTCTCGATAGTTATGACTGCTTTGAATTTTTTTATTATACTCTCAATCATTTCTCGATCGAGAGGTTTAATGAACCTGACATTTATCACACAGCAGGATATTCCACTGTTTTCCAGAATATGGGAGATTTCTACGGCCGGCATTACTCTGTCGCCTGCTGCCAGTATCGCCAGATCTTTTCCATCTTTTAGTTTTTCGCTCTTTCCAATAGGAATTTCTTTGAATGTGCTTTTGAGTGGAAGCCCGTAGGTTTCACCCCTTGGATAACGGATAGCAACAGGACCCTTTTGATAGTGAAGAGCTGTCCACAGCATATCACGGAGCTCATTTTCATCCTTTGGTGCCATAATAACAAAATTTGGAATAAGTCGGAGATAGCTCAGGTCAAAGTTGCCGTGGTGAGTTGGTCCATCATTTCCAACAAGACCAGCCCTGTCCATTGCAAAGACTATTGGTATTTCCTGAAGAGCAACATCATGGATCAGTTGATCATAGGCTCGTTGAAGAAAAGTGGAGTAGATTGCTACTACAGGCTTGAATCCGCGGAGTGACATTCCTGCTGCAAATGTTACTGCGTGCTGTTCTGCGATACCTACATCGAAAAAGCGTTCTGGAAATGCTTTTGCAAGATGAACAAGCCCTGTTCCGTCTGCCATGGCGGCCGTGATTCCTATGATTCGATTATCCATTCTTGCAAGCTCCACAAGAGTGGTTCCAAAGACCTCTGTGTATGTTGGTGCCTTCTTTGGTTTTGTGCTGCCTGTTTTTGGGCAGAATGAGCCCAGGCCGTGAAACTTTGTGGCATTTTGCTCTGCATATTTATAGCCTTTCCCCTTTTTTGTAATAACGTGTATGAGTATCGGGCCGTTGAGATCTTTAATTTTATCAAACAGATCGATTAGTTTTTCAAGGTTGTGCCCATTTACAGGGCCGAAATACCTGAAACCAAGCTTTTCAAATAAAAGTCCTGGAACAAGGATAGATTTCAGGGCTCCCTCGATTCTGTGAACCATCTCTCTTATCCGTTTAGAGCCCCGAGGGAGCTTTCCTGTTATGTCCCATATATCTTTTTTAATCTTGTTATAAAGTGGATTTGTAATGATCTGTGTAAGATAATTTGAGAGCGCTCCAACATTGGGCGAGATAGACATTCTGTTGTCGTTTAATACAACAATCAGATTTCTTTTTGAAGCACCAGCATTATTCAATCCTTCAAATGATATTCCGCCAGACATGGCACCGTCGCCAATTATTGCTACTACTCTATAATCATCCCCATTCAGGTCTCTTGCAGTGGCAAATCCGAGGGCTGCAGATATAGAGGTTGAGGCGTGACCGACTCCGAATGTGTCATATTCACTCTCGCTTATTCTTGGAAAGCCGCTTATTCCTCCATACTGACGTATTGTTTTCAGGCGGTCCTTTCTTCCTGTCAGAATCTTGTGAATATATGCTTGATGTCCTACATCCCATACTAACTTATCTTTTGGGGCATCAAATACTCTATGAAGTGCAATTGTGAGTTCGATAACGCCGAGGTTGGGTGCTAAATGTCCTCCTGTAATAGATATTGTGTCGATAAGAAATTTTCTTATTTCTTTTACAAGAATCCTTAATTCTGAGATGTTCAGCTTCTTTAGATCCTCAGGATAATTAACTCTGTCAATTACTTTGTTCATATGCCGATTACTTTCAATATTTTAGATTATGCATTATCAAGTTGTTCTAGTCTGAACTCGCCATCATTTTCTTTTACAAGCTTCTGAAGAAGTCTTTCGGCTTCATTTAGTTTCAGCTCACAGAGTTTAACAAGCTTCATGCCCTCTTCAAATATTTCCATCGATTCTTTTAGAGTACAATCTCCCTTTTCAAGAGTGGCCACGATCGATTCAAGTTTCTCGAGGGCCTTTTCAAAATCAATATCTTCTTTTGATTTACCCATTAAATGTCAATTCTCCTCGATTTTATATATTGTTCCGAGCGCAGCGCCGTGCGCAAATCGTATTCGAACAGCATCCTCCTCATTCAGTTCTTCAGAACTTTTTATTATTTGGTCGTCATCAAGCCTTGATGTAATGCTGTATCCTCTCTGCAGCACATTTTCTGGATTTAGTGTCTCGAGTTTATCGGCAGAACTAAAAACTTTTGTTCTGAAAGTATCTATGAAAAAATTGTATCTATCTTTTAAGTTTCTTGTTATGTCATCAACTCTTAATCGATACTCTCTTACCATATCAAAAGGAAGATGAAGACCATAACTCCTTTCTATTGAAGATATTCGTTCTTGGAGAGAAGAGATTGCTCTTTGATATGACTGAACCATCCGTTTCTTTACAGTATCAAGTGTAAAAAGAAGCTCTTTTTTATCTGGTACTGCCAGTTCTGCTGCAGCAGATGGTGTTGGAGCACGAAGGTCTGCTACAAAATCGGCTATTGAAAAATCGATTTCGTGACCTACTGCTGAGATTATGGGTATTTTGGAATCAAAGATCGCTCTTGCCACAACCTCTTCATTGAAGGCCCAGAGGTCTTCAATTGAGCCTCCGCCTCGCCCTACAATTAAAAGATCGACATTCCCATAATCATTAAAATCGTGTATTGCCTGAGCAATCTCTTCTGCTGCACCTTCACCTTGAACCCTTACAGGCCGGAGTATAAGCTGTACGGATGGAAACCTCCGTCTTATCACATTTTGAATGTCCCGTATTGCTGCTCCTGTAGGCGATGTAACCACACCAATCATCCTTGGATATTTTGGGATCTGCTTTTTGTGTTCCGCACTGAATAGCCCCTCCTCCTCGAGTCTGGTTTTTAGTTGTTGAAATGCAAATTGGAGCTCGCCTATTCCTGCCGGTCTGATTTGAACAACATCGAGTTGATAACGGCCATATTTCTCATAAACTGTTAGATCGGCAAGTACCAATACCTTCATACCATCTTGCGGCTGAAATAGAAGATTTTGATTCCTTCCTCGCCACATCACACAGCTTATTTGAGCCTCTCTGTCTTTTAATGAAAAATATATATGGCCGGAATCGTGCCTCTTGAAATTTGATATCTCTCCCTCAACCCAGAGATTTGTAAATCCTTGCTGAAGAACCAGTTTTATCTCGCGGGTTAAATGCGAGACTGTATATATTGTGCGGTCTGGATTTTTAGGAGAGATAGAATAAATGTTTTCATCTAATGATGATATCATCTATTTTTTCTTTTTATGCCTATTTTTGCGAAGTCTTTTTTTACGCTTGTGAGTTGCTATTTTATGACGCTTTCTCTTTTTCCCGCTTGGCAAAACATCGACCTCCTTTCTTATTCATCTATTAATGTGCCAAAATCTGAAAATATATCTGTCTGTGAATCTTCACTCTTTTGAATAAATTTTCCGCTCTGCCTCATCTCCTCAAAAACCGATCTCTTAAGTTGTGGAGATGGTTTGAAGTCGGGAACTATACGATGGGGAATATGCATCATCTTACCTGTTCTGGGATTTCGTATATGTTTCTCCTGTCGTTCTCTGAGACAGAAAGTGCCAAATCCCCTAAGTTCGATTCTTTCTCCGTTTTCAAGGGCATACTTGACTGTTGCAAGGAATCCGTCTATTACTGCTGAGGTCTCAAGTTTTGTAAGACCGGTTCCCCTTGCAACTATATCGACTATATCGCTCTTTTTCATTCTCTTCTCCGCATCTCAATATATTAATCTATATTGAATAGTCAGTCCGTCAGATGCCCTGAGCATTCCTTCGATCTTCTGAAACAGAAGATCGAAAAGCGTTACACGACTCTGACGTTCTTTTATAATATTTGGCTTGCCCGTTATTCCAGCCATCTTTGCTGCAACATTGATGGCAAGGTCGTAATCACCCAATAGATCAACAAGTCCATATT
>Ga0190359_1002230_pt1 | contig 11647 bp, 6 predicted proteins | sample 48721823_MG_FD_161269 | JGI IMG/M metagenome (GOLD analysis project Ga0190359, IMG submission 161269) | Hydrothermal vent microbial mat bacterial communities from Southern Trench, Guaymas Basin, Mexico - 4872-18-2-3_MG | ecosystem: Environmental > Aquatic > Marine > Hydrothermal vents > Microbial...
ACATTCCGGCCATTATCGAGGCCTGGTACGGTGGAATGGAAGGCGGCACCGCCATTGCTGAGGTCCTCTTTGGTGATTACAATCCCGGCGGCAAATTGCCTTGGACCTATCCCCGAGTAGGGGTTGGTCCTTTGTATTACAATTACAAACCAGGTGAGATAACCTATGATCAAAGCACAGTGCTTTGGCCCTTTGGCTATGGCTTGAGCTACACTAAATTTTCCTACAGCGACCTTGAGATCTTTCCCAAATCAACTGACAGCGCTCACGTCAAAATCAAAGTTGAAGTGAAAAACGTGGGAGAAAGAAAAGGCGACGCAGTGGTTCAAATGTATCTGAGAGATGTGGAGGCTAGTGTGGCTGTTCCGCTCAAGCAGTTGAGAGGTTTTAAACGGGTGACTCTGGAGCCAGGGGAAGCCAAGACAGTGGAGTTTGAGCTCGAGCCGGATGATTTAAGCCTCTTGGATGACAACTTAGAGACCATAGTTGAACCAGGAACATTCGAAGTCATGATTGGTGAGTCTTCAGAGGATATCGTCCTTAGAGATACCTTTGAAGTAACTGCTCCCGTTAAGGCCAAATTTAATTACAATAATCTCATGGTCACCAAGGACAAAGTTAAAGCACTTGAACCTTTTGAGGTAAAGGCTACAGTCATTGGAACTGGCGAACTGGAAGAGGGAGATGTAAAACTTTATGTTGATGGTAAGTGCCTTAAATCAAAGAAGGTCTGCTTGCAGCCAGGAGAAAGCAGAAATTTAAGCTTTACCTGTAAAATTGAGAAACCCGGTACCCATACCGTGACCATCGGCAACTTACCCGGAATAAAGATCTCTGTAGAATAAAATTTATAAAAATATTTCCCAGGAAGGGCCATAATCTTTTCCATAAATACTGGGCTTTTTCCAGAAAAAGCCCAGCTGCCGGGCAGATAAGATTGTATTGAGGAACCCTGATGTATCTTTTCTATTATCCAGCACCACCTGGAGATGCCGAGGCTAAATCACGGGGCTTTTCTTTGACTAGGAAAAGAAGAATCATCGCGACTAAGGTTAAGAGTAAGGATAAGGTAAAAGGAGCTAGTTTTCCCCAATTATCCCAAAGAAGGCCGGCGACCAGAGAAGCAGGGAGGGCACAAAGCCCGACAACCATTTGAAAAGCCCCTAAGATACTAGCTTTGAATTGCGGGGGGGCAAGTTCAGCCACCAGAGTTTTACTCACAGGTTCTAGTGCTCCCTTATGAGTTCCATAAAAAATAAAGCCCAGGATTAAAATTAGTTTGCTTTGCCCGAGGAGAAAAACCAGACAAACTGTTACCCAAATTCCATACCCCATCCAGAGCACTTTTTTCCGGCCGATCTTGTCCGCCAAGCGGCCAAAAGGAATCGAGGTTAAAAAAGCAAAGACAGAATAAATCAAATAGAGAACAGGAACTAAAGAGGTCTTAAACCCAAACTCCCGGGCGAAAATTAAAAGAAAAGAATAACTAAAGGAAGCCAGGGCAAAGAGAGCACTTAAAGTAAAAAGAATTTTCAGGTTAAAGTCTAAATGGCGGAAGTCGTATCCTTTATATAGGCGGCGCCCCTCTGGTTTTTTTTCTTTAATCATCCTAAGAATAACAATTGTTCCGATAAGAGTCGGCAGGGCGGCGAGCATAAAAAGTTGGCGGTAGCCGAGAAGATTAATGAGAAGAAGGCAGGTTAAAATGCCGGCTACGGCTCCTAGATGATCCATTGCTCTTAAGAGCCCAAAGTTTCGCCCCCGGTTGGCATCAGTTGAGGCTTCGGCAATGATGGCATCTCGAGGAGCGCTTCTGATTTTTCCCCCTCGATCGATCACCCGAAAAGGGATGAGATGTTTCCAAGTTGGAGAAAGAGCGTATCCGATTCGCGAGAGAGCCCCGAGGAAGTAGCCGATCCAGATAAATATTTTACGACGCTGGATTCGATCGGAGATATACCCAGATAGAGCTTGCGAAAGAGAAACAATCGCTTCACCTAATCCGTCGATAAACCCGAGGACAGACATGTTGGCCTTAAGCACCTCAGTCACGAAAAGCGGCCAAACAGGATAGATCATGTCTGAACCAAAATCATTGAGAAAGGAGGCAAGGGCAAAAATTCGAATTACTTTTTTTTCTTCAGAAGATGAATTTGACATCATTAAAACTAATTATTACTTTTTTTTCTCTTTTTTCAACAAATAAAAAAGGCGTTTTCTCTTGAGACAGAGAATCTTTCCTTAAGTGAAAAATTTTAGATTATATTTTCTCTAAGGAGGCTTCTAAAAGCAAATTAAGAAAGATTATGCTTAGACCCAGAGCTCTCTCTAAGAGGGCGGCAAGTCTAAAAGCCAGAATGGAACCAGTAAGTTTATTTGCGCTTTTTGTCCTTATAATTTTTGATGTCTATGATTGATGGTGTCATTATTTAATGCCTTTCAAAAATCTCTACTACCCATCTAACATGGAACTGCATCATAAAACACCATCAAACATAATATAAACTTAAATGTGGTTTAGAGAGGAAAATCTTTGAGGTGCTCTTTCTTTAGCTTTTTTACTTAAAACTCCCTTATTCTAGTCAGCTTATCTATAGTGGTTATGGTGATTATTATTAATTAAGGTTTACTGTTCTATCAGGATAGAATGAACTTCAACCTAAATAGATAATTACTAAGAGGATTATCAGAAGAATTATCCAGGTAACAAGGGCTAGGTTAGTTGACTTTTTTGCTTTGGCTTCTTCTCATCAAGTAAGGGGGCGGACACCTTGGATAAGGAAAGTAACCACCCCGGCCAGATTGATGCCAATGAGGTTTGTTAGAAATAAAAGAAAAGCCTTTCCGGCCAAATAAAAGGAGAAAGTTAGCCTTAATGATTGACTCCTGTGGCCGCCAATGAAGCCATTTTTCAGGTAATCTTGGCTAGGGATTGAATATAAATGGGGGTCATATCTCCATAGCTAGAAATTAATCGCTACCCAATTATTAGGGGGCGATTAGTAATTACATAGGTCATCTTAAAATAGTAACCACACAGAGTGATTTTACCTTCTTGACAGGGTATCGGTGATGTGATAAATTCCGCCAGGATGTAGGGGAGTAAATGGGAAATGGGAGTTTCTTCAACAATGAAAAGGCATAAGAGCTTAATAGGAGTAATAGTATTATTAATTATTATCGTGATAGTTCTGGCTCAGAATAGAGATTATGTTCAAATTAAAGTTTTATTCTGGCATTTTTCGGCCCATAAGATTCTTTTTATTGTCGGAGTGATGATTTTTGGTTATTTAGTGGGCAGAGTACTCGAAGTTTCATTAAGAAAGTGAAGGGAGATAGTCCATTTTTATTTATTTTATAAGAAGGGATATTACCCAGAAGATTATTCTATGGCTTTGATTAAGGAGGAGGAGAAGATATTTTAAGTTTTGTATCTTTGAATCTTAGGGCTAATTAAAAAGGATTGAGAACAGTGATTCCCGAGGAGAGAAAACAGAAACAGTTAAATAGCTTAAAAAAAGAGATAAAGGCTTTGCAACAAGAAATAGCTAGTTTAAAAGAAAGTGCTGTTCGTAACAAAGCTCTCTTTGAATCGGCTAATGATGCCATTTTTGTTATGGAGGATGACCGGTTTATTGATTGCAATCAAAAAGCTGCTGAGATGTTTGGCTGTCAGCGGGAAGATCTTCTTGGAGAGACTCCCTATGAGAAATTTTCACCCCCTTTTCAACCAGATGGTTTGCCATCTTCAAAGAAAGCGCTGCAAAAAATAAAGGCTGCTTTTGCCGGACAACCGCAATTTTTTCCCTGGACTCATTGTCGCCGAGATGGTTCGTTATTTGAAGCTGAAGTAAGCTTAAGTTTGGTTGAAATAGGTTCCAAGAAAAACGTTTTAGCTATTGTTAGAGATGTCAGTGCCCGCAAGAGGGCCGAAGATGCTCTCCGTCAGCTTCAGAAGCATTATCAAGAGCTGTTTACTCACATGCCTATCGGTATTTATAGCACCACACCCGACGGCAAGGTTCTCGATGTTAATCGGGCCTTAGTCGAGATTTTGGGTTTTCCGGACCGGGAAAGTTGCATGAAGACAAAGTCTTTTGACGTCTATGTAGATCCCCAGGAAAGAGAGAATTTCAAAGCTCGCTTGGAAAAAGAAGGAGTGGTTTATGGATATCAAACCCGTTTTAAGCGCCAGGATGGCCAAATTATTTGGGTGAAGATAACCGCCAGGGCTATTCGGGATGATGAAGGCAAGGTTGTTCGTTATGAAGGAGCCATCGAAGATATTACTCACCAGAAAGAATCAGAGGAAGCTCTCCGCCAAAGCGAGGCTTTCCTAGGCAATGTTCTATCCAGTATTCAGGATGGGATCAGTGTTCTAGATCGAGACCTAAACATTATTAAGACCAATCAGGTGATGGAAGAGTGGTATGCATCTATGCTTCCCTTAGTCGGGAAGAAATGTTACCGGGCGTATCACAATAAATCCCAGCCATGCCACCCTTGTCCTTCGCTCCGGTGTATGGAGTCCGGGAAAACAGAAAAAGATATTGTGCCTGGTCTTAAAGGTTCTTCGGTGGAGTGGATTGAACTCTTTAGTTATCCTCTCCGTAACCATGTTACGGGAAAGATAGAAGGAGTAGTTGAATTTGTTCGGGATATAACTGCTCGGAAAAAGGCAGAAGAGATGCTCCAAAAGTCGCTGAAAGAAAAAGAAATTCTTCTCCAAGAGATCCACCATCGGGTGAAAAATAACCTGCAAATTATCGTCAGTCTTCTCCGGTTACAAATTTCTTCTGAAGAAGATAGCCGGTTAGTAAATATGTTTCGGGAATGCCAAAACAGGATAATGGCCATGGCCTTTGTTCACGAAAAGTTGTACCAATCTCATGACCTAACCCGGGTGGTTTTTACTCAATACATTCGTGATTTTGCTCAGGAATTAAGCACTGCTTTTGGAATCAAAGAAAGAGGGATTGAGCTTAAAACGTTTCTCGAGGAAATAGAATTAGATATTAACCGAGCCATTCCTTGTGGATTGATTTTTAATGAATTACTGACCAATGCTATTAAGTATGCTTTTCCAGGGAAAAAGATTGGGGAGATCATTATTCGGTTACAGCGGGAAAATCAAGATCAGATTTCCCTTGAAGTTTGTGATTCAGGAGTTGGCTTGCCGAGTGATTTTGATCAGGAAGCTCCGAAAAGCTTAGGTTTAATGTTGGTTAACTCATTAACTGCTCAAATAAACGGCAAATTAACCATAGATACCAGCCATGGAACAACTTTTAAAATTGTTTTTCCAGGTTAATTGGTGATTTTTTTTCTTTATTGTTTCAGGTTTTAGTCAAATTCCTCTCATTCTAAATGTAGCTCTAAGGCCAGGGCTGAATTTTTCTTCGATTTCAGGCAGAGTTGACAATCTTAAGATCAGATTATATTTTACTTGCGTTTATTAAAGATGAAGATTTAAACTGGGACGAAGGAGATTTTTTCTTATTATGGTTAGGAATAAAGAAAGAGCTCCGGTCACCGAGCTGGCCCGGGATATGAGCTTGCTTCATGTGACCATGATTGGCGTGGGGGCAATGATTGGGGCTGGAATTTTTGTTCTTACCGGAATTGCTGCTGGAGTAGCCGGCCCGGCGCTCTTGCTGGTCTTTGCTTTTAATGGCCTCGTTACCTCGTTAACAGCGATGGCTTATGCCGAGTTGGGTTCCTGTTATCCTGAAGCGGGGGGAGGATATCTATGGGTGAAAGAAGCTCTTCCCCAACCCAACGGGTTTCTATCCGGCTGGATTAGCTGGTTTGCCCACGCGGTGGCTTGCAGTCTTTACTCCGTAGCCTTTGGAGCTTTTACTTATGATTTATTTAAAATAGCTGGTCTCGACCTGGCTAAAATTACCTCTTTTCTTCCTGGCCCGGAAACCCATACTGCCGCGGCTAAGTTCACGGCGGTTATAGTCGTTATTTGTTTTATCTACATCAATTATCGCGGGGCCAAAGAAACCGGGCAAGCTGAGAGCCTAGTCACAATTTTGAAAATTGTGATCATTGCCTTATTTATTGGTTTTGGCCTCTACGCCATATTTTTCGGCCGACTTGAGGAACCTTGGACGGGCCACTTTGAGGGATTTTTTCAAAAAGGGCCATTGGGAATAATCATGGCCATGGGTTTAACTTTTATCGCCTTTGAAGGCTACGAAATTATTGCTCAATGCGGGGAAGAAGTAAAAAACCCGAAACGGAATATTCCCCGATCAATATTCTTGTCCTTAGTGATCGTGGTGCCTATTTATATTTTGGTTGCTTTTGTGGCCTTAGGGGCAGTCGTTCCACCTGAAGGACAACCTTCTTGGATGTATCTGGGACAAAAAGGTGAATTGGCGATGATTGAGGCGGCTGAGCACTTTATGCTCGGGAAAGTAGGAAGGATTGTATTTTTGATTGGGGGGTTGTTTTCAACTATGTCTGCTCTTAACGCCACTATTTATTCTTCTTCTCGGGTTAGTTTTGCCATGGGCCGTGATCATAATCTTCCGGGAGTTTTTGGCTTAATTCATAAGAAAAAAAGAACTCCTCACATGGCTATTTTCTTTTCGGGAGCACTGATTATTCTAATGGCGGTGGCCTTGCCCATCGAGGATATTGCCAGTGCCACCGATGCCATGTTTTTGATTCTGTTTATTTTTGTCAACCTGGCGGTGATAAACTTAAGGAAAAATCGACCTGATCTTGATCGAGGTTTCAAAGTTCCTTTTTTTCCTTATCTGCCTTTACTGGCCACCTTGTTGAACTTAGGGCTGGCTGTATTTTTATTTTTCTACCGGCCCTTAGGTATTTGGGTTTGCGTGGGTTACTTATTAATGGGCATTGCCCTTTATTATTTTTATTCTCGGAAGAAGGAATTTGAGGCCAAGGCAGCGCCAATTGTTCATGCCGAAAGAGCTGTTTTTCGATTGGATCCCTGCCATTTTCATATCTTGGTGCCAGTGGCTAACGAAAGTACAGTGAACCAATTGCAACAGTTCGCCATTAAAATAGCCAAAGCTTATGATGCTGACATTACCAACCTTCATGTCATTGGCGTCCCGGCCCAGCTTCCCCCTAGTGAAGGAAGAAAATATCTCGACCAAGCCCGCAATTTGTTAAATAAAGCAGTTGTCTTGGCCGAGAGGGAGGAAGTACCTGTCCATTCGCTAATTAAGCTAACCCATAATATTCCTAAAGCGATTATTGAGACTTGTGAACAAAGAAAGATTGACTTGATGATCCTCGGATGGGAAGGGGAGGTCCCGGCCAAAGATCGTGTTTTTGGCACCATATTAGACGAGATAGTTCTTAATACTGTCTGTGATATTGCTTTGGTCTGCCGGGCTCCATCGCAAGAGATGAAGATAGAAAGAATACTTATCCCCGTCAGCAATCTCAAGTATGCTCTTCTTTCTTTGAAACTGGCAGAAGCTTTAACTATCGAGAAGAAAGCTCCCATTGTTCTCTTTCATGCCACCCACCGCGAAGATACGCAGGAAATTATCCACCATTATCAAGATGAGTTGGATAAATTAAGAGAAGAGATTGATCCTAGCCGCTATAAAATAGTCGTGAAGCGAACCTCGCGAATTGGTGAAGCAATCCTGGCTGAAACCCAGCATCATGATTTGATTATCATGGGTGCTCCGGAAGAAGGATTAGTTCGCCGGGCTTTATTTGGTGATTTACCAGTCCAGATTGCCCGGGAGACGGAGGGGCCTCTTATCTTAACCAAAAAATATACAGGAGATGTAAAATCCTGGTTTCAAAAATTTTTCGGCTCCCGCAAAACAATGCTGGATTAAGCTCAAAGTTGGTTTTTACTTCAGCAGCTAATCTTGGTTATCGATAAAGCCAGAGGAATTAAACTTACCCCTCTTTTTAAGGATAGAATAAATTACTCTTTCAATTTTAAGTGTTCATTCGTTGGAAAATAGGGTGTGTCCCGAAGAATAGGATGCGTCCTTATAAATGTGATGTGGCCTGATATCCAAGATGGGGCCCGCTAAATAGGGAAACGCGCGATGAATTTGACGAGGCTCGATAAATAAGATGGAACTCGATAAATAGAATAAGGCCTCCTTAGATTAGTGATATTCTTTTTAACCTTGAATTCTCTTCTGTCCTAGCGGTCTTTGCTCTCCTGCGTCTTGGTTAAGATTATGCTAGAAAAGAGAAAAAACAGCTTAAGGTGGAACTGAGGGTTTGAACGAATATGGCCTAGTTAGAGGAATGACAATTTTTCCTGCCTCCAAAGATATTCATTGGCGGTGAGGGAAATAATATTTCAGAAATTAGTTTGTTAAATTAATAAATTATCTATTGACATTAATAATTAAATTGATTATTAAAATATTACATTGATAAATAATATATTATTTGCTAACGAATTGATTTGTATTTTTTCTCAGCCAGAAGGGGAAAAACAGCAAGGGAGAAAGGGTGGGTTTTTCACTTCGAGCCTAGTCAAAAGTCTGGTTCTTTTATATCAGGATGAAGAAGAACGCTTATTGGAGAGAGTTGGTGACTTCCAAGTTATTCCTTCTTATTCATTATCCTTATTTAATTTTTTCATCGGGACATAGCGGTCGCACCTGATCGTTTTTTAGGAAAGGAGTCATTATTTGGCTTTGGATATGGGGAAATTATTTTAAGGAGGGTTAATGCGTAAAAAAATTGGAGTTTTTGTTTGTCATTGCGGGATTAACATTGCCGGCACAGTTGATGTCAAAACGGTGGCCAAGGAACTTTCCCAGTACCCTGGAATTGAATATGCAGTCGATTACGTCTACATGTGTTCTGACCCAGGCCAGAATATGATTATCGAGAAGATCATGGAGAAAAAGCTAGATGGAGTTGTGGTGGCCTGTTGTTCACCTAACCTCCATGAATCAACTTTCCGTCGAGCCGCTCAATCGGCTGGCTTAAACCCCTTTGAATGCGAAATTGCTAATATCCGCGAGCAATGTAGCTGGGTTCATAAAGACAAAGAGAAAGCTACCGAGAAGGCAATAAAGATAACTGAAGGAGTGGTCGAGAAAATTCGTTGGAATGAGCGCCTCCAGCCCATAAAGGTTCCGGTAACCAAACGAGCATTGATTATTGGGGGAGGAATTGCAGGGATTCAAACCGCTTTGGATTTAGCTAATAGTGATATTGAAGTTGTTCTGGTGGAGAAAAATCCTTCCATCGGAGGCCACATGATTCAGCTATCGGAAACATTTCCCACCCTTGATTGTTCGCAGTGCATTTTAACCCCGAAAATGGTTGAAGTATCTAAACATCCCAAAGTTAAGCTCTACACTTATAGTGAAGTTCAGGAAGTGAGCGGTTACGTCGGGAATTTTCAGGCAAAAATACTCCAAAAGCCGAGATATGTAGATCCAGATAAATGCACCCTGTGTGATGAGTGCTCCCAGGTTTGTCCGGTAGTCGTTCCCAACGAGTTTGATTTAGGATTAACCGGAAGAAAGGCAGTTTATATTCCCTTCCCGCAAGCAATTCCGGCCACCTATACTTTGGACATCGAAGCTTGCCCGGGGGTCCTCCCCATTGCTTGTGGCAAGTGCTGGGATGTCTGTGAACCGAAGGCGATCAATTTTGATATGCAACCTGAAGTGATTGAAGAAAAAGTAGGAGCGGTTGTGGTGGCTACCGGTTATGACCTTTATGACAAAAAGAACATGGCCGAATATGGATACGGTAAGTATCCTGATGTTTTGGACGGACTGCAATTTGAGCGCCTACTTTCTGCTTCGGGACCTACGAGGGGCAAAATTCTCAGGCCTTCTGACCATATGGAACCTAAAGAAATTGTTTTTATCCAGTGTGCCGGATCGCGCGATCCCGAGCTCCATAATAAGTATTGTTCCCGGATTTGCTGCATGTATACGGCTAAACACGCCAAACTTTACAAGCATCATGTCCATGATGGTCAAGCTTATGTCTTTTACATTGATATTCGAGCGGGCGGTAAAGGTTATGAGGAGTTTGTTAACCGCAGCATGGAAGAAGAAGGTGTTCTTTATCTTCGAGGAAAGGTCTCTAAAGTTTTTGAAGAAAATGGCAAGTTGGTGGTCTGGGGAGTGGATACTCTGGCTGGTCAAGATATTGAGATTAGAGCCGACATGGTCGTTCTAGCCATGGCCATTCGGCCTTCATCTGGAGCAGAAAAACTGGCTAAACTCTTGAAAGTGGCTCAGGATTCGGATGGATTTTTTGCCGAAGCTCACCCCAAGTTGCGTCCGGTGGAAAGCTTGACGGCCGGGGTTTTCTTGGCTGGAGTAGCCCAAGCTCCCAAGGACATTCCTGATACCGTATCTCAGGCAGGAGGAGCAGCTATTAAAGTAGTTTCTATTCTTTCGCAGCCAGAGTTGCTCCATTCGCCACTTGTTGCCCGGGTGAATAAGTCCCTTTGCACAGGATGTGGTATGTGCGTTGAGGTTTGTCCTTTCTCGGCTATTTCGCTTCACGAGGACAAAGCAGAAGTTAATGAGGTCCTCTGTGAAGGTTGTGGTACTTGCGCAGCCACTTGTTTACGGGCAGCTATTGAAGTCAAGAACTTAACCCATCTTCAAATTTATGACATGCTGGGTGTTTATCTAGGAGGGTTGAGATGAACAAGGATCACGAACCAAGAATTGTGGCTTTTCTTTGTAAATGGTGTTCTTCGGCCGGCTCCGATATGGCCGGAGTTTCGCGATTAGAATATCCCCCTAATGTTATCCCCATCACCGTGATGTGCTCAGGAAGTGTCTCCCCTATTTATATCCTTTCTGCTTTTAATCTAGGAGCAGATGGAGTGCTTGTTTCTGGATGCCATCCTGGGGATTGTCATTATATTAAGGGTAATATGTATGCTCGAAGACGAATGGCTTTGTTGAAGGAATTGCTTCCTTACCTAGGTCTTGAACCTGAAAGATTCCAGATGTCTTGGGTCTCAGCGGCCGAAGGAGTTAAATTTACCCAGATTATCAAAGATTTTGTGGCCCAATTGAAACCCCTCGGTCCTCAGACATACTTAAGGAGGTCGCTCTGATGGTGAAAATTAGCGATGTTAGGCAAGAAGCTAAACGGCTGTTAGAGAAGGGAAAGGTTCGGGGAGTAGTGGGCTATGTTCCCGGAACAAGAGGAGGCTGGGCGATTCCTTACCTTATTCAAGAAGCAGAGAGAGCAGAGCAACTCGTTTGGGACCCTACCTGTGTGCATAATCTAGCTCTTTTTGTTGTCGAAGAAAAGAAAGAACAAGCTAAGCAAAAAGAACCAGATAAAAGGCCCTTAGCCGTGATGGTGAAAGGATGTGATAGTCGAGCGATAAATGTTCTTCTCCAAGAGAAATTTATTAACCGCGAAGAAGTTGTTCTCCTAGGGGTGTCCTGTGAAAACAGCGGGGTTGTTGATCGTCGAAAGATTACCCATTTACTTCATGGACAACAAGCCGGAGAAATACGTTTTGGTGATAATGGAAATATTGTTGTGGTAGTTAATGGTGAACGCCGGATTTTTGATCCTCAAGAAGTGTTGGCGGATCGATGTTTGGAATGCCAGTATAATTTCCCTGTTGTTTTTGACTATTTTTATGGGGAAAAGATTAAGAAAACACCGCCTGCTCCGT
>Ga0190359_1002232_pt1 | contig 11630 bp, 14 predicted proteins | sample 48721823_MG_FD_161269 | JGI IMG/M metagenome (GOLD analysis project Ga0190359, IMG submission 161269) | Hydrothermal vent microbial mat bacterial communities from Southern Trench, Guaymas Basin, Mexico - 4872-18-2-3_MG | ecosystem: Environmental > Aquatic > Marine > Hydrothermal vents >...
TTTTCCCAATAATAGACCGTAACGGCTCAATGAACAGGGCCAAAAGGGTTTTTCTGACGCGACTGCCGGGAGGGCGCCGGCTGTTGTCCGCTCGCTTCGCTCGACTCAGACCGGAGGCCCGGAGCAGAAGAAAAATCATTCTGCCCCGGTGGCATGTCCGCTATCCTCCTACTTATTGAGCTGATACGATATATCTGGTGCCCATCCACAAATAGATTTTGGGCACTAGTGAGTTTCTATTTCCATAAATGAGAATTTTTGCGCAAAATCAAGGGAATCAAGGGCTTGGGCGGAGGCGTACTGTAGTACGCCGCACCTGTCTGCGTGCCCCGCACAGCCAGGCAAGGAATCCCGCAGATTAACGCAGAGGTTGCGCAACAAGGCCATTTATGGATGGAAACTATCTAAATTGGAGCACTGAAAAACGAGATATTGAAGGCTAACCGAGGAATTTCCTTTGAGGAAGTTGCTCTGGACATTGAGATCATACGTCATATTCCGTCTGAATTTTTCCCGTAATCCGAAAGGGAGGCTACGGCTCAAAAGGCAAAGCTCGTCTATCATGACAGCTCTGGAAAATATCCACATAGGCGCCTCAGGTTGGCACTATGACAGCTGGATAGGGCCATTCTATCCTGAAAGGCTCCCTAAGAAGGATTTTTTAGCCTATTATTCCAGGCACTTTCAGACGGTTGAAATCAACCACTCCTTTTACCGGCTTCCCAAGACCGAGGTCCTGACCGCCTGGCGCAAGGCCGTACCCGAAGGATTCTTGTTCGCTGTAAAGGCGAGCCGCTACATCACCCACATGAAGAAGTTGAAAGACGCCAAAGAGGCCCTTACCGCCTTTCTAAAACGGGTTGATGCACTTGGAGACAAGCTGGGTCCCATCCTTTTTCAACTTCCGCCGCGCTGGCGTTTCAACCTGGAGCGCTTCCGCGCCTTTTTGGAAAGTTTGCCCGGCAACTACCGATACGCCTTTGAGTTCCGCGACACCTCCTGGATGAACCCTGCCGCGTATGAGGCCTTGAATATGGTCAGGGCGGCCTTCTGCATCTATGATCTGGCAGGGTATCGTTCACCAAAAGAGATTACATCGGATTTCATCTATGTGCGCCTCCACGGTCCGAATGACGCCTACAAGGGGAGCTACTCTGTCTCGACGCTGTCCAGATGGGCGGGGGCATTTTCGACCTGGGTGGATATGGGCAACCAGGTCTTCTGCTATTTTGATAATGACGAAGCCGGATACGCCGCGCAAAATGCATCGAAACTGCAAGAGATGATCACCAAATAGACGGCGGGCCCGCGCCCTATCCTGATTGCCCAATAGCCGGTAACAGGGGCGTATCCCGTCAGCCAGTTGATCGAGAAGAAGGGCGTAGCTTACCAGGTTGTCTCCCGTGCCAGGTCCAGACCCGCCTGCAAGGCCATCCGATTTATCTCGAGGGACTCGAGCGGAACCCGGCCTGCCAAGACCTGCTCGATGGATTCGGCTCTAATCAGACCGCTCAATCCGACAAGGACCCCCAACACGCAGATATTAAAGACAATCGGATTTCCAATGCGGTTCGCCACGGTGTCATGCATGCCGAAGCCCACCTGGCGCGCATCCACCTTGGGATCCTGCCGTACATAGCGGGTATCGGTCAACAACAGACCGCCCGGGCGCACGGACCAGGAATAGCGACTGTAGGCCTCCTGGGTCAGACAGACCGCGATGTTGGGCTGTTCCACCTTGGGGTAATAGATGGGCTCATCGGACAGAATCACATCGGCCCGAGTGGCCCCGCCCCGCGACTCCGGGCCGTAGGACTGGGTTTGAACCGCATTCAGATCTTCGTAAACCACCGCGGCCTCGGCCAATATAATGGCTGCGGTAATCACCCCCTGGCCTCCGGCGCCGCTCAGAATGATGCGCTGGGTCTGCATATCTGTTCCCCTATCTGCTTGTTCTAATGGCCCCCAACCTGACCTATGAATCATCCTCTGCTGCAATCCCCTGCTTCTCCAGTCGATACCGGAGCGACCGAAGCGTGATCCCCAGGATTTCGGCAGCCGCCTGTTTGGATCCACGGGCCATTTCCAATGCCTCCACGAGATACTCCCTTTCTATCTCGGCCATTACCTTATCCAACCGGATCCCGTCCGGTCCAATGCGGGCCCGGGTCCCCTTCCCCTCAACCTCCCTTTTCAACCTGGAAAGGGTCAGGCTCTCGGGCAGAACAATATTGGAGGCCTCCAGAGCCACGCTCCGCTCCACAATATTCTCCAGTTCCCGCACATTGCCCGGAAAAGGATAGTGGCTGAGGATATCCATGGCATAGGTCGAGATTTTCTTGATGTCTTTGCCCATCTGAAGAGAACATTTCTCCACAAAATGTTGTGCCAGCAAAGCGAGATCCCCTTCCCTCTCCCGCAGTGGAGGAATAATGATGGGGATTACATTCAGTCTGAAATAGAGGTCTTCCCTGAAATTCTTGTTCAGGACCTCCTTTTCGAGATCCTTGTTGGTGGCAGAGATAAACCGGACATCCACCTGCTTCATCTCCACCCCGCCTACAGCGGTAAAGGCCCGTTCCTGAATCACCCTTAAGAGTTTGACCTGGATTACCGGCGACAGTTCGCCCACCTCATCCAGGAAGACCGTGCCCCCGTCGGCAACATCAAAGAGGCCTTCCTTATCGGCGACTGCGCCGGTAAAGGCGCCCTTCCGGTGGCCGAACAGCTCGCTCTCTATGAGGGTTTCAGGCATTCCCGCACAGTTGATCACCACGATCGGCCTGTTACGCCTGTCGCTCAGGTTATGGATGGCCTTGGCCACCAGCTCTTTTCCAGTCCCGCTTTCCCCCATAATAAGCACATTGCTCTTGGTCCGTGACACCCGCTCAATCAGATCATACACCTTCCTCATCTGCGGGCTCTCGCCTATCAGACAACCAAAATGAAGACGACCACTCAGTCCCTTCTTCTCTTTGGAGGCAGGGGGCTCCAGGGACAGGGCGTCCCTCACCACCCGCTTGAGATCATTAACCTTGAACGGCTTTGGAAGATAATCATAGGCGCCCTCTTTCATGGCCTCCACAGCCGTTTCAGGGGTGGCAAATGCGGAAATGAGAATGACCGGAGTCTCCGGATCCTGCTCCTTTACCTTTTTCAGGACCCCCATCCCGTTAATATTTCGCATCCGAATATCGGTAATGACCAGATCAAAGGTCTCCCGCACCAGGATCTTACATGCATCTTCCCCGTCCTGTGCCGCAGTCACCTGATAGCCTTCCTTGGTCAGCATGATCTCCAGAAATTCCCTCATGCTGGCCTCATCATCGACCACCAATATCCTATTCCTTTTCCCAGACAACCCTGCCTCCAACCATGGTCAGCTCGGCAATCCCTTTCAATTTCTGCCCGATAAACGGAGAATTCTTGCTTTTGGAGAGAATCCTGTCCGGCTCAAAGACATATTCATAATCCGGATCAATGATCGTAAGGTCGGCGATCCCCCCTGCAACCAGACGGCCGCCCGGCACGCCCAGGATACTTGCCCCGGCCCAGGAAAGCTTGTTGATAGCATCGGTCAATTCCAGAACCCCTTCCCGAACCAACTCAAGGGTGAGGGGAAGTGCTGTCTGGAGACCGATCATCCCAAAGGCGGCCTTGTCAAATTCCACCGCCTTTTCCAGGGGGCTGTGGGGCGCATGGTCCGTGGCAATTACGTCAATGACTCCCTCCCGCAGGCCCGACTTAATGGCCGCCACGTCATCCGGGGTCCTAAGGGGCGGATAGACCTTGGCAAGGGTGTCGTATTTCATAACCCGGCGATGATCCAGGGTGAAATAATGAGGCGCGGTCTCGGCCGTCACCGGAATCCCGTCTTCCTTTGCCCGACGGACCAGTTGAACCGAGGAGGCAGTGCTCACATGGGCAATGTGGACCGGCTTCCCGGTCAACCTGGCCAGAGAGATCTCCCTGTAGACCATAATGTCCTCACTGGCATCGGGAATCCCGGCAAGGCCGATCTGTGTGGATACAACCCCCTCGTGCATGACCCCACCGGCTGACAGGGCCCTGTCCTCACAGTGAGAAATTACCCGAAGACCGTAAAAGGCAGCGTATTCCAGAGCCCTTCGCATCAACTCGCTGTTGACCACAGGGAATCCGTCGTCTGAGAGGCCCACGGCCCCCGCCGCCTTCAGATCTCCGAAATCGGTAAGACCTTCGCCGGCCTGTCCTTTTGATATGGCGGCGATGGGATAGACCCTGACGAGTCCGGCCCTTTCAGCCTGCTCCAGGATGAATTCCGTTACGGCCCGGCAATCGTTGGGAGGATCGGTGTTGGGCATGCAAGCCACAGCCGTGTAACCGCCTGCGGCCGCAGCCTTTGCCCCGGTGGCAATGGTCTCCTTGTATTCATGTCCCGGCTCCCTCAGGTGGACATGCATATCGATCAAGCCGGGGACAACCAGTTTGCCCGATGCGTCGATCTGCCGGATATGAGGCCCCTCTTCCTGAAAGCCCCCATGAGGAACGATCCTTAAGACCTTTGCCCCTTCAATGATGACATCGAGCGCCTCCTTTTTCCTCCTGACGGGATCAATCAGATCGCCGTCCCTGATCCACGTTATCACCCTTGGCTCCTCCAATCAAAAGATACAAAACGGCCATGCGCACAGCCACCCCGTTTGCCACCTGGTCCAGAATAACAGACCAGGGGCCGTCTGCCACCTCCGGCGTTATTTCCACCCCCCGGTTAAGAGGCCCCGGATGCATCACAATAGCCCCTTCATTGGCGCCCTGCAGGATCTCCCTCGTCAGACCGAAAAAGGCGGCATATTCCCGGATGCTCGGAAACAAAACCCTGGTCTGCCTCTCCAGTTGAATGCGGAGCACCATCACCACGTCTTTTCCCCAAATCGCCTCTGCCGGATCGGCAACCACATTCACTCCAAGCGTCTCTATCCCAATCGGCATCATGGTAGGCGGACCCGAAAGCGTTACCTCAGCCCCCATCTTGGTCAAGCCGATGATGTTGGATCGGGCCACACGGCTGTGGGAGATATCGCCCATAATCACTACCTTCAACCCCTTAATCCGGCCCATCTTTTCCCTGATTGTATACAAATCCAGAAGGGCCTGGGTCGGGTGTTCGTTGATGCCGTCTCCCGCATTGATGATGCCGGCACTCACCTCCCTTGCCAGCATATGGGGCGCCCCGCTAGAGGGATGTCTCAAAACGATCACATCTGGCCGCATGGCCTGTAAATTTCGCGCGGTGTCCACAAGGGTCTCACCCTTCACCATGCTGCTTGTAGATGCGGAAAGACTGAAGGTATCTGCACTGAGCCGCTTGGCAGCCACATCAAATGAGGTTCGGGTCCGGGTGCTCGGTTCATAGAAGAAATTGACGATGCTCTTGCCGCGCAGCGTGGGGACCTTTTTGATATCCCTGGCAGAAATCGCCTTCAATGATTCGGCCGTATCCAGAATCAGGTTGATTTCCTGGACAGACAACTGCCGCATCCCCAACAAATCTTTATGCCCGAATTTCGTCACAGCAGACTCCTCAAAAAAAACCCCCTTGCCTGCGATCAGACAAGAGGGTCTTTAATATTGCGCCACCATGCAATCATCATCTATTTATTGGATATTGCTTGAAGTTTTGCCGGAAAATTGGATTTACCCGAATTGTGAACCCCTGAACCATTGGGGGATCATACACAAAGCCGCGCTCGGGAGCAACTCCAAAAAGAGGGGCCATCGCCGCCCCCTTAATGGTCCTTCCGGTTCGATCACCTTCCTTTCGCCTTTCCCGATAGTCTGGCTTCATCAGCGGGAAGGAGCTGAACAATCGAAACAGGGGCACCATCGCCTTTGCGCACCCCCTTTTTGACAATTCTCAGATAGCCGCCCTGTCGATCAAGAAAGCGCTTCCCGGCCTCATTGAACAGCTTATGGACAACTGCCTTGTTCTCCATATAGGCAAGGGCCTGACGCCGGGCATGGAGATCTCCCCGTTTAGCGAGAGTAACCATTTTTTCAGCCACAGGACGGATCGCCTTGGCCTTCGCATCGGTTGTTTCGATCTGTTCATGTGCGAACAGAGATGTCACCATGTTCCTGAGCATAGCCCGCCGATGCCCTGTATTGCGTCCTAACTGTTTCCCTGCCTTCCTATGCCTCATTTATCTTTTCCCTTTCGCTTTTTTTCGCCTTCAGTCTCCTCGCCGGCCTTTTTCTATTTCTCCTTTGCCCTTACCTCTTTTTCTTCATCTCCGTCTTTTTCCAGAGCCGCCTCTTCTCTCCCATCCCCTTCCGTCTCTGTCTCTTGCCCTTCCCCTTCTTGCACTGCTTCCTTCTCATCAAGGACCGGGGCCGTTGGAAAATGAGGTATCTTCATACCCAAGGAGAGTCCCATCTCTTCCAGAATAGTCTTGATCTCGTTGAGGGACTTTCTTCCGAAATTCTTGGTCTTGAGCATTTCGCCTTCTGTTTTTTGAACCAGTTCACCGATAAGGGAAATCTTGGCGTTTTGAAGGCAGTTGGCCGAACGCACCGATAACTCGAGATCCGAAACAGGTCGAAAGAGGTTTTCGTTCAGCTTTTCTCTCTCCACATCCTCTTCCTCTTCCTCCGGCTCTAACTCCTCCTCAAAATTGATGAACGGGTTCATCTGCTCCTTGAGGATCTTGGCGGCATAAGCCACCGCATCTTCAGGGAGCACGCTTCCATCTGTCCATACCTCCAAGGTCAACTTGTCATAATCAGTTATCTGACCCACCCTGGCGTTTGTGACCACATAGTTGACTTTTTGAATGGGAGAAAAGGCTGCATCCATAGGGATGACGCCAATTGGCGCTTCAGATGATTTGTTTTTCTCGGACGGCACATACCCCTTGCCCATCCTAACCACCATCTCCATATTCACCTTGCCCTCCTTGTTGAGAGTGGCAACGTGTTGTTCAGGGTTGAGGATTTCTACCAGGCCGTTCGTCTCAATATCACCAGCCGTCACCACGCCCTCACCCTCGGATTGCAGGTGGATAAGGGCCTCCTCCGTATCGAGCATCTTGAGACGTATCGCCTTCAGATTCAGAATAATATCCGTGACATCTTCTAACACCCCGGGAATGGTTGAAAACTCATGAAGAACATTGTCAAACTTGACGGAGACAATAGCCGCCCCTTGCAGGGACGACAACAACACGCGCCTCAGCGAATTTCCGATAGTAATGCCGAACCCCCTTTCCAGAGGTTCACATACGAACTTCCCGTAGGAGCTGGTGCAACTCTCCGGATCAATCTCGATCCGTTTCGGCTTTATCAACTCACGCCAGTTTTTGCTCTTTAGATCTACCAAGAAGGCCTCCCCATGCTTTTGTTGACAATATGTAATGAAACCGTTAGGTCAGCATTAACAAATTTCACGTACTTATTTTGAATACAATTCTATAATAAGCTGTTCCTGAATGGGCATCGTGAGATCTTCTCGGTTGGGAAGGGACTTCAGCGTCCCCTTAAACTTTTCCTTGTCAACTTCAATCCAGTCCGGAATGCCACGTCTGACCACAGTCTCCATTGCCCCGATAATCTGAGGCGCCTTTTTGCTTTCCTCTTTAACCTTGATTTCATCTCCCGGCTTAACCAGATAAGAAGGGATATTGACCTTCTTGTCGTTCACCGTAAAATGGTTGTGTCTGACAAGTTGTCTTGCTTGACTGCGTGAGGCGGCAAACCCCATTCTATACACGATATTATCCAGACGAGACTCCAGTATCAGCAAGAGATTGGTGCCGGTGACCCCTTTCCGCCTGTCGGCCAAGGTATAATATCCCTTGAACTGCTTTTCCAGTACACCATAAATCCTTTTAACCTTCTGCTTCTCCCTGAGTTGGACTTTATAATCAGAGATCTTCCCTCCGCGTCTCTGTCCGTGTTGGCCCGGCGCATAGGCCCGTCTTTCAAAGGCACACTTGTCCCCATAGCACCTGTCGCCCTTCAAATAGAGCTTCAGATTCTCTCGTCGGCACAATTTGCATGAAGAATCCCTATATCTGGCCAAAATAACCCCTCCTGCCCCGATGCATCATCATCCATTGCTTTCTATTCATTTTGACTCCGGCACACAGCATGGCTACTCTTATACCCGCCGGCGCTTCGGAGGCCGGCAGCCGTTATGGGGAATAGGCGTCACGTCTCTGATAACCGTCACCGTAAAGCCTTCTACCTGCAATGACCGCAAGGCAGCCTCTCTCCCGACACCAGGACCCTTGACCCGGACTTCTGCCACCCTCATTCCCTGGTCCATGGCCTGCCTGAGCGCGTCCCTGCCCGCGATCTGGGCCGCAAACGGGGTGCTCTTTCGAGACCCCTTCACGCCGCCTCTTCCCGCGCTTGACTGGGCAATGACATTTCCCTCAAGATCGGTAATTGTTACGATGGTATTGTTAAAGGTCGACTGGATATGCACAATCCCGGAGGGGACATTCTTCTTTTCCTTTTTGGATTTAACTCTCTTTCTCGCCGTTTTTGCCATGCTGTATCCTCAAATCGCTATTTTTTTCTCTTTCCCATCACGGCACGCCGCGGTCCCTTCCTGGTCCTCGCGTTCGTACTGGTCCGTTGCCCCCTGACAGGCAGCCCTTTGCGGTGTCTCAAGCCACGGTACGCTCCAAGGTCCATCAACCGCTTGATATTCATGGATACTTCCCGTCTCAGATCCCCCTCAACCTTGCATCTCTCGTCGATGACCCTTCTGATGCTGGTGATCTGATCCGGAGTGAGATCGTCGGATTTAATGCCCCCGTCTACACCGGCCTCGGATAATATCTTCTGTGCCATCGGCCTCCCAATCCCATAGATATAGGTGAGGGCAATCTCAATCCGCTTTCCCCTTGGTAAGTCAACACCCGCGATCCTTGCCAATTTTTAGCTCCTCTTTCCTTAATAGTCCAAAACCCGCTGATCATCAAGCGCCCGCATCCCGGCCTCGCGGGAGCGCGATCATCCCTGTCGCTGCTTGTGGCGAGGATTGTCGCAAATCACACGCGTAATGCCGTTTCGCCGAATAATCTTGCACCGCTTACAGATCTTCTTAATTGATGGTTTCACTTTCATAATGCTTGTATCCTCACACATCCGCTTTTCGCGCTGTTGTAAAAACGGAGGAAAGCGTTGTCAACACCCGGGATGTCTCTGCATCACTGCCTTGTACCCCGGTAAACAATCCGTCCCCTGGTTAAATCATACGGGGATAGTTCCACCACCACCATGTCCCCTGGCAATATCTTAATGAAATTTTTTCGAATCCTGCCTGATATATGGGACAACACCCGGTGCCCGTTCTTGAGTTCCACCCTGAACATGGCATTGGGCAGCGTTTCAATCACAATTCCCTCGACCTCAATCGCTTCTTCCTTGGGCATATGACCTTCCCCGTTAAACCGCCCATTCCAAAAAGACCTGCCAAGAACCTATCTCGCCTTTCCAAACCCCTTCTTCATAAAGCTTTCGTAATGCCTGGTCAACAGATGGGACTCGATCTGATTTGTGGTGTCCATTGCCACGCCCACCACAATCAGGAGCGCGGTTCCACCGAAATAAAATGGCACATGCAAATGGTAGATCAGGATAGTTGGCAGGACACAAACCGCCGAGACATAAATGGCACCCGAGAAGGTAAGTCTTGTCAACACCCTGTCAATATACTCTGCTGTGTTCTTTCCAGGTCTGATCCCCGGGATGAATCCTCCGGCCCGTTTCATATTGTCGGCAACGTCCACTGGATTGAAATGTACGGCGGTATAGAAATAACAGAAAAAGAATATAAACGTCACGTATATCAGTGTGTAGATGATATGTCCGGGCGATAGTGCTTTGACAATATATTGAAGCCACGGAAACTCATCAACACTCAAGAAATTGGCAATGGTCGCCGGGAACATGATGATAGAAGAAGCAAAAATGGGCGGAATTACCCCTGCGGTGTTGACCTTGAGGGGCAGATGCGTGCTTTGACCGCCATACATCTTGCGGCCGATTACCCGCTTGGCATACTGCACCGGAATCCGTCGCTGCCCTCTTTCCACAAAAACGATAGCGCCCACCACTGCAATCATCAGCGCAACGATCAGGATCATGAAAAAGGGAGTCAGTTCCCCGGTGCTCATAAGCCTGAACGTATTGGCAACGCCCACCGGAAATCTGGCAACAATGCCCGAAAAAATGATCAGAGAGATCCCGTTTCCGATCCCGCGCTCTGTGATCTGTTCCCCAAGCCACATGAGAAAGGAGGTGCCCGCGGTCAAGGTAATCACCGTCAAAAGCCTGAATCCCCAGCCCCCTGTGGGCACAATCATGGCCCCGCCGGGGCTGGTCATGTTCTCCAGGCCGACAGCAATTCCGAATCCCTGGATGATGCTCAGTATGACCGTTCCATACCGGGTATATTGCGTAATCTTCTTGCGGCCCTGTTCGCCCTCCTTTTTGAGCTTCTCCAGATACGGGACCACCACAGTCATAAGTTCCAAGATAATGGATGCGCTGATATACGGCATGATGCCCAGGGCCATGACCGACATCTGGCTCAACGCGCCGCCGGAGAACATGTCAAAAAGACCAAAAAGCGTCCCCTGCCTCGCGTTAAAAAAAGCCGCCAATGCGGCCCCATCAATCCCGGGGGTCGGGATATGACACCCAACGCGGTAAACCGCGAGCATGAACAGCGTAAAGAGAATTTTTTTCTTCAGCTCAGGTATCTTGGCAATATTTTGAAATCCGCCGATCATACATCCATCCGTTTTACCATCGCGATTTGCAAATCTGTAATCCCGGGCACCCCAACCACCCCTGCAATCCAGGCTTATCAGCCAAAAATCGCTGTCCTCAGATCAGCTCAACCCTGCCGCCGGCCGCCTCAACCTTCCTAACAGCCGTCTTGCTTGCCTTGTGGATCCTGACAACCACAGGGCTGGACAGTTCTCCATCACCCAACAGCTTGATCCCATCCCTCATCTTTTTGACAAGCCCGGACGCCTGCAAGGCCTTGGGATCAACCGGGGCATCAGTAGAGAATCGGTTCAGATCGTCCACATTGATAACCGCGTATTCCTTCTTGAAGCGGTTGGTAAATCCTCGCTTGGGAAGGCGCCTCTGAAGCGGCATCTGTCCACCCTCAAATCCAGGCTTCACACCCCCCCCTGAACGAGAATTCTGCCCTTTTTGTCCCCTGCATGCCGTCTTTCCATGCCCGGATCCAGGACCCCTCCCTACTCTCTTTCGCTTCTTTCTGGACCCTTCAGCGGGTGAAAGCTCGTGAATCTTCATCTCTTCCCCATATCTCAACTCAGCTTGACCAGGAATGAGACCTTCTCAATCATACCCCTGATTGCTGGCGTATTATTTAGTTCCACCGACTTGTTCAGCTTCGTCAAACCCAATCCCCTAAGGGTTTGCCGAATCTTTTTGCTCTTGCCGATGCCGCTCTTGACAAGCGTTACCTTAATTGTCTCACTCATTTCGTATCACCTCAATAATTAGGGGGATAACTGCGAACCTAGTGCCGGGGCAGAAGAATTTTTCTTCCGCTCCGGGCCTCCGGGCTGGTCTCTTGAGTGACTTATCTGCGGGGGACA
>Ga0190359_1002233_pt1 | contig 11630 bp, 16 predicted proteins | sample 48721823_MG_FD_161269 | JGI IMG/M metagenome (GOLD analysis project Ga0190359, IMG submission 161269) | Hydrothermal vent microbial mat bacterial communities from Southern Trench, Guaymas Basin, Mexico - 4872-18-2-3_MG | ecosystem: Environmental > Aquatic > Marine > Hydrothermal vents >...
TGCAAAACTCAAAGAGAGGGACAAACCGATGGAATCAATCGAAATATATGAAATTATCTTAAATAAATTTATCAATGAAATTAAAGGTATTGATTTGATTAAAGAGCTATACTACAGATATATCAATTTATCAAAACGTGTCGGATATGATCCTAAACATCTAATGCACACATTTTCGGATAGCATTGCAATAGAAGGATTTTCATTAACACAATATTCCGGCGTAAAAACTATTAATATTCACCTATAAATAAAGGAGTGAACTATGGATAATTCGGAAGATAAAGATAAGAAACAAAATCCTTTTGATAACCTGTTCCCGTATGAGGATAATCAAGAAAAGAACAAAACAAAAGAGGAGAACAATAGCGAAAATGAAAAAGTCGAAGAAAAAATAAACGATGAGAATAAAGAAACACCGGAAACAGGGAAAGAAAAAGTGACGGAAGAAGCAACCTCAGGTTTTGATGAACTTTTGGATATAGGAAACGAGAGCCTAATAAACAGGGCGGGGGAAGAAAATAAAGAACCTCAAGCAGACGAACCTGAAGAAAAGTCCAGTATCATAGAAACTCCTGAAGAACCCGTCTCTGAAACGAAAGATGTTCCCGAGGGAGAAACCGGTGAAGGAAATGAGACGGAAAACATTACTGAAATCGAAATGAAGAAAGAATCAACGGATGAAACAACAATGGTTCAGGCTTCTACCGACGAAGAAGAAACAGAAACAAAGAAAGCTGCCGATGAACCGAGTAATATGGAAGAGATAGTTAGCAAGGAATTTGACATAGAGAGCGGTAAAGGTGCAGAGGAAGAGGTTCCCGAATCTCAATTTATTGAAGAGCCGCCAGAGGAAGAGGAAAAGGAGAATACCGAAATTATAGAGCAAACTGTAGAAACTCCCAAATCTACTTCCGAAATAAAAGAAAAAATAGTAACACAGAGTATAGATTTTAGTGAAATAGTAAACTCACTCAATGCTATTCAACAATCGGTAAATTTTTCTTCACTCGTTGAATCCATTAATAATCTGAGTAATTCATATACGAATTCTATTAACCAAATTATCGAATCATTTGATAAAATGACAAATACGGTGATTGGTGAAATTAAATCAATGAGTGAAGATTTAAAAGAAATTGGCAAATCATTGCAAGATCTGAAAACAATAGAATCTTCCATAAATGAAATGAAGGCAAGTTTTGAAACTAATAGCGCTTCCTCATTAAAGGAATTTCAAGAATTCAAAACCAATTTCAGTTCATTAAAAGAGATTGCCGATAATCTTACCAAACTGGAAAATGCTATGATAAAACAGTCGGATATTGTTCAAAATGTTGTTGATACAACGAAATCTACGAATGAGTCGGTTGTTTCTACTGAAAAGTCAATCGAAAAACTGGTAGAAAAGGAAAATGAACTTTTGGATACACGTAAGAAAGAAACTAATATAGCTATCGGGTTAAAACATAACGATAATGGTGTTTTTCTGTTTTATAACGGCAAATACGATAGTGCTATCAATGAATTTCTTAAATCGTTGGAATACTATCCCGATAATTTTGACTGTTTGAACAATATCTCTCTTGCATATTTAAAAAACAATCAATTGGATAAAGCACTGGAATTTGCGAATAAAGCCTTTGAAATGAACAAAGAATCGTTCCTTATACATAATACACTCGGTTTAATCTATCTGCGTATGAAGGAATTTCCCAAGTCTGAGGAGTATTTTAATTCTGCAATAAATATAAACAAAAACTACATTGAACCTTATATTAATCTTGGGTATATGTATAAAGAACTAAATAAATTTGATAAAGCAATTGAGATGTGGGAAAAGGTCGTTGATCTTGATCCTACAAATATGGATATTAAGCAAAAACTGATGGAACTTAAGGAGGGTAAGATAGGTGAATGACAACGACTATTTGAAAAAACTAATAAAATCGAAAAAAGAGAAGAATAAATCGCCATTGGAGAAATTTATAAACAAAGAAGATACGGTTATAGAAAAGAAGACACCTGCCGTTAACAAGCCGGATGTCGAGATTGAACACTATGGTGGGAGCACACAAACCACGGATATAAAATACAATAAACCACCCGAATCGCAAGAAACGGAACCCACTTCTCCTAAAAAGCCTTCCGGAGAAAATCCTCCCGATTCTTTATTAAAAGCATCCGGTTTAAGAGAATTTGATATAGATGCTCTTGATATCGATTCAACAGAAGAAATTACGAACAAATCGGTTTCTACACCGACAAATGAAAATTCCGCTACTCGAAATAGCGTTAACGTAACAGAAGATGAAATTAATCAACTCATCGGATTTGTAAAAACAGGAAATTTCGATGCAGCAGTTGATTTTATAGTACAACTAAAACTGAAATATAATATTGACAATATTTTATAATTCTGATACTATTGCCTAAGATGAATTGCAAATATTAAGGAGGATAAATATATGCCAAATCATAAGTCTTGTGAGAAAAGAGTAAGGCAGACGGAGAAGAGAACCCTGGCTAATCGTATTGTAAAAACAAAAGTTAAGAATACGGTTAAAAAATTTATCTCTGAAGACAATAAGGAGAAAAAGAACTCTTTATTGAAAGAGGTATACCGTATTTATGATAAAGCTGTTTCTAAGGGTGTTTTTAAGAAAAATAAAGCTGCACGAGCAAAATCAAGATTGGCAAGAAAACTTGCGGATTAATTTGATCGTATACTGACAAATAAAAAAGAGGGATCATTAAAGATCCCTCTTTTTTTATTCTATCAATTTTAGCAACTACTGATTCTCAAGCGTAAATACAATCGGCCACACAATCCTTACGGGTATTTTCATCCCTCTTGTTTCAGCCGGTTTGAATCGTAATCTCTTTGCAGCGCTAAGTGCAGCTTGATTGAATATTTCATTTGAACTCTTAATTATTTTTGCATCCACAACGATGCCTGTTGTATCAACATCCAACTGGACGAACACTCTTCCCTCTAATCCCATCTTTTTAGCAATTTCAGGGTATTCCGCCTTGGGCTTGCTGACTAAAACAGGTGCCTGCTCATATACTCTGAAGAAATGCTTCACTTTGGGTGGTGGAGGAGTATTAACATCAAATGTAGTCTTTCCTATCGTTTGCTGCTCGACTTCCTTATCACTACTTGCTGCAACCGCTATTTTAGGCTTTGCAACAGGTGGTGGTTCCTCCACTTTTGATATTTTCTGTGTTTCGATATTTTCCATTTTCATGGGAACAATAACTCTTTTCAGTTTGTAAGGACGCGGTGTGTAATGTGGAAATAGCAGGAAAAGAGCCATAATGAAAATAAGGGTAATCAACAAGCTGACTCTTACATTGATAGGATAATTTTCTTCAATAGGATTTGGTAATACAATTCTTTTCATACAATACTCCCATCATAATCGTAATTTCTTAGTAGCCAGCGAAATTCTTAACACCTTATTTGCGGACAACTCATCGAAGACATCATTGACAACACCATAATTGACATTTTTATCCGCTTCCACAGATGTAATTAATCCGGGATTTTCAGCTGCTTTTCTTGCCTGCAAAATACCGACATAATTTACTGGTACTATATTATCATCAATTGATATAATACCGTCTTCACCTATCCAAATATGTGCCACACCTTTATTAGGTAACTTTTTAGCATTTTCTGCTGCTGGTAAGTTTATTCTCAGACCTTGCTCGGTTCTGAAAACAGTAGTCACCATAAAGAAGATTATCAACAGAAATGCTATGTCACCTGTAGAAGCAGTGGGGATTTCTAAAGAGCCTTTTTCAATTCTCTTAATTTCCATATGTCACCCCTCTCAGAATTCTTCACTGATAGGTGAAGGTTTCAAACTGATCTTTTCGGGCACGTTTAAGGTGTTAAACGCCTTTTTTAAATTATCAAACACCTTAATCATAACACCGTATTTACAGAATCTGCTTGTTTTCATTGAGAAAATTAAGTTCGTATCCGCTTTTACCGTGTGCCCTTTTGTCAGTAGATCAATCGCCGTGTCTTCGATTTTATCAATAGGGACAATCTTGCCCTCTATTTTAACAGAGCCATCTCTTGCAACATAAACATGTGCAATACTTGAGGATTTGACCTTAACGGTCTCTCCCTTCTCCGGCAATACAATCTGCAAACCCAGTTCATTATTAAAAATCGTTGTTGTCATGAAAAATATCAATAACAGGAAGGCTATATCACCAGTAGATGCCGTTGGAATTGAGGATGATTCTGCTCTTTTTTGCCTTCTCATAATTCAATTCCTATTTTCCTGATTCTAATAAAAATGTAATCATATCATTCGCAGCTAATTCCATATTTCTGGTATAGCTGTTAATCATGTTGGTAAACCATGTATGGGCAGCCGATACGGGAATTGCAATTGCAAGACCTGTTTGGGTGGTAATAAGAGCTTCCGAAATACCGCTGGCAACGAGTTTCGGGTCAACAGTACCGGCAAGGGCTATAGCATCGAATGCACTGACCATGCCGCTAACTGTTCCCAAGAATCCCATCATAGGTGCTAACGTTACAACGGCTGCCAAAGCAGACATACCTCTGTCAAGAAATGCCAATTCCTTAACTGCTGCAGTTTCCATCGCTTCTTCCATAGCATCTTTATCTTTGCCGACTTCTGCATATGTTTGAACTCCTGCCAACAGTATTCTTGCAATAGGGCTGTTCTCTTTTTTACAAACTTTAATAGCTCCGTCCACACCGTTCGCATTATAAGCTTTCTCAATATCTTTGACCAATTTTTTAGTATTTGTTCTTGCCCACATGAATGTTATAATCCTTTCAATTATAAAAAGAATTCCAACGATCGCTGCTGAAAGCAAGAACCACATTGTCCAGCCACCACGATTAAAAAAATCAATCACTGTTCCTCCTTTGTTACAATATTTTCAATTAACCACTAATTACCATAATTAAAGCAAATTATATTCATAACAAAATAAAATGTCAAGTGGTTATCTGCTACTCCATACATGATATAATTGTACTGAAAAATATGCGAATATACCTGCAAGTAGTAGCACTCCACCCTCAAATGCGGATATTTTCATTGCACCTATTAAAAGCGGTAATATATCCCATGAACGTGCGTGCGCCAGTGAAGGGAAAATCACTCCTATTCTAATCAAATGAAGCACGGTTACGCCTAACATGAACAAAGCACTGAATAATAATGAAATATATATCTTTGAACCCGGTTTAATCAACTTCAGCAACTTTCTAATAATAAGGGAGGCATAAAACAACGCTACCGTGAATAGCAAAGTTGATATAGCAAAGATTATTTCAGCCGGTATTATTACCTTCATTATTTACCTCCTTCTCTTGGGGTTAACAACCTTGTAAAATTTATAAACGCCCAGCAATGTCAGAATAGCGGAAATCCCGAAAAGAGAATACGCTACCCATGTTTCTATGCTGTTCATTTTAATGCTGCCCGTAAATATAAAAGCGTATGCAGAAATTAATGCATACAGTAAAAGTCCTGAAGGTGCGATAACCATGAACTGCCAATCGGTCTCTTTATGAAGTACCATTTCGTATTTTCTGGCTATAAATCCCATAATCATAAAAGTAATCCATAGAGTCAAAGTACCCAATATAGTCAAAATGCTGGAGACGTTAGACCACATTGAAAGTTCTTTGGAAACAGCATTAATCGGAAACAGATAATAACTCATACATCCTCCAATTCATACAAGAAGTTTTTTCATTTTATCTTTCATTTCTTCCGCTCTCGTAGGACCTATCAGCATCGATGCCGATTGTTCCAATCCACCAATATATTTCAATAGAAGCGTAGAACTATATTTATCAGAATCTTTCATTCCTATATCCGATTTTACATTTTCAAGAATCTCGTATGCAAAATCCTCCAGATATTCTTCGGCTATTTTATTTATATCATTCAATACCGGAGCATCAAAGTCTTTTTCTTCAATTACCTCTTCCTTCTTTTCCTCAACGGCGACTTCCTCTTGCTTCTTTTCCACTTCGGGCGTGAGCTCAGGTCCTTTTTCCACAACCGCCGCCTTTAGCGATTCGATAATTTTACCATCCTCCAATTCCCCTTTGGCAACATATCCTATAATCTTCTCAGAATCACGAATAAAGACGGAGACAATGCCATTCCCCCTTAAAACCATCTTTTTAAATTTTATTCCTTGCAAAGCGGACAATGTTTGTTTCAATACGACCATTGATTGTTTCATCTGTTTTTCCGTGAATTTTGCATTATCCGAACTTACATTTTTAAATTCATCATTTTCGGTAACAAAAAGGGAAATTAAATCATATTTATTTAATATCAGGCTTAAATTATCCGCCATTTCTCCTTACCCCACTTTACTTTTGGTAATCTTTTTTATAACATTCTGTATTTTTTGCTTTGTCTGATCCGTTCCGTATCTTCTTACAGCCAATTTACACAATTCGTCGATTATACCTTTCGATATGGTAGATATCTCATTTTCACTTATATCATCACTTACTTTTTCAATGTATAATTTCACTTCGTTTCCTTCTTCAATGAGAGCGTTACTCATCTTATTTTCCGTATCTATGGTTTTCAAAGAGTATATAACGTTTTGTAACCAATCGTCTTTACCGCCTCCTTCTGAAAATTCATCAATTAGATAATTTATCTGAAGAACCTTGCTCTCAATAAACTTTTTTATATTGGGCGATAAATTTAATACACTGCTCTCGGCAGTTTTCTCTTCTACCACCTCTTCGGCTTTTTTTTCTGTATCGGATGTTTTCTCCTCGGGAGCGGTAACGGGTTGTGTAGGCTCTGTCTTCCCTTTGATAATTTCACCGATTTTATCCCGAATTTCATCAATATCACTTCGGTTTTCTACCTGCAATCCGATATAAAAATCATCCTTGGGAACAATAATATAAATAACATTCTCCGTGTAAAATTTCAGATCATTAAAACCATTCAATTTAAGTAGCTTTGATATCACATCACCGCACGACCCTACAAATGCCGATATATCATCCAAAACACTCGATGCTTCACCTGCGGATTCAACACGAGAACCATCATCACTTTTAACCGCAACAACACCTTTCACTCCCTCAATAGCGAACATTTTCTCAAGAAGTTCTTTCATTTCTCACCTACTCGTATTCCTTTTTTACTTCAGCATATTTTCTTTTTGCAAGCATTGGACCCAGCTCCTCAATGGCTTTTTCGTATAAAACTCTTTCAATAATATCATCAATCCCTTTAATTTCATCAACATTAACAAGATACAACTTGTTCATATTAATTGCCATTCCTTGCGGTCCAAAGCTAAAAAGTTCTATTTGACCTTTGTATTGCTCTGTCTCTTCCAGTTTTTTCTTAATATAATCATACCAATTATTTATATCTATGTCAAATGCCCCATATGCTTTTAAGAATTTATTCGCCTTTTCAACGATCCTCTTCATTGAATTTTCCACAATATTTTTATCGTAGACAAAACCATTTTTAATGAGCCAAACAAGGGCGGCATAGACATCGATAATATTGATATCACTAATTTCTATAATTTGACGCAATGTCCTCTTACCATTAACAAGCAAAAGCACTCTCCAATCGGTTTTCCTCATAGATATCTTACCACCCTGAGGTAATTTGGTCGTTTTCGCAAGAACCGTGTCGAACGGAGGAAGCTGTTTCACAAAATCGTGTATCTCTTTCTTCCGTCTCTCGATTTCGGTAATGATGTTTCCGCTCTCGTCACTGAAGGTTTTTTCATCGGTTTTTTCACCGGTTTTAAATTTGAATTCTCCTTCTTCAACAAGTGCAATAAGATACAACGCCTCAGCACCTTTTTTCCCCTTGTAAAAGGCATGGTAAATTTTTCCCGAATCGATATAAACAAATCCCTCCCCTTCTGCCGTATCAATACTTAATTTCCCCGTCTTCCGGAAATAATTAAGGAAATATAAAACCTCCGTTAAGTTAGCATCATCTATATATGTTTTAAATCCCATAAATTACTCCAATCACTTTATAAGAGGAATCCATGTATGGAACAAGAAATACATCCTTCCTATTAAAAGTGAAATACGAGCCATAACAGTATAACCGAACGATGCACCGAATGCTATCATAATATACGTTATACCGAGTTTTGCCGTCTTACCGACAAATCCCCTATGCTCTTTTGAAAAATAAAAATATGTTAATGTCGCAATAACTCCTATGATTATCAACAGATTATTCAAGGTTGCACCGTTCCATCCGTGAAGTGCTATGAGGGTTCCTTTAATTTGCGGAACCAATAACCCTTGTATAGATCCTGTTATAGCCAGTCCTGTTCCTATACCTACTGTAAATGCAATGGACCATCTTGACAGCCATGCGATTTTAGGGAACCATCTCGTTAACATGATAACACCGAAAAAGGCAGGGATCAGAAGAATCCATTGATGCTCCTGGGAAATCGGATCTATCAACATTGGCTTAATCACCAAAAAGTATGTATATATCAACATATAACCTGCTGATGTTCCTACATAGAGGTGTTCTGCGAACTTATAAAAGGGATTATCTTTATATAAAAATGAAAAGATTGCTAGCGTTAAAAACGCCGCCATCCAAACGCCTAATATTACCCAAAAATTATGCATGATCAGCTCCTCTTTTTCTTTCTACTTATGAAGTAACCGATATTACCGATTAAAATAAACAGAACTATTAATACATGAACCCATGACTGAGCTGTCATTCCCATTGTTGCAAATGCAGGTCTTTTCATGAGAGTTTCATACTCCGCCGCCCCCTGCAAACCTCCGAGAAGTCCTATAATTTGATGCGCCTGCAGATAGGGGTAAGCATCCGGAGCGGAAACAGCTGTCATTCCGAGGATTATCTTTATGCCGAATCGAGCATTTGCATACTGGACATAGATATCCCCCATACTTCCCGCTTCAAGAGCGAACAGAAGGGCAAAATTATCATAATTATGAATATCTTTCATCATCGGTAGCGAATCAAGAGGGGTGCCTCTGTAATCGGATTCAAAATAATCCCTTATCTCCTTGCCGATACCGACAACCTGAGCAACACCACCGGGACGATACCCGATATTTACATAATCTCTTCCGTATACAACGGTATCTTTACCCTCTTTTCTTGCCATCTCGTTGTACTGCTCGGCAACCTCAGCCATAGTGTTTATACTAAGCGGAAGGCCGAGCGGCCATTGGACGATCATTACAGGTTTCAATCCCTTTTCGAAACATTGATACAATAACGTTCTATACATAGGTTGCAACTCCGGCATACTGGCCGGATCATAATCTACGGATATCAATATATTAGTACCTCTCGGTAATGTATCAACCGCCTTAAATGCACTTTTCACAGGTGAGCTTATCGGGATTTTCATTGTAACCTTAAATATAAGAGGGGTTAACACGGCAAGAGCAACAAGCAGAAATATAAACCTTCTATCTATTTTCTCAAATTTTTCAAATATACTCATACCACCCTCCTACGAAAGATACGATCTCTCAATGCCAAGCATTATTCTGAGAGAAACAGCCAATGAACCGAGTGATACACCAATAAGTATACCTCTCTTTGCCGCCATTTGAGGAACTGCCATAATCCACTCGGCAACAGCCGGGAAACTATGCCACATCTGATAACCGACGGGAACCCTTCCGAGCATAACGAGAACCGCCGTTATGAGTAAAAGCGTTGCATCCATATTTCTCGCTCTGAAAGCTCTGTATGCGGCTGAAGCAATAAAGAAAGACAAAAGAGCAAACATAGTGGATTGCAAAGGAACAATCATATAAGTATAAAGGTACATAAAACTGGAGCGTATATCCATTGCCGAACCGAATCTGATTCCGGCAATAGTACCGGAAATAACAAAAAGTGCAAATCCGAGAATCAAAACAAGGCTGTAAACCCAACCTTCCTTTTTCCTTTTTATTTTAACGGAATGCATGTGAATTAAACTATCCACACCTAAAAGCATCGTAAAACCGGCAATAATCGAATACCATTTGAGTGAAACATCTTGCATGGAACCGAAAGGTGCATGCGGTATGAAGAATGAAACGATCATTATAAGTGCTGTTATAAATGTTATTGCCAGAGGAATTTCTCTACGCATATTACCTCCCAATTACCCTAAAGTAAACCAATCTTTAACTACATTGAATAATTTTATTATCGGAGCAATATTAAAAATATATCCGATACTTCCCAATATTACCATAATCAAAATAAATAAAAGTATGATGAGTTTACCGGCATCTTCTCCTTTAATCGTACCCACCATATCGGGGTCCTTTGAGAGGTATGCGGATGCAGCAAGCATCTCTTCTCCGATAAGCGTATAATCGCAAGCCGCTACAAAAAACGGCAGCTGCGATGTCATTGTTGTTCCAGCAACCTGAATCGCTCCTACCGAGTGCCCTGTTTCAGCCAGTATAAGCGCCTCTGCATAGAAAGTGCCCTGAAGGAATATTGCTCCCGGTTTTTCTCTTATCATCATACCGTCGCAACCCGCCGCATAACCGAATTGATCTTGCGTAAGGTACATTATATCATTTTTATTAAAGGCATCCGGCCTTCCCACCTCATATGCCGATTGCTTGACCACCTCTTGTGCGGTTGTCATAACTACGGGGTCATAACAGGGAACTCTCACTTGCGTTCCATACTCAAAAGCTTTTTTTGATACTTCTCCGAGTATGTTCAATCCTGCAAGTGTCGGCAAATCGGTAATTGCTCCTATACCGAGAATATACATTATAGGCTTACCCATTTCCGTCGATCTCCCCACGGCATCATCGAGCGCATCCAGGCCGGCTATTCTCCTTATGAATAAGTTCGGGTCATGTTTTGCTCTTGTCATATATAAAAGGATAAAAAATCCGAATATTACAGCAAGCAAAAGTACTACTGATCTCTTTTTATTAAACCATTGTGCTTTGGATTGGTATGGCCCGAAAACTTTCGATTCGAACATCTCGCCGGTGTTCATCATGGTTACAATTTTATAGTAGTAATCGTTCTTATCTTTGATGCCATCCCTGTCATCATAACTCCTGAAGTTACGCGTTAATTGAGTCACCGTATCAAATACTCCGGCGGCTTCGGTAGCGCGAAGTATTCTGAAGTACCTTATTCCCGAATCCGTTTTAACATCCCATGAAATATGAATTGCTCCACCTCCGTCGTCAGGGACATCTCCTCCGTTAATATTTGATATGGGACTTAAAACCATACCGGAAATAGTTGAATCGTTCTTTGTGGAATCGTTTGAAAGGCTTTCTATACCGGTTTCAGCATAAATTGATATTGAAAACAACAATATCAAAACCGGTATTGCTAGCTTTAATCTATTCATATGACCTCCATTCTTTTCTATTTAGAATATACAATAAATAGTATAAAACAGTCAAGTAAAAACTTCATGAACAGATAACAAAGGTATACTAGCAATATAATAGAAAAGGCAAGCAAAATACATAAATAAAATAAGAGCCACTCTTTTTGTAGAAATAATATTTTTGCAATTGGATTTTGCTTAACAAATGGTTAAATTAGGAGCAGGGGACAATA
>Ga0190359_1002234_pt1 | contig 11629 bp, 14 predicted proteins | sample 48721823_MG_FD_161269 | JGI IMG/M metagenome (GOLD analysis project Ga0190359, IMG submission 161269) | Hydrothermal vent microbial mat bacterial communities from Southern Trench, Guaymas Basin, Mexico - 4872-18-2-3_MG | ecosystem: Environmental > Aquatic > Marine > Hydrothermal vents >...
AAACAAAAGGGTGCAGGAAAACCCCCTCTTCTTTTAAAATATATTAAAATAAATACATTATAAAATAATTTGTTTTCTTTTAAAACTTCACAGGAATAGAAATCGATTGTATTAATATATGTTCTGAATTCTGTCCCAGTACCAGTCTCTCCAAGAAATGTCTACAACTAATCTACTCATTTTCAGAAATATTTTTGAATTTAGCCCGGAATTTAGGAATAATTTATTAATATTTTATCTGAAATTCAAATAAAATAAGAGTTTTAATATGATAAAATACATACCTATTTCTTTTTTTTTAAAACGAATAGCATATATTGAAGTGAACAAGAAAATAAAATTATTGCCTAAAAAACTTCAACTAATAGCTGATTTTCTTAAAAAAGAGCCTATATCTAATTTTATATCTGAATTATATATTTCTCCTCGTAATGAAAGATCAGTCATTATTCCTTTAACTATGAATAAAAAAGCGATAGAATCTTTTAAAAAGCAGACTTCTGAGTTCCCGGATTTATTTAAAGCGGGTCAAGCGGGTCAGTCTGATTTTAATCTTATTTATATGATAGGACAGTTATTAACTGATATGGCTATGTTGTTTGATATATACTATTTACAGGAAAAGGACTCTATTCAAACTGATTTAAAAAAGTTATATAAAATATGGGGATCTCATAAAAAAATGAGTGGTCGTGCATTATCTCAAGAATATCATTTAAAAAAGAACATAGAAGCTAAAAAAAGTATTTTATTAAAATTAAATCAGACTATTAATCTTTTGAAAGAAGAAATCATACCAAATTTGGAAGAAAAATGAAAGCAGTTTTAAAAGTAGCTCAGAACTTTTTGAAATATTCTTATGACTTTAGTTCTGTTCAAGTAAATCTTCCTGAAAATATAGCCAATGAAATTTATACTTGGGGATTGAAACATATTCCTGACAATATATTATCAGAAAAGGGGCGAGAATCTCAAATTCATATTACTGTAAAATATGGCCTTCATATAACAGATTTTACAATGGTACGAAACTTATTTATTAACTTTGTTAAACCAATATGTGTTACATTGAAAAAAATAACTTTGTTTAATAATGAAGATTGTGATGTTGTGAAAATAAATGTATCTTCTCCCGATTTAATAAAATTAAATAAACTTATTAGTAATGAATTTGAAACAACAGATACCTATCCTAATTATATTCCTCATGTAACCGTGGCCTATATTAAAAAAGGTTATGATAACATTTATAATAATTTAAATGTTTTTGAAGGAAGAAAAATATTTATTGGTTCTGTTGAATTTTCAGGACGGGATAATAGAAAAACAATTTTTAATTTTCTTTAAGTAACTTTTTTTTCTTTTCATATTAAAGGGGCCCTTTTTCTGAAATACTCTCATTACAAATTTCTGGTATATAAATTTTTCAATACTGCATTAGGTCATTTCATTAATAAATTTTTTTATCATATCTATATATGGCTCTTCTTTAAAAATCTCATAGAAGCGTTTTATAGGCTCATACATACCATATCGAGCAAGATAGTTAAATATAATATACCGCTCATCCCAATTTTCACTAAAATTATAAGCAGGATAAATAATTGGAGGTGTTTTATTCAAAGCATCTTTATTTAATTGCCAAATTATTTTTCGCCATTTAACTATGGTTAAAGATAAAAATTTTAATTTTAACATAGCTATAATTTTTTTTGCCCTGAGTCCACCATAATAATGATTATATTGATTTATTCTGTAAAAATCTCGTCCAGTCACTCTTATCTCAGCGAATAATTTAAAAATCTCACTAACAATATAATCAGCAATTTCTTTTTGTTTCTTAAAAGCTTTATCAGGATCAAAAGTTAAAGGTAATTTAGGAGATTGTTTTAACCACCTATTTGATAGAATGTCATAAATATTGTCTCCATGAACTTTATCTTCGATATTTAAAAGCATAAAAGATAAAGTCATTTCAGAGCCTGTAACTTTAGTATCTCTATTTGTATCTAATATTTTTTGAATATAATCATGTAAATCTGTGTCTGAAAAATTATTATATTCAGGATGATATTTTCTTAAGGTTTTTATAGAATAAAGAACATCTACATCTACATCACCCTTTTCTTTGTAATTATATCCTGTAGCAGAACCTGTCATAATTATTTTAAAAACCCAGCGCATCGGATTATTGAAACCATATTTATTAAGAGATGTAAATAAATGAAATAAAATACATGTTTTAGTAGAAGACTTAAGTATTGGAGGATTTTTTTGTATATCCCATAATCCTTTGAACATTGTGGGGCGCGGGTAATCAATGGCTGAAGCTTTTTTTTCTCTGGTTTTAATCCATAAATATCCTTTTTTATATTTCACTAAAGCATAAGTTCCTTTTAATTTATTACCTTTAAAATCAATAACATATTTTTTATCACCATCTCTTTCTAATAGTTTATAGGTTCCTTTATCCCACAAATTAACTTTACCAGTCCCATAACCCTTTTCAATGGTGCCCTCAAAATCTCCATAAGAAACAGGGTGATCTTCTGTTTCAATTGCATATATCTTGTTTTCAGATGTAGGTATTTCTCTTTTTTTAATTATAAATGAGCGTAAAACGGTACCGGATTTATCTTTATATTGCGTTTTATCATTTTTAGATACATATTTTTTCAGCGCCTTTTCTAAAGAATCCACTGGAAATTCAATTCTTAAATCCCAATGTTTTCCGGCTTTTTTAGCATTATGATATTGTATAAAAAATTTACCCGTATATCCCGGCTTTAATTTTTCTTTATCATAATTGGATAATTTATAAGAGAAAGAAGGCTGATTTAAATAATCAGTAATAATTGAAGCCGTTTTCTTAGATAAGTCTTGATAATTTTTAGCAAATACATTGAAAATTTTAGTCGCTTTATATTTTTCGGATATTTCAGGAAGGGCAATTGCTGAAATTCCGGTATTTAAATCTCTGATAAAATATAAACCGGAATTGTTTGCCGCCTTTATGACTTTTTTTGAAGGATTTTGCTTAAATGTAATAGCCCACATTTTTTTCGGGAATATTTTATCACTCCACCCATGGCTAAGAGGCTTTTCATTTTTCAGAGCTATTGCAGCTCTTGTTGTAGGTTCATTATTTAAATTAATGATATTCATTTTAAACCTCTATAGGTTGAATTTCCTTTTCTTTTAAAGAAGGGGAATATCTTTTTTTTACCCATTTTCCATTTTCAAGTACTTTAATCATTTCTCCGGGCTCAGCAAAATATTTTTTTTCTGGTGATTTTAAAAGTACATTAGGCCCAAACCGTCTTTGCATACGTGGAGTTTTTTCTAATTCTTTTTCGGGTATTGGCCCTCTTAAAAAAGCTTCTATAACTCGTTTAATTGCTTTCCTTGATTTAAACCCTTTTTCGGTAACTTTTTTATATGTTTTAGGCATAGATGCGTCCTTTTTTTCAAATGTTTTTAAACTATTCTTAGGTACTTCTACACAACAGAGACCACTTATTCTTAATGAATATTTTGCAATATGTCCACCATTATATTTCATAGGAGAAAGACCTAGAGCGCTTTTATTTTTAGTAGGACTTTCGCTCACAATTAAATCATCTCTATTTTTAAATATTTCTTTTAACCAGTTTTCAAGAAATTCTCGAGCTGAATTTATCTCTTGTTCTTTTTTTAACTTTCCATGAATATGAAAACCTCTTTTACCTGTATAGCGAATTTCAACACTGCTTACTTTTGGAAGCTTATTCATCTCATTAGCTATTTTTTCTATATTTTCTTTCGTTTTAGTCCATTTTTCATTTTCAGTAGGATCATAATCAATAATATATTTAGGCGCCATTTTTGGCATGGTTAAATGAAATTCAACTGTTCTTCCACTATGATATTCTTCAAATTCTTTTTCATTATTAATTCTTATAAATTCTGTTTTTTTATTATAAGGGTGACGAATATAAACCGGTTTACTATTTGGTTTTACAACAATAAATAAGTCATTTCCTTTTAATTCCTTTATCAGTTCATTTTTAATACCTTCATAATAATTATAAACATCAATTTCTTTTATTTCAGCTAACCCTTCAATGTTTTCCTTAGTACTAATTACAGTTTCATTAGGATGATCTGGGTAATCTGCAAATTTTTTTAAATAATTTTGGGCTACTTTATATATCATCATTTTCTTTTTATTCCAATCTGGAATTTGAGTTAATCTTAAATCACTGGGATTTACAGATTTATCTGTTCTATATCTGATAAATCTTGGTTTAACTATTGTTCCTGATAATTTTTTACCAACTAATTCATATTTACCCTTTGAATATTTATAGGCTGGTGTCTCTTTTATATGAGAACGTTCCCATTGAATTTCCATTATTTTTTCTGGCTTAACCCATATATAATGGTCATCTTCATCAACTTTATTTTTTTTAGCCCAGTTAAATAATTCTCTGGCCTGCTTATCAGTCCATCCGGTACCTACTTCTCCAGCTATTCTGAATATTTTGTTTTTATCCATGAAAGCCATTAAAGAATTACCAATCTTATTTTTTTGCCAATTCTTTTTTTTCTTATCTCCAACAGCTACTATTACTAAATCGTAAGTAAATACAGGCTTAGATTTGAAAATTTTATTATCAGAAGTTCTAACAACAATACCTTCATTTTTTTCTTTCTTTACAAACTTTTTCCAAGCTCTTTCTAAATCATTTTCAATATAACCGACCGGGTGAATATATTTTGAATTTTTAAATAAATTTTTAATTTTTGGCCATGATTCTTTATAAGATTTGAAATCATTTTTATATTTTTCATTATTTAAACTTATTATTTGATATGGAAACCAATGTAATTTAGTTTTATCCGTATCGGGATTTTTAATAATATGCTGTGTTTCATTAAATTTCATTATTTTATTATTTTCCATAGCGGTAAGTTCACCAACTATTTGTGCCTGTTTTATATTATTTTTTTTAAATATTTTTTTAGCTTCCTCTAAAACCGGCAATTCAGTATATATTAATCCTCCCAAACTTCCAAATTTCAGTTCTTGACCCTTTTTGTAATCTAAAATTGCTGATTGTCCATCAACTTTTTGCTCAATGATTAATTTTTTATTTTTTATTTCTTTTTTTAGCTCATCAAATGTGAGTGATTCTATTCCTTGATCTTTTTTCCATTTCTTAATAATTTTAATTATTGAGCTGTCAGGTAACTTTTTTGTTTTCATAGCTTTTCATTTTATTAATTAAAGTATAAGGTTTTTTTATTTTAATTTTTCAGCAATTTTTTTAATTATACCAGCAAGAATTTTTTTCTCAGGAAATATAGCTCTTTGCTTTTTTGCATTTTGTTCCATTAGTCGATTTATTCTTTTGTAAGTTTCTTTATCTATTTCTTCTATTTCAGCTTTTCCTGTATAAAATCTGGGAGAGCCCATATCTACTTCAAATGACTTAAAATATTTTCTAAAGGGTTCAAATGATTTTGGTTTTTCTTCCGCTTCTATAGCTATTAATGCAGTACCGTCATATTTAACAGATGTAATATAATAAGGCATTTAAAAATCTCCTGTTTTAAAGGCTAAAAGTTTAATATAATCTGATAAAAAATATTTTCGTTTTTTTGAAGCATATTTCATTTTATTCATATTTGAATAGTACTTGTCATCACATTTTATGCTTTTAAACGCAACAGAATTTCTGAGTTTTAACTCTTCTCCTAATTTTCCCAAGGGTATTCCATTTAAATAAAGTTCTAAAGCATTTTCTTCAATAAAATCACTGCAAAATTCGCCATAATCTCGTTGACTCCTCAAAGTTCCTATTATCCTATAATATTGGTCACCTTGCATGTCATTTGGGCCCCGGATTTCCATGCAAGAGTGTGGTATATCATGAGCGGAACTCTGAGCAAGTAATTTTCTTACTCTATTATAATCTTTTATCATTTTTTGATACCTTGTACCAGATTTTTTAATAATCCGGCTATAGAGCTTTTTTTTGCCGAGTTATACAAAGCTTCTATAGGAATTTCTGCTCCATTAGATATTTTACAACAAAGTATTCCATTTTTTATATAGTAACTGGCATTTTTTATCACTTTTTCAGTTTCTTTGATACCTTCCAGATAAGAATCAAATTCTTTAGGTCTGAGATAAATAAGAAGGCGAAGAAATTCTCCTACATGAACTAATTCTTCTTCAGCTATATCTCTGAGAACTTTTTCAACTTTTTTATCATCAATAGAATCCGCTATTTGAGTATATAATTGTACTGCTTCATATTCAGTAGCAATAGAAAATCTCAGGGCTGTTATAAGTTCTCCCTTATTAAAACCGGACATATTATTTCCTTTCTATTGAAAAAAGGGGCATTTTAAAAGCCAATTGCTGATGGAACCGGCCTAGGAGCTCTTATCGGAAGTTTTTTTTCTTTCTCCTCAATTTCATACTCGTTTCCCCATACAAATATTTCGATGCCATTACTAGACCATTCTAATTTTTCGAAATTTTTATTTTCTCTATTTATTCTTTTAATAAGATCAGATTCAATAACTTCTTTACGTCGGATCACTATTTTATAAAGATCCTTTTGTTTTCTAACACCAACTTTTTTAGTCTCTACAATTTCTGTTTTATTTTTTTCAGTAATATTATGTATTCCCATATCTTTTAAAACGGGTAATATTTCTTGAAATAAATCCATAGGTTTTTTATCTGTTTCCATTTGAGCCGTTTTAAGAGCTATGTTTTTGAGAATATTAGAAATAGCATATTTTTCAAGACGTTTCAAGCGTTCTTTAAGTTTTTCCTGCTCTTTTTCAAGGCGCTGTTTCTCACGTAATTTTCTTTTTTCTCTAGGAGATTGCTCTTTTTGGGGTGTTCTTTCAGTTTTTGGCCGCTGAGGACCATATATATTTTGGGGTCCATTAAAAGTAATAGCCATATAAGTTATCCTTATTCAATTAAAGTATAACTTATTATGACTATTAAATGATTATTAAATTAATACGGTTTTCGACCTACAATAGTAAAGGAGCTTTGATCAGGGTTATATTTAGCATATAATAATATAAAACCCGAAGAACCCATATCTTGTTTTACTTCCTCAAAAAAATCAATCATGCCACTATTCATCATATGTATAATAAAATATCCTCCCGGTCTTATTAAACTTTTTGCATTATCATAGATCGGCCTGTTTTCAGGTAAAAATCCGGATGGTCCTATATATAAAACAAAGGGATAGAAGGCTCTTCTGAATTCAACATTTAAATCTGTAATATCAGCTTTAACAAATTTGTTTTTATCAACTCGTATTATATTCGGGTGCTTATAGTATCCTCCAAAGAAAGACAATCCTTTATCAGCGGATAACATATACTTTTCTATTTCTGATAAATCCGGATCTTTTAGAACTTCTTTCATGAATTTAAAATGATTACCAGTATGTTCATGTTTAAGATAATCAATTGCCTGAAGGATGTCTTCCGGTTTAATCTGGGAAAAACAAGGGCTTGGATATCCTTTTACGCATCCCCTGAAATCATGTTTATAACAGGGACTACAAACAACGTCGGCATCTAATCCAATGGCATTTTTAAAGTATTTCATACGAACTTCACTGGGAAAGGGTCCATATAAACCTATTAAGGGCTTATCTAAGGCGCCTGCAACTTGAACCATGAATGTATCAGGAGATATTATTAAATCATATCTATTGGCTAATATAATGGATTCACGAATATTAAATTCAGTAGCAATAATAATGTTATTTTTTCCACTTTTATAAAATTGGCCGATAATATTATGCTGAGGTGTCCCTATAAGAACTATTTTTGTTTTTTGCTCTTGAGAAAGAATATCAATAACCTTTTTCATTCTCTCCTTGGGATAATTTCTTAAAGGAGAGGAAGTTTCCATCTGGAATCCAATAACATAGTCATCTTCTTTAATTCCTAATTCTTTAATTTTATTGTTTAACCATTCAAATTCTTTTTCAGTAAAAAATAATCGAGGCCTTTTTTCTTCAGCAGAAAAATGTGTACTATCAATATTGAAATAGCTGAAAAACATATCAACAGCATGAGTTCTTTTTGAGATCTCACTTGAACCTTCTATAATACCCTGAAACATAAGGTGGTAATCTACTTCATCCATTAAAAGAGCATCAAAAGGCATATCATATAATTCATCTATTTCCGGAACATTTTCTAAAGGCTGTCTACATCCTGTTGCTACTCTAATAAAAGATTTTGGGTATCTTTTTTTAAGATATCTGAGTACTGGATTCAAGAAAAAAAGATCTCCTATCCCACCGGTACGCCAGGTCATAAGTTTTTTTCCGTTTAAATCCTGGCCTTGGTATTTTCTATAGATTGTTTCGATAGGATATGACATACCAATACAATCTGGATATAAACTTCGAAATTGCGATTCTATATCTTCGGCCATTATAAGTCGCTGCCCCGATTTATAGCTTACTTTATCATTGTGTTTAAAAGGTTTAATGATTTCAATCACTCTCATTTTATTCTCCTCGATAAAAAGTAATTTTAAGACTACCTTCCATGGATCCATCAGGACCAGCTACACCAACATTATTTTTTAAAAAAAGGGGCCATCTTTTTTCAAATTCCCCGGCTGAAAAAATAGCTTTTTCTTCAAGCATTTTTATTATTAAATTGCATTTTAATTCAAGATTAAAAAAATTCATCCTATACTGATCAAGAACTTGATTATGTTGATTTAATTTAAGATTTATTAAATTGCTATCGTCCGACATAAATTCTTCCTTTCAATACTTAATATTTTTTGATATAATTTTTTTTCTTCATCAGATATAATTTCAGGTATATGAATTATTATTTTACCAATAAATTTCCCTGTTTTATTTTTATAGGTTATACCTCCATTTTCTATTTCAAAAATTTGTTTATTCTGAGTGCCAGAAGGTATATCTATTTTAATCTGTCGATTAAACACATTTAAATTTAATTTATCTCCCAAAATTGCTTGAGCTGGACTGATTTTAATATCTCCTGAAATATTTCTTCCTTTTATCTCATAACTGGAATTTTTTATTATATTGAGTCCAACTATTAAATCTCCGGCTTTTCCGCAGTAACAAAAATTACCCAAGCCCTTTAATATATAATAATCAGACATTGGATTTAAAATTATTTCATGATATATAGTTTCTTTATATAATCCAGAGCCATTACAAACTGAGCAAAAACTCCCTTCCGGCAAATTCCCGGATCCTCCGCAATGTTTACAGTTTTTACGATTCCCCATGACTAAAGCAAGGCCCTGTAATCCGGTTCCGTTACAAAATTTGCACTTTTTTGTCTTTTTTAAAAAGGAGCCAGTCCCATTACATTGAGTACATAGACCCTTTCGTTGGGTCATAATGCGCTTTCTTCTTTCTAAAATTAGATCTTCTTGAGTTACATTGATAATTATTTTTAAATCACTGCCTTTTTTTATTTTTTTCCTTTTTGTTTTAGGTAATATTGTTTTATCATATTTCTCTTTTAAATCAGGGTCTTTTAGAGTTTCATAAGCTTCCTTTATTTCTTGAAATTTTTCTTTTGAGTTCTTGTCAGGATTCTTATCCGGATGATACTTTATAGACAGTTTACGATAGGCCCTTTTTATTTCGGCCCCTGAAGAATCTAAAGAAATTTCAAGTATATCATAATATGTTTTAGACATAATTAAAATACCCATTATACAAAATATATTTATAGATTATTAAATATATTTTGTATAATAACAATAAAAATTTTAACTGTAATCAAAGAAAAAACGAAAATTTGCTTGAGTATTACCGGTTTGGTCAGTTATTTGAGTATCTAACCATATGTAATATGAAGATGTAGTATCCCATCCTATAGAAACGCCATGAGGAGAAGTAGAAGAAGCATCAGGAACTGCTGTAAAATGATTTGAGAGTTTAGTACTGCCTGATTCAATACCGGATTCAAAAGTAGATGATATATAATAACCAAACTCAGATTCGGGCCAACCATTATTCTCTAAATAAATTTTAAAATTGGAAATTGATGTTTCAGTATCAGAAAAGATTTTAAATACTAAGGGTTTTACACAGTGCCTGTTTTGAAAAATATCTCCGAAATCGAGTTTTTCGGTTTGGCTGAGAATTTCACCGGTAATATAGTCATATGTTTTAAAATACATGTGACACTCTTTGAAGCAAATCCCAAGGCTTCCGTTTATTAAACTAAACATTCTTTTTCTTGCTTCAACGACGGTCTAATGAACCTTCTCTGCAAGCATTAATTCCGCTGTGTTCCCAGCGTATTTATTCCTGTATTTCTAATATTTAGAGATGCATTTAAGTCCCTGTCTATAGAAATTTCATAGTCTGGACAATCATCTCCGATGCAAACATACGGTTTTCTTGGCAATTTCTTATAACTATATTAATTAATAGTAGATTATTAAATAAATTTTCATAATCGTTTATTTCTATTTTGCTCTTAATTCTTTTAAAAAGCCCCTAAACCAAGCATCAGTTAGAATTTCGGTTGATAATCGATCTCTACATATTTCACATATTAACAGATGATTAGAAATCATACTTTTTTGCTCATCATTCAAAGTTTCCTGCCAATTATAGTTAGGATTATTAACATCTTCTGAAAAGATTCTGGAATATATATGACCCTCATTATCAAATATGTCATAGTGTAGAACAAATTTTGTTCCACACTTTTTACACTGACATAATTCTTCCCAATATAAAGGCTCTTTTATTACTCTTTCAAGATAAATAAAATTACCTATATCAAGAAGATCCGCCCCGCATTTTTTACAAGGAGCTTGATTACTATTAATATTTACGTGTTGTAAATCATCCCATTCATGTTCATTCCATTTATGCATGTACTTTTTCCCATTTTTTTATTTTATTTTTAGTTAGACACATTAAACAGAAACATTTACTTTTTTCACTTATGGGATTCTTTCCACACTGACCACATAAACCTTGCCGTATACGACGCCTATATGTTGATGAAATACATTTTTTACAAGATGTATATCCTGGAATTACTGGATTAATTCCACAAACTCCACACAAGCCCTGTTTTAAAGCTTTTTTTCTTCGTCTCAATTTATATCTACTAGTAGAAGCCCTGCATTTAGAACAGATTTTTATTAATCTTTTTTGAGTTTTTTCTTTTTTGGTTAGTTTATGCCCACAAATGTAACATTTTTCTTTAAGGCCCCTTTTAGTTAATCGGGTAATATTATATATGTGAATAATAGTTGTTTTAAATTTTCTAGCCACTTCCTGAGCTGTAATCCCTTCTTTCCTAAGAGTATAAATCTTTAGTTTATCTGTATCAGACCAAACCCTGTTTTTCTTATTTCTTATTTTTAAATAATTTTTTTCAAAAGACCTATTTCTCATTTTTGCTCCCTTTTTGTGGTTAAAAATAATTAATTATCTCCTATAATATATTATATAGATGTGAGAGACATTTCTAAAGCAAAAAATAGGTGCTATTTTCTTTTAGGAGTTATTATTTTTTTAGGTTTAATATGTTTGGGAGGTTTAGGTTTTTTAAACCATTTTGGCTT
>Ga0190359_1002235_pt1 | contig 11627 bp, 8 predicted proteins | sample 48721823_MG_FD_161269 | JGI IMG/M metagenome (GOLD analysis project Ga0190359, IMG submission 161269) | Hydrothermal vent microbial mat bacterial communities from Southern Trench, Guaymas Basin, Mexico - 4872-18-2-3_MG | ecosystem: Environmental > Aquatic > Marine > Hydrothermal vents > Microbial...
GAAGTCTGCGTCCCAGCGCATCGTAGGCCTTTACGGCAGCCTGGGAAGCAGGTGTGCGCGGATACTCGTCGGCAAGAAGGGTCCAGATCATTGCGTCCATCCACTCTTGTGGCGCGCGCTCGATATCCTGGCGCAACGTGGCCTCGTGGATGAAGCCTAACTTGCGGGGCACGGCGGCACTTCGTTCGTTGGTGGTCAGGCAACGAATCACGACTTTGCGGACATGATCCACCTCGAAGGCGACTTTGGTCAGTGCTGCGGCGGCTTCGGTGGCGTAGCCGTGGTTGATGTGGTGTACGTGAATCCAATAACCGATCTCGCGCACCCCCGGTCCCTGACGGGTGTGCAACCCGGTGCTGCCCAGCACCGAGCGCTCGTCGGCGTCAAAGATCCCGTAGACGTAGTCCTGATCCAGATCGAACTGGGCTCTCCAGCGCCTAGTCAAGGCGAGGGTGTCCTCAAGGGGAGGCGGTTCCCCTTGGGCAAATGGCATCCAGGGCGCAAGATGTGACCAGCTTACGGTCAGGGCCGCGTTGAGGGCAGGAGCGTCTGAGGGTTCCCAACAACGGAGCACCAGCCGCCTGGTGACGATGCGGTAGGCGGGGCGTCTCCCTTGATCAGAGTTCATGCAGCATTTCCTGCGGTGTCTCCGCCAGCCGGCGGAGGTAAGCGCAGTAGTTGTTCTGCTGAGAGTGATTCGCAATCTCTAGGAGTTGCTCGCGGCTGATGTAGCCCTTGCGGTAGGCGATCTCTTCGACGCAGCCGACTTTAAGCCCCTGGCGGTGCTCAATGGTCTGGACGAAATCGCTGGCCTCCAGGAGGCTCTCGTGGGTTCCGGTGTCTAACCAGGCAAAACCGCGCCCCAGGACCTGTACCTTGAGTTGCCCACGTTTAAGATATTCGTTGTTCAGATCGGTGATCTCGAGCTCACCGCGGGCAGATGGCTTCAGTGCTTTCGCGTATTCCACAACGTGATGATCGTAGAAATAGAGACCTGTGACCGCGTAGTTCGATCTGGGACGCGCGGGTTTCTCCTCAATGCTGATGGCGCGTCGCTGTTCATCGAACTCAACCACGCCGTAGCGTTCTGGATCCTGAACCCAGTAAGCAAAGACGAGCCCACCCTGCGTCAGCTTCCCCGCCTCCTCCATGATCTCTGATAGGCCATGGCCGTAGAGGAAATTATCACCGAGCATCAGAGCGCATGGCTCCCCATTGATAAATTCCTCGCCGATTAGAAACGCCTGGGCGATCCCTTCCGGACGCGGCTGGACGGCATATGCGATGCGGATGCCAAGCCGTGATCCGTCGCCGAATAGCGAGCGGTACAGATCGATGTGTTCGGGTGTAGAGATGATCAGGAAGTCCCGGATGTTGGCAAGCATGAGCACCGAAAGAGGGTAGTAGATCATGGGCTTATCGAAGATCGGCAGGATCTGTTTCGAAAGCGAGATGGTGAGAGGGTAGAGCCGTGTGCCTTTGCCTCCAGAAAGAAGAATGCCTTTCATTAATACTATCTCCTCTATCGGTTGTGGTTATGGGTTCAATCACAGAGTGGCCCGGTCTTGGTGAAGCTCAGCGTCACTTCCTCTGTCCCGAGGATGCCTGAGAACTCGTATGTCTGCTCGTCCTCCGGCGTGTACTCAGAGAAGTTGGATGCTGCTGACACCAGTCTGACTGAATCCCCATCGCGGACCAGGTCGAGAATTGCGGAACCTCCAGGAAGGACTTCCACGTCCCCTAGCTTGAGTGTTTCGTCGCACTGGTTGACGACGTCCAACACTCCGCCGTTGCAGTTATTGGGCTCGATCGTGAGACACGCAATAGTGGGAGTGATCTCCACGTTGGTGATGATGGTCTTGCCGAAACACCCGCCGATGGGAGCCAGACCAATGTATCTCACGCAGCCGGGAGCTGGGCTGTCCTTCACACGGAGGCAACCGGTCGCAAGGCTGATGATCATGACTGCGATAATCGATGTCCACTGTATCCGTTTCATCGTTTCACGCTCGATTCCTCAGAATGGGCACTATTCCGGGACCAGGGTGATGCCTAGAGAATTATACATCGGATCAGTCTTGGGAGGGCTGATCGATCTCGCTAAGGGCAGGGGCCTGTGTGAGCTCGGCCAAGCGGTAGAAGAAAGCACGCTTATGCCCTGTGTTGAGCGACCAGTTCACCGGTACTGTTTGGAAGCCACTGAGGTGTTCGTAACGTGACTCGCGTGGGTGTCGTGTCCACTCGTAACGGCCGTGATCCCATCCTCCACACCCATACCCTTGAGCGTAGAAGCCCCAAGAGGCATAGACGTCCACGGCGGCCTCAAGGTTCGTCAGGTGAATGGAGTCTTCATTAACGACGATGGGGCGCGGGCGGGCACGATATGCCTCAGTGTTCCGCAGCCGTTGGATTGCCCGTCTCAGCCCCGGTCCCCACATATCGTTCCCGTGCGGCAGGAAAAGATCAACCTTGGTCTGCCATGGACCTGGAGCGCAGATTGCTTTCGGCAGGGCGCTGCTGCCCACCAGCAGGCGCCGGCCGTTCAGACGTGTCTCCTGCACGATCTCGATCAGTTCGTGAATGCGCCCTGACTGCGTCAGCTCATCGCCAGCGTCGAACTCGTTGTAGACGTCCACGATGATGTTGTGATGCCCTGACCTCAACAGCCAGTCCGTGGCTGTCTCGACCGCCCTGATGATCGCCGGTTCTCCTTCAAGGCGGCTTATCTGGCGCCAGTAGAAGTAATTGACGATCACGACCATGCCGGCCTTGTCCGCTGCGTCCAGCACGCGGGCCAGGCGATTGCAATAGGCGGGTTTCATCGAGCCGTCAGGCGCGAATGCTGAGTTGATGTAGTGGGGGTAGACGTCCGGGGTGTAGATGGCGCCGCCTCCTTGCAGACCAACTGTGACCGCCAGCAGGCCGTAGCGCCGGTAGACGGGCAGCATGGCGCAAAACTCCTGGGTGTTGCGCTCGGGATCCCAGACTCCGGTATCAGGATAGCGCCAATGGACAGCGGTTTCTGGGTTCTCATCATCGAAGATGGCCTGCACCATCCGACTATTGAAGAGAAGCCCTTGAATCTGACGGCCTTGATGGTCGATACCCTCGTAGGTTGGGCGGCCGTTGACCAGGAATTGGGTGCCTTCAATCGAGACTGTAGTGCTCATATTTTCCTCACTCAGGGTTCAAGATAGACGCCGGCCGCCTCGAGCGCGGCGCGTAGGCGAGGGTAGGGGAGATCACGTGTGCTTCTGTCCTCCAAGGCGCACAGCGCAGCCGCTGTGCCGGCAGCTTGCCCCTGTCCCATGCACGCCACGGTATTCCGGGTAGACATATGAGCATCGTGATCTGAGGTGATGAGCATGCCGGCCGCCAGCAGGTTGTCGAGACCCGTCACGCGCAGGGCGCGGTAGGGGATGCCGTAGGTTCCGCCGTCTTTGATCTGCAGCCGTGGTGCAGAGTCGTGGAAGCCATAGACCATGATATTGTCTTCGAAGTGCCGGGCCTCGAGCACGTCATCGCGTGTGATGTCGTAATCGCAGACGATGTTGCGGGCGCGCCGGATGCAGAGGGAGGGGCTGGTACGCGCAATGAAGGCTTTCTCACACCCTGGTACGTACTCGCGGAACAACTCGACTGCCCTCAACTGGCGCCGTCGCAGCTCGACTTCGGCGTGAGACGCTGCATCTCGCTCTGTGGGACTGGCGGAGAGCTTGAGATTGATCTTGATGAACATGAAGTATTTGTCGTGCACCGTCGTTGTCACGATCGACATGCCTATGTCCCGCGCCGCCTCGTGGAACGCGGGCGGAAGCGCCACGCTTCGTCCGTCGAGCCGTACGATGGCGTGGGGGTCACCATCACGCCAGCCGTACGCGAGTTGAGTGAGTGCGTCACGGGAGTTCAGGAAATCATAGTATCCTTCCACATCGACGTTGGCAATCCCAATACTGTTAACCACTGCATAGTCATTGGGTTCAACATACGTCGCGCCAGCGCGTGCCGCCAGGTCACCGTATCCTGTGCAGTCTACGAAGGTGCGTGCCTGGATAACTTCAGCGCCCTGGTGGCTTTCGGTCACCACCCCCATGACTCGTGATCCATCCACGAGCGCGTCCGTCACCATGGTGTTGAGGTGAAGCGCGACGCCTGCTTCCTCCAGCATGGTGAGAGTGACCAACTTGAAGAGCTCCGTGTCGATTGCGGTGCACACCGAGTCGTAATCGTAACCCACAACCATCTCGGCGTGCCCCGATGTTCCGCCGACTTCAGCCAGCCGGTCGATGATCTCCTGCGGGATCCCGCGCACGACCTGGCGCTTTTCCACGCCGGGGAAGGCCTTCCAGAGGTTGTAGAAGCTGTGCAGAGCCGTGCCGCCCTCTACGACAGTCCCGCCCGTGTAGCCCTTCATCTCGATGAGCGCCGTTCGGGCGCCCTCACGGGCTGCAGCGAGGGCGGCAACCACCCCTGCTGTACCCCCACCGGCAACAACGACGTCATACTCACTGGTGCGGACAGTTCGAGAAGGAAGTACTATCTGTGACAAGGGTCCCTCCTAGGTTGGTTGATGTCACCTTATCATCAGTGTAGGCACTGTTGGGGCGGTTGACAAGCCTTACGCGTACCGCTGTATTCCCGTGCAGGCGCTTGTTATTCCTCGCTAGTTTCCTCGTCCTGATCGGCGAGGTCGCTGGCGACCTCAAGCTCCAATTGTTGTTCCCGTTCCCTTTGGTAGCGTTCGTAATTGGGTACCAGTCGGGTGTAGTCCGAGTGCATGAGGGGTGATGAGAACATGAAGTCGGCAGAGGCCCGGTTGGTGGCGACTGGGATGTTCCATAGGACTGCCATGCGTAGCAGGGCCTTAACATCGGGGTCATGGGGTTGAGCTTCCAGCGGATCCCAGAAGAAAACCATGAAGTCTATGACTCCCTCGGCGATGAGTGCGCCGATCTGGACGTCGCCACCCAGGGGGCCGCTCTGCATTCGATGGACAGGGATCCCTAACTCACGCTCCAACAGCCACCCTGTGGTGCCCGTTGCGTACAGTTCATGCTGAGCCAATGATCCTCGATTGAAGCGGGCCCAGGCCAACAGATCGTCTTTCTGACTATCGTGTGCAATCAGTGCGATGTGCTTCTTGGCTCCCATAGGGAGCGATTTCAGGTGCATATTCATACCTCCAGACAGAGCCTACGGCTATGCTTATGCTACGGAGTCAAGCGCGGCCCGCCTCTTCGTCAAGTGCTGACAACTGAGCTGCACTGGCAATACTTGAGAGGTCCGTTGAGTAATCTGGCCCTCCTGCACTGTCCGGTGTGTGACGCTGAATCCACAGCGAGACTGCCCGGTTGCCCGCCACATGTGAGAGGATCTGAAACTCGTGGCGAGGAGGCGAAGTCCCCTTGGCTACACGGTCTGGCCGCGCAGGTACTCTCACATTGCTGTGTTGCCCGGTCTGTACTGACACATGGCGTTCGTATTCAGCGGGCTTGATTTGAGAGGAATTACGTCGCGTTCGGCGAACTCGCTTCGACATATTGCCACGTCCTTGTTCCGCGCTGACTCCTATCAATGGCAATCATAGGCTCAAGGCCGCACAGCGCAATTCGCTCCCTGTGTCGTGGTGATCGGCCCGGGTTGCGCGGCTTGCGGAGCACTAGCCCTTGGGAGTATGATCGGACTGATACCATGCGGGGAGGTCAAGGGCATGGAGCAAATACTGGTCACAGGTGCTGCGGGGTTCCTGGGACGCTATGTTCTCAAGGCACTGGCCGAGGCCGGGGCTCGAGTGCGGGCCTTTGATGTCCGCGTGCCTCAAGCTGTGCCGGAAGGTGCGGAGTGGCTTCAGGGCGACGTGCGAGACAAGGAGGCGGTGCGCGATGCCTGCGAGGGAACCACCAGGGTCGTTCATCTGGCGGGTCTGATCCCACAGAAATCACCCGGTGACGCCACCATGTGGGCAGTCAATGTGGATGGCACGCAGCATGTATTGGAGGGAGCACGCGCAGCGGGTGTCCAGCGTGTTGTCTACGTGTCCAGCGCCGAAGTGTATGGCATTCCGGCGGTGATTCCCTGTCCCGAGGATGCGCCGCTGGCTCCGCAGGGTGTCTATGGGAGAAGTAAGGTCGCGGCTGAGAAACTGTGCCATGCCATGCAATCGGTCGGTGTCGAGGTGGTGATCCTGCGTCCCCCAACGATCGTCGGTCCTGGTCTTGATGAGCCCTTTATCGTGTCACTGTTGGATGCAGTGGCGCAAGGAGGCCGTGTCCCTTTGCTTGGCCGAGGGTCCAACCGATTTCAGATGGTCCATGGCGACGATGTGGCCAAGGCCTGTCTGTTGGCAGCGACACTGGATGGTATCGCCGGTCGCGTCTACAACATTGGAGCTATCGACGTGCCGCCATTACGCCAGGTCGCCGAGACCCTCCTCGAGTGCGTCGGGTCGCAGGCGCGGGTGGTTTCCGTTCCAGTCTCACTTGTTCGCGTGCTGACGGCAGTATTGCGGCCGTTGGGCAAGGCGCCGTTGACGCCTGAACATCTGGCCATTGCTATCCACGACTATGTCTTGGACACATCGCGGGCGCATCGCGAGTTGGGCTGGTACCCCCGGTATGGCGTTGTGGATGCGCTGCTGGACACATACCGCGCTCGCCACACGGCGGCTCATCCTGAGACTTGACATGCTGACGGATTCATCGAGACTCGAAACTAGGAGATCGCAGACCATAGCAGGAGCTGAGAGCATATGAACCTTCCACATGACTACAACGAGCGTGTCTATGCCGGTGTGTTGGGTAAGATCATCGGTGTCTACCTTGGCCGTCCTTTTGAGGGGTGGCCGCATGAGCGGATTCTGAGGGAGCTGGGCGAGATCTGGTACTACGTCCACGACCGGTTGGGGAAACCCCTCATCGTGACTGACGACGATATCTCGGGGACCTTCACTTTCCTGCGGGCCTTGCCCGATCATGGCTACCGGCAGGATATCACGCCAGCGGAGATTGGGCACACTTGGCTCAATTACCTGATCGAGAAGCGCACAATCCTGTGGTGGGGGGGCCTGGGGAACTCAACGGAACACACGGCCTATCTCAGGCTCAAGCATGGCATTGAGGCCCCCGCAAGTGGCTCGATGGCGGTGAATGGGAAGGTGGTGTCAGAGCAGATCGGCGCTCAGATCTTCATTGACGGATGGGCGATGGTCGCGCCCGGTGATCCGGAGCTGGCGGCTGACCTCGCAAGACGAGCCGCCAGTGTGAGCCACGATGGTGAGGCGGTTTACGGAGCGCAGGTTCTGGCAGCGATGGAGGCGCAGGCTTTTGTCGAGCGCGACATCAACACGCTGCTTGATGTCGGGACCTCGTTTATTCCGCAAGACTCTGTGATCTATCGTATGATCGCAGATCTGCGGAGTTGGCGTGAGGAGACCGCGGACTGGCGGGAGGCCTTCCGGCGTCTTGCTGCCAACTATGGCTATGACCGGTATGGTGGTAACTGTCACATCGTGCCAAACCATGGCTTGATCATTTTGAGTCTCCTCTATGGCGAGGATGACTTCCAGAAGACATTGATGATCGTCAATACCTGCGGCTGGGACACGGATTGCAATTCCGGCAACGTTGGCTGTCTGATGGGGATCAAGAACGGACTGGCGGGCATCGATGCCGGGCCTGATTGGCGTGGGCCGGTCGCCGATCGATTGTATCTCCCCACCGCTGATGGTGGCCGTGCCGTCACTGACGCGGCCACTGAAGCGTGTCACATCATCAATGTGGCTCGTCGTTGGGCAGGTGAAGTACCCCTGGCGCCGAAGGAGGGAGCGCGCTTCCACTTCGAGTTTCCCGGTGCTGTACAAGGCTTCCGGCCTGAGGACCCGGGCCTGGCCCGCGTTGAGAACGTCACAGGGCATAGTGCCCAGGGACGGCACAGTCTGGCCATACACTATCGTCACTTGGCGAAGGGCCGAGCGGCACGGGTCACGACGGCGACCTTTGTCCCACCCGAAGCCATCCAGATGCCGGGTTATGGCCTGATCGCTTCCCCCACACTCTATCCAGGTCAGACAGTGCGGGCGTCGCTGGCGGCTGACGAACGGAACCCGTGCCCGGTGGTCTGTGCGCTGACCCTCGGCCACTACGGGGCGCAGGACTGCCCGGTGTGGCGAGATGGTCCGGAGGTCACGTTGGAGCCCGGGGCTGCAACCACGCTTACCTGGCGTGTGCCTGATCTGCACGGTTACCCCACGGCGGCTGTAGGGATCGTGGTGCGCGGTGCGCGAGGCGCCAGCGGTGTGCTCTATTTGGACTATCTGACGTGGGACGGAATGCCCGACGTAGCGCTCACATGTCCAGAGGCAGGTGGCAGCCTATGGCGACAGGCTTGGGTCAATGGCGTGGACCATTTCCTGTCGTGGCCCCCGGAGCCCTACCGATTGATTCAGGATGAGGGTACTGGTCTGCTGATTCAGGGCACGCGCGAGTGGCGGGACTACAGTGTAGAGGCGGATGTGACGCCGCACATGGTGGAGGCAGCGGGCATTGCGGCGCGCGTCCAGGGGATGCGTCGTTACTATGCCCTCTTGCTGCGCAAGGACGGCCATGTGGAATTGGTCAAGACGGTGCACACGCCTAAGGTATTGGCAAGGACGCCGCTGAGCTGGGAACTCGGCGCGACCTACCATCTGAAGCTAGAGGTGCACGGTGCCCGACTCAGAGGGTGGATCGATGAGGACCTGGTGTTCGATCAAGCGGACGAGGACCAACCTCTGCTCACCGGAGCAGTTGCCCTGGTGATCCAGGAGGGACGAACTGCGACGCGCTGTGTGCGGGTTCGACCACTCTGAGCGCCTCGTGCGTGGGCACTGCATACCTGTGCAGAGGGATTGAGCACGTAGAGAGAGACACAAGACATAGCAGGAGGATGGATGGGTAGCCTCAAGAGCCGGATGATCCGTCAGGTGCTACGGGGTTTGAGCAGCGAGGAGGCATTGAATCTGGCGGCAGAGTTTGGCCGCGAGTGGATCACACGTCTCCCGCCGCAGGAGAGGGCCGCCTTCTTGAGCAGGTTGGTGGAGGAGAACCTCAATGCTGCCCTGGAAGGGCTGGACCGAGAACAACGGGCATTGCTGATGAACCAACTGTTGCCGGTGCTGATGCGCCATTTCCCGTTGGCGGACCTCGATTTCCTGGGGGCCCTGTCTCAGCTCTCAAAGACCTCGGAGGGCGAGGCGCAGCCCTAGGAGTCAGTGCGTCGTATCAGGATGTGTGCAGTGGAGTGGTAGGGAGCATAGATCTGAGAGAAGGGAGGCTATGATGGAAAGACAATCATTCAATCAGGCGTGGCGTTTCTACCTGGGCGATCCATTCAGCTGGGGACGAAAGATGATCCCGTTGTCAGAGTGGCGTGTTCTTGATCTACCTCACGACTGGAGTATCGAACTGGATCGTAGACCGGACAGTCCAAGTGGGGTCGCCAATGGTTGGTTCCCGATGGGACGGGGTTGGTATGCCAAGTCGTTCGTGGCGCCTGAGTCCTGGCGGGGTAAGAAGGTCTTGATCGAGTTTGAAGGCATCTACATGAATGCTGAGGTGTGGCTCAACCGGAACTTCCTTGGTCGACATCCGTATGGCTACACAACCTTCGTCATGGACCTGACACCATATCTGCGGATTGGTGAAGAGAATAATCTGTTAGTCAAGGTTGAGAATAGCGCGCAGACGAACAGTCGGTGGTATTCAGGCTCGGGGATCTATCGCCCGGTGTGGCTCTATGTGGCTGAGCCAATCCATGTAGCGCATTGGGGTATCGGGATCACTACGCCCGAAGTGTCGCAAGAACGTGCCCTGGTTCGGGCTGAGGTGCGTCTTGAAAACGACAGCGACACTATGTCCACAGTAGTGCTCGGGACGTCAGTGTTGGATCCGGGCGGCGTGGCTGTTGCGAAAGGTACGCGCGAAGTGACCATCGAGCCAGGACGTACCGCTGTGGTGGTTGAGGAGTTCGAGATAGCCAATCCTCAGCGATGGTCTCCTGAGACACCGCATCTCTATGAGTTCCAGGCCACGGTCCGCCAAGGGGAGCAGGCGGTCGATGTGGAGAGCGCACGGTTTGGTATCCGAAGCCTGCTCTGGTCGGCGGAGGGGGGCTTCTTGCTCAATGATGAGCCTATTCTCTTGCGAGGAGGCTGTGTCCACCATGACAACGGCGTGCTCGGGGCCGCGTCCTATCCACAGTCTGAAGCCCGGAAGGTGGCGCAGCTTAAGGCGAGTGGGTTCAATGCCGTGCGCTGTGCGCATAACCCACCGGCGCCGGCATTCCTTGATGCCTGTGACCGCCTGGGGATGTTGGTGATCGATGAGGCATTTGACTGTTGGCGTGAGGGCAAGACGCCGTTTGACTATCACATGGTCTTCGACGACTGGTGGGCGCGCGATATTGAGAGCATGGTATTGCGTGATCGCAACCACCCCAGTATCGTGATGTGGAGCATTGGAAACGAGGTGACTGAGCGCGATGGACGATCTGGCGGAGCCCAGATCGCCCGAATGCTGGGTGATGCCGTGCGTGAGCTTGACCCTTCGCGTCCTATCACCTGTGCCATTTGCGGCGTATGGGACGAGTTGAAAACCTGGGAGGACACCGATGTTGTCTTCGCCGCGCTGGATATCGGAGGTTACAATTACCAGTGGGAGCGCTACGAGTCAGATCATGCGCGGCACCCGGAGCGTTTGATGGTTGGTACCGAGTCCTTCCCGTTGGAGGCCTTGGAGAACTGGATGCAGGTGGAGAAACATCCCTGGGTCATCGGCGACTTCGTGTGGACCTCTCTGGACTACCTGGGCGAATCAGGCATCGGGCGTCAGCACACGGAGGGAGAGAAGGCCGATTTCTTGGGAGAGTTTCCGTGGCATCAGGCCTACTGTGGTGATCTGGATCTGTGCTATTTCAAGCGTCCTCAGTCGTACTTCCGCGATCAGGTGTGGGGCGTCGGAGACCCGCTCTATATCGCGGTGCACTATCCAGTGCCCGAAGGCAAGACACCGACAGTCACGCGCTGGGGGTGGCCGGACGTGGATGCCCGTTGGACATGGCCGGGTCATGAGGGCGAGACGTTTAAAGTGGATGTTTACTCACGCTGTGAACGCGTGGAGTTGTTCCTGAATGGACGGTCCCTTGGCATCAAGCCTACCACACGCGCGGAGAAGCTGACGGCGTCCTTTGAGGTACCCTATGAACCAGGCACGCTGCGGGCTGTGGGGTATGCCGGTGACGAAGTCGTGGCAGAGAAGACCCTGGCAACGACCGGGTCCCCGTATGGTGTCCGCCTGACCCTGGAGCAACCAGCGCTTCCGACAGCGCCAGCTGACCTCCGGTTTGTGCGGGTGGAAGTGGTAGATGCCGAGGGGCAGATGGTGCCGTACGCCGATGATGAAATCTTCTTCACCGTGAAAGGTCCGGGCACGATTGCGGCCGTCGGGAGTGCGAACCCCACGACGCTCGAGCGGTACCGGGGGAATCAGCGTCGGGTGTTCCGAGGACGGTGTCTGGTGGTCGTCAAGTCGAACGGGGATGCTGGTGAGATCACTCTGCGGGCTCAAGCTGATGGATTGGAGGATGCGACGCTG
>Ga0190359_1002237_pt1 | contig 11608 bp, 14 predicted proteins | sample 48721823_MG_FD_161269 | JGI IMG/M metagenome (GOLD analysis project Ga0190359, IMG submission 161269) | Hydrothermal vent microbial mat bacterial communities from Southern Trench, Guaymas Basin, Mexico - 4872-18-2-3_MG | ecosystem: Environmental > Aquatic > Marine > Hydrothermal vents >...
CAATTTTTCATCAGTATTTGATTATTTAGCAGATATTAACACTTCTTGTGTAGGAGATGCGTGTAATTTAACTCAGATTAACATCACTATTAATCAAATTAACAGTACTGTGAATGCAATAAATAGTGGCCTGAACTCTTTTATAACTGATACCCAGCAAAGATTATCTTACATTAATACAACTAACATTGCAATAAACAACACAGTTAGTCAAATTAGTATTGATTTATCAGCTTTGAATAGTACAGTTAATACAAGGTTTGATGCTGTAGAATCCATACTTTCAGGCAATTTTTCAGAGATTTTAGCTAATCTTTCTTCATTAAGACAGCTAATGTTCGATATAAATTCGTCTTTGAGTTCTGAGCTCAGTAATATTCACACAGATTTGCTTAGTATTAACACATCAATAATTAATAAAATTGAGGCAGTAAACCTTTCAATAACATCTGATATTAGCTCTTTTAGAGCAGAAGTAGCTGCTAACTTTAGTTTGATGGATGACTGGCTTAATTATATTAATGCCACCACTGTTGACACTTATAGTTATGTAACAGGCACGCTTACAAGCAAGATAGATAGCATTTTAACTCAGATTGGAGTAATTAATGCTACAGTGAATAGAATTGAGCAAAACACCGTTGATATTAATAGCACAGTTAACCAAATTAAGCAGAATCAGGAGGATGAGGTGTTTATGAATGTATTCAGTGGCTAAGGGAAAAGGTTGGTTTAATGAGTCATATAGACACTCTTTAGCAGCAAAAGGCATTAGAACCAAGCTCCACGGTAGAATTGTTACTAGGACGCAGCATGGTATTCCAATAACTATTAAAGAAAAACCAGAGAAAGGCAGACAATATCCAGTTACTCCAGCAGAAGTTAAAAAAAGATTGGACGCTCTGCCTGCAGACATGGTAGATGGGATTACAGAAGTTAATTTTAGAAATCCAGGACCTCCGGTAACAAAACAAGATAAAGCTTGGGCTCAATACCATAGGACAGAAAAAAGGCTTAATATATTTTCCCAACCTAAAAACCAAATATCTAGAGCAGTAAGAAACTATTATATGGCATATGTTGTTCCCCACGAAGTATCCCATCACTTTTTGCAAAATAATTTAAAGCTTAATAAAGATCCAGTGCTAATTGAGGAAGCCAGAGCAGATGCTTTGGCCTACGGTTATAATCCCTTTAACCAAAAAGTACTTAAAAACTTTATTGAAAGGCGAAGACAAATGTTTGGCCCTAGAGGTACTATATGAGGTGGATAAAGATGAGTAAAACGTTTTTTCCATTATTGACGGCGCTGTTTGTAATGGGGTTGTTTGTTTTGCCGTTGGTTATAGCAGAAGAATGGATAACATTCCAAGCAGATTTACAGAATACAGGATATACCAACAACACAGCACCAAATAACATATCAATATTACATGCTAAATACATTACGAATGCAGAGGTTGAAGGTTCTCCGTGTGTAAGTGATGAGTATGTTTATGTGGGTGGGGGAGATAATAAGATTTATCAATTTTCAAAAGACAATGTAAGTAATCTAATAGCTACTTTTTCAATTGGGGGTTGGATTTATAATAGTGGATGTACTTTTGATGAAAACTATATTTACATTGGGGCAGAGGATGATAAATTTTATCAGCTCGATAAGAATAATATATCAAATATGGTTGCTTTATATCAAACAGGTGGAGATGTGGATGCGAGTCCAAAAATATGGGGTGATTACATATACATAGGAAGCTATGATGGTAACTTATATCAATTCAATAAAAGCAATATTTCAAACCCAATAAGAAACTTTACTGCCGATGGAGCTATTAAAGGTGCTATAGCAATAAAAGATGGATATGTTTTCCTTACGGGAAACTCAATGTTATATAAATTGAATGCAACGAATTTATCATTAATAAATAATGTTTCTTTTGGTGGCAACACCCATGCTTCTCCAGTAGTAAAGAACGGGTATGTTTATTTTGGACAATTAAATACCCTTTACCAAGTTAATGAAAGTAATATAACACAAAAAATAGCAGAATTTAATATAGGTGGCTCTTTATATGGTCCACCAGCAGTGACTTCCGAATATGTATATGTTGGTTCTTATAATGGTAATAATTTTTTCCAATTAAATGCTAGTAATATTTCACAAAAAATAGCCAATATATCAATTAATACATGGAATTCTCCAATAGCAACAGATGACTATGTGTTTATTTCTGGAACAGATGGAAAAATTTATCAGGTAAATGCAAATAATGTTTCACAAATAATAAACATCTTTACTACAGGAAATGCGATATATGGGGCTATGGCGTTAGCAGATGGATTTTTATATGTTGGGAGTGATGATAATAGCTTCTATCAGCTAGGTGAAGGGATACCCCCGCAACATTTTTTTGATATTAACGGAACGATTGTATGTGACAATGCGAGTATAGGAGAATGGGGAGTAGTTAATGGAATAAACTACACTAAAGTAGATGAAACCATACTAAGAAGCATGAACCCCAACACAGATAACTACTCAACCATATGCACATCAGGAATAACCAACATGAACAGTCTGTTTCTTGAAGCATCCTCATTCAATCAAGACATAAGCACATGGGATACATCAAGCGTAACTAATATGGCTTCGATGTTCGAAGGAGCATCATCATTTAATCAACCTATTGGTAGTTGGGATACATCAAATGTAGAAGATATGAGCTATATGTTTTACGAAGCAAGTGCTTTTAATCAAAACATAAGTGGATGGGACATATCAAGCGTTACAAACATGGACTATATGTTCTACTACGCAACTTCTTTTAACCAACCAATAGGCGATTGGAACACCTCAAATGTGTTAAGTATGCAAAGCATGTTCGAAGGAGCATCAGCATTTAATCAAAACATAAGTGGATGGGATACCTCTAAAGTAACGACAATGGCTTCAATGTTCGCATTCACACCATTCAATCGACCAATAGGGAACTGGGACACATCAAACGTTACAAATATGGAATATATGTTTTTCGAAGCATCATCATTCAACCAACCAATAGGGAACTGGGATGTTTCAAAAGTAAAATGGATGACCAACATGTTTTACGGAGCAGAATCGTTTAATCAACCAATAGGAAACTGGAACACATCAAATGTAGAAGATATGAGCGGAATGTTCGCTTACGCAACTTCTTTTAACCAAGACCTAACAAGCTGGTGCGTCATCAACATACCAACCGAACCCATAATGTTCTCAACAGGAAGCCCACTAACAGAGAATCATAAACCTATTTGGGGGACGTGTGGTGGTTATAAAATTTCCTTTAGCAATCCGGTTTTGGGTCGGGTTTTCAGCATAAATGACTTGGTAAATATTAATTGGTCTTGCGAACCGGAATCGGTATGCAGTAGTTTAGTTTGGAACCTTTCTTGGATTAATTCTTCCAATGGGCAGGGAGACATTGTTAGTAATCTTTCCTTAACGTTTTACGAATGGAACGCCTCTGTCTTATCTTCAGGAAATTATACTATTAATATAAAAACCAGCGGTGTCGAGGTTAATTCCTCAGAATTCGTTATTGATAATATTGTGCCTGGTTCTTTTGATCGTCCGGTATCTGGAAATTATTATGAAGACTTTTTAATAAATTGGACAGCAGCAACCAACGGAATTGGAATTTCTAGTTATATTGTAGAGGTTGAATTGCCTGGACAAACAGTTTTCCAGGAAAATCCAAACACTACTTGGTACACTGCTCAGTCACCACAAGATTTCAATGAGAGCCATCCATTTACTCATGCTTTTGATGGTAATTATTCCACATATGCTGAAAAAAATCTCTCTTCTGCATCTTGGTCTTTAAATGGGTATTTTAATTACTCTGTTCCTGCTGATGCTGTGAATGCTATTTGGACCGTCGCCTCCGGCTCTGGTCAAATTAATAAAACTTTTGATGGTAATAGGGCTTCGTGTTTGCAAAGAGCCTTTACAGATGGTTATTTACTGATAAAATGTAATTGGCAGCCAGATACGGAGGTTAGTTGTTATTGTTATAATGGTGTGTCTCCTTGGTGGAGTCTTGTTGCAGTATCTAAACCGTTTTATGAAGAGGGTGTGTATTGGGAACTTTCAAGTGGAACTCATTGGGAGGAAGTAGTTAATACTACCGATTTAAACACCACTTATGACCCTCAGGAAGAAGTGCTTAATACTAGATTTAGATTATCGGCAACCGATGATTATATAACTACACCTTATGTATATTCTAGTTATGTTAATATTTCTTTAGAAATAATAAATTGGACTTGTCCATCAACTACACCCATAGCTAATAGTACTGTTGCCTTTAATGTCACTTTCAATGTTGTTGTACCTCAAGGAGCATCTGCTATTGTTGATACTCAGGTAAATTTAAGCTATGGAAATAATACCTATCAATCTACTGCTTGCACTTACCAAAATATCACTTCTCAGACAAGACAATATACTTGCACTATTCCATTTCAGTATTATTATGATCCAGGAAACTATGACATTACAGTTTATGCTGCAACCTCCGGAGCCTCTAGTAGAAAAACTCAATCAGCTTTATGTACTTATAATGTATTGACAGCTACAGCACGGGACAAAGATTATGTGACATTTAGTAGCCAGTATATAGGATTAAGTAATATTACTGTTGATGCTCCGATAAAAATAAGTAATCTTGGTAATGATGATATTTCTGTGGCAACACTAACTGCTTTTGATTTATCTGGCCTTATTATTCCATCTCAAAAATTACTAGCGTCTTATTTCAGAGCAGGTGCTAATTTATCTTCATCAGAACCTCTTGATAACAATGTGCCTGTGAATATAACCTTTACGCTTACTCATGGAGCTGATTCATATCTTGACTTTTATTTGTGGGTGTCTGCTCCAGATAGCTTATATCCTCAAGCTTATGTTGCAACTACGCCTTGGCAGTTATTATTGTCATGAAGCTAAATTATGGAAAAGGATGGTTTTTTGAATCTTATAGGCACTCTTTAGCAGCTAAAGGTATAAAGACGGTTTTTAAGCCAATGAGGCCGGTCTTTACTGATTCTATACCAAGGAACCACTTTGTTGTGGAAAGAAAGTATGACGGGGCAAGAATGCTGCTTGTGGCTAATAAAAAGGGAATTAAGCTTATAAATCGCAGACAAGTAGATAAAACAAAAAACTTTCCAGAATTGCGTGATGTTTATAAAAAGCTTAATTTTAGGAAATCTGTTAAGTTAGATGGGGAGCTTGTAGTATTTGCTAATGGTGAATCCTTTAAATTATTATCCTCTAGAAATCATTTGCAGGATCCCAAAGAGATTAAAATAGCTTCAGAAAAACATCCTGCTACTTATATTGCCTTTGATATTTTAGAGAAGGACGGCACCAGTTTGCATAAAGTGCCCCTCATCAAAAGAAAGGAGATTCTTGATAAAGTTGTTCCAGATAACTTGAAAAGAATCAAAGAGATTGAGTATTCAAAAAATTTAAAAGAGTTTCTTAAGTTTGCAAGAAAACAAAAAGCAGAAGGTGTAGTTTTTAAAGATATTGATTCCTTTTACAAACCAGGCCGATCTTCTAAGGATTGGCAGAAGTTTAAGTTTAAAAAACAGAATGATTTTGTGGTTATTGGTTATAAGCCGGGTTCTGGAAAGCGTGCTGGGAAAGTTGGTGCCCTTGTTTTAGCTGTTAATGGGACAGGACTTAAATATAAAGGTCTTGTTGGAACTGGTTTTACAGATAAAGAGTTGAATGAAATAACAAAAAAGGTTAGGGCCATTGAGGTGCCAAAAAAACCAAAATCATATCCTAAGATACCATCAGAGCATAAAATTCGGTTTGTTAAACCAAAATTGGTAGTAAGAATTGAAGGGGTTGTTGGTACTCGTGGCCGTATTCGTGAACCTGTTTTTCAAGGTTTTAGAACTGATATAACTCCTATGCAGACTCATGACATAAAGTATTAGGAGGTAAATAAAATGGGAAGAATAACATCAAGAGGTCGTTTGGTTGTGTCAGAGAGAACCCTTAAGAGCCTTAGAAAAAAGGTTTTGGCTATTGATAGGCGTCTTAAGGGCAAAATGGGCATGACCAAGCATGGAAAAGTCATCAAGAACCCCAGAGCATATGTGTTTGGTGGGGTTCGCAAAGCGCTTAAAAAATAACAAACTTGGGAAAAGAATGAGATATAAGCAGTATTCAGGTAGAGGCTGGTTTAATGAGTCCTATAGGCACTCGTTAGCTGCTAGAGGAATAAAAACTAAACGAAATTTTTTTACAAAAGAATTTGAGTTTCAAGATTCCCATCAGGAAGAGATTGTTCATTCTGATTGGAAGGGACGATTTAATTATGTTTTTGAAGCTGCAGGTGATATTTTTCGTGAACTTTCAGCACATGAGGATGGGTGGTTTGCGCCAAGTTATGTTGAGGAAAAGATAAGGTTAATAAATTATTATCTTAAATATGGAAGAGAGTTATGGCAGGAAGAATATAAGGATAATAAGGATAAGTGGGAGCAGCTGATTAAGTATTGGAAAGAGCAGCCGGTTAGAACAAAAGGTCAGCAGCTTGCAAGGGATTTGAATCTTGCTATTTTGAGTTTGCCAAAGGATGAAGCTAAGAGTTTGGTAAGAGTTAGATCTTTAATCAAGCAAATAAGGGATTTGTATGAGTAGGTATAAACCATATGGAAAGGGTTGGTTTAATGAGTCATATCGTCATAGTTTAGCAGCTAGAGGCATAAAAACAAGCTTTGCTAGGAAGATTTCAAGAGACGAAATTAAAGAAAGGTTTAAAAGTGCTAATAAAGTGACCTTTTATAAATTAGTTGATGATGATACAGGGGAAATCCATCCTGTTGTAGTGATCGAAGATGAATCTGGAAAATTAAGGCTTGTTGGACCTAAAAAAAGCGTTGAATTTGTAAAGGAAAAACTTGGAAAAAAGGAAAGTCTTGCTGCTAAGCGTTCTGTAATTCAAATTGCTCAAGATATTAAGCGTGGTCTAAAACCCTATGCAAAAAGGGTTGCTATAGCAGGTTCTATTCGTAGAAAAGTTCCTGATCCGCACGATATTGATATTGTGCTTATTCCAAAAAAAGGTGCTACTGATAAGATTCAGGAATTTGTAAAAAGAAGAGGAAAGCTTGAGCTTGCTGGTTATAAGAAAATATCTGGTAAAATAAAGGGTGTTGATGTTGATATTTTTATTGCTTCTCCAAAAGATTTTTGGACCCAAATGATGTTCAGTACGGGTCCAAGGGGCGCAAACATTTGGCACAGAATTCAGGCGAAAAGAAAAGGATGGATTCTTAACCAATATGGTTTGTTTGATAAACAAGGCAGAAGAATCGCTAAAACAGAGCGTGAGGTTTATCAAAAACTTGGGCTGTCTTATCGGCCTCCGGAATTAAGAGGCTTGCCAAGAAAATGAATAAATACAAAACTTATGGTAGAGGATGGTTTAATGAATCTTATCGTCATAGTTTGGCTGCTAAGGGCATTAAGAGTGCTCTTTGGAGTCGGCTGAGAAGGTCGATGGCAGCAAAATGGGATGTTGAAGGGATGAGAGAGGAGGGATATTTTATTGTTTGGATGAGTCCAGATGAATATCTTGAGAGGACAGGGGTAACTTATGATCAGGTCAAGGATGATGAAATGTATCAGAAATATTATGATGTTGAAACTAAAAGACTAGAGCCTATGTCGAAATTGGTTAAGATAATGAAAGAGGGTACGAGGCCTATAAGGCCTTTATTTGTTAGCGGAAGAGGTTTGTTTGCTTCTCAGGAAGGGAGGCATCGGGCTGTTGCTGCTAAGCTTGCTGGGGAAGAAAAGATTCCTGTTGCTGTAGAAAGACCTGAGTCTCATGTAACTAAGGAGATTAGAGAAGAATTTATGAAACGAGCTTTCGGGCCATTTGTATCTCCGGGATATGTAGAGGAGTGGAGACAAAGATTCAAGACAGGAATGCCAGAGGGATATATGGATAAAAAACGTCTTAGGATTTATAAACAGATTTTAAAGGAAAGGGGTTTAGAAGAATAGAAAAATATATAAATGACAATGGTTTAGTTCACTGTATCACCTCGCAAAATAGCGATAAACTTACTCAGGTTCCACTGAAAAGTGGAGCCTGTGGTAAGCTTAGGTGATGGGGGGGAGGATTTGGTTACTATAGCTGAAATCGGAAAGGATTTTGGGTTTAAAGGATCTGCTTCTGATCGTTTTGCTGAAATAAGAACTGCAAGAGAATTTACAATAGATAAAACAACTCCAGGAGCAAACAACGTTTATACTCGCGTGGATTGTTATGTTGCTGGAATTTATATTGACTCAAGGGGAAAAAAACTTGAAGTTAAGCAAAGATATACTGTTTTTGTGGCATATTCCAGACTTACTCAAAGAATAGCAATGCAAGAAGTTAGAAATGCTATCATTTCTGATTTTGAGCGTAATTTTCCACAATTTAGAATTGCAGATGTCTTTATACCTGAAGAAAAGTTTATTTTGCCTTTAGGTAGGGAAGGCTTGGTAGAGCCTGCTGAATTTTATTACGGTTCCCAGCTTTTTAAAAGGCTTTCAAGAATAGATGTTGCTCGTTATAAGTTAGCAACAGAAAGAGCTATTTATAAGAGCAGGGTTTCTGGTATAAAAAAGAGATACGGTATTTGAGGTGATAATATGGGTTGGTTTACAATAGTGCTGGTATTAATAATGTTTTTTGTTGTAGGTGTTTGGATTTTGATAAAACTTTACGAAAAGGGCTATAGGATTAATTGGGATTGGTTTAACAGATTTAGGTGATATAAATGAGAAAGGGTTGGGCAGATGTGCTTTTGGTTTTGTGGGCTACAAATGGATTATCTTTAGCAGAAATAGCTAAGAAATCATCTCTTGGTCTTCAGCAGTGTGAAGGAATTTTAAAAGATTTGGTGAAAAATCACTTTCTAATGCAGGTTTCTGATTGCTTCTTTATTTCTGCTAAAGGGAAAAGAATGTGCAAGGCACTTTTTGATTTTAAGAACAAGGCGGGTGATTTATGGTATGAGGTTTTTTAATAAATTAAAGCTCTATTTTAAATATTTGAAAAAAGAAAAAGAACTGCGTGAATTTGCTATTGGGCTTGATTCTGATGTGGATTTTAAAAAAGACCTTCATATTCTTTTTTTAGATTATGATAATGTTCTTTTAGATGAAGTAGAGGAGTCTGTAAAGGAGCTTCAGGATTTTTGGAATTTATCTGATTGTTTTTTGTATAAAACGAAAAATGGATTTCATGCTTATTTTTATTATGACATTATGCCTTATGCAAGGGTTAGGATGATTATTGATTATGCTAAGTATGTTGACCCAATGTTTAAGTTTATTTCTAAATACTATAATTATAAGACTATACGGGTCGCTGGGAAATATAGTCATAAAGACATTGTATTTGTTAAAGTCATTAAAGGCAAAAGGTCTCCGACATTTAAGGAAGCTGAGCTTGGTGATTTAAAGCGAAGAGAAAGAGAGTATTTGCTTCAAATAGGAGATTGTTTGCGTAAGGATATGCTTAAAGAAGAAACAGCCAACTTTGAAAAAAAACAAGGATAAACATAAACATAAACATTATATCTTATGTTTATATTATTCTTTATGTTAATATATAATCCTTGTGCTAAACTTATGCAAATCTTTGAATGTAGGCAAATTTGAGCCACTTTACATATTCTTCTTTAATTCTCGTTTGTTGTTAATTAATAGATGATTCTTGTTAATTAATGCGTGTTACTACTAATTAATTAATACGAAATATTATATAATCTGCTGAATTCTCCTTAAATATGGGTGAGTTGTGTTATAATAAGGTTATATTGGACTTATTATTTGAAAAAAAGACAGATATGAGAATATTGTTAAGTTGTATTATAGATAAATGTATATTAGTATATAAGTTGTATAATCAACTAATCTTATTTAGGATTTTGAATAAATATTGTTTTGAAAAAAATATATTGAAAACAACATATAACAAAATATATATTGTAATGTTTATGTTTAAGCATAGAAAAATTTAAAAAAAAAACCTTATTTCTTTTCAGTTAGCTCAAGATTTGCCGTCATAAAATAGCGTTGTTGTTTTATGGCGTTGGGCGTCAGGGTTAAATCGCAATATGGTTAATAGCCCACTATTGCGTTTTGAGTAAAAGACGTCCCAACAGAAAAACCGAAAAGGTTATGAGCTGGTTTTTCTGGCAAGTCCCCGACGACGAAAAAAGACGACAGCGTTAGATAACGCTGTATAGAGATGAAAAAAGACGACAGCGTTAGATTGAGCTATAGAGTTCTAATAGGTTCTGAAAAAAAATCCTTCTCCGCATATTAAAAAAATAAAAATATGCGGGGTGATAATATGAACCTTGAATTTGTTAAACAAGCACAAAAAGGAGCTTTTGGTAGTCCAATAAGCACAAAAAGAAAGAGCTACGAGAATAAAGAAGTAGTTACAGAGATTTATAAGGGAGAGCCAATAATAGCAACAACAGAACAGGAGGCAAAGCAGTTTGTTCAGTATTTAAAGCCTTCTGTTAGACGAACAAGGAATGGCTTTAGGACTATTAAGTGGAGTGATGAAGCACTTTCAAGAATGTCGTTTTTAAGTAATGGCGGTATTGAATATGTGCCAACAGCAGAGTTTAAGAAATATGGAGATAAAGCCATTCCGAACAAATACGTTGTTAAGTTTATACCAGAAGTTCATAAGATTATAACTAATGGTATAAACGAAACATCAACCAAGTGGATTGATAAATCCACTGCTGTTATTGTAAAAGCAGAATAAATTTTTTGTTGAATTTTTTGTTGCGGAGAAGGATTTTTCTTATTAGTTATTGCGGGGTGATAATATGCGTAGAAATAACTATAACTTAGGCAGTTATTTGTTTAATATGCTGTCTAAGGAGCAGTATTTAGATTTTTTAAGTGGAAATAGGTGTTTTTCTATTTTGAGGTGAGTGTAATGGTGGATTTAACTAATCCATTTGAGGCAATAGAAAATCCTACACCAGAGGAAATTCTTATTGTTTTTGCTGTAGGAAAGTGAGGTGATAAAATGATGTATTTAATACCAGAAATAGGAGAAACTATAGAAGCCGAAAACTATACAGAAGCACTTGAAAAAGCACTTAAAACATTAAATATGAGCGTTCAGGTTTTATAAACTAAAGGAGGTGGTGTGTTGTATATCAACAATTGTATAAGTTTTAGAAACAAAGTTTGCCCACAAGGTATTAAATTAACACCAACAGCACTTAAAAATAGACTAAAACTTTATCACTCAACGAAAATTTCTGGTTCTAATGAAACAGGGTTGGCTGATAAAATTGTGTGCTGTTCGGTGATGAACTTTATGTCAAGATTGTTTTGAGAAGCTAAAAACAATTCGCAATACTAAAAAAATGAAATTCAAATGTAAAGTTTGTAACGGAAAGGGATTAAAAAAGAACCCTTATTATCAGTTGTGTATCAGAGTTGAAGAGCTTGGTGTTAAAGATTGGGAATGTAGGAATTGCCCTGATTTTATTATGACAAGATGTAGAA
>Ga0190359_1002238_pt1 | contig 11607 bp, 13 predicted proteins | sample 48721823_MG_FD_161269 | JGI IMG/M metagenome (GOLD analysis project Ga0190359, IMG submission 161269) | Hydrothermal vent microbial mat bacterial communities from Southern Trench, Guaymas Basin, Mexico - 4872-18-2-3_MG | ecosystem: Environmental > Aquatic > Marine > Hydrothermal vents >...
AAAGATTTTTCTGCCTTCTTTAATCGCATGAACAATCGTTGAGAAACTGTCATCTTTCAGGATAATATCACTTGCATCTTTTGCAACTTCTGTTCCTGAACCAATGGCTATGCCCACATCAGCTTTCTTCAAGGCAGGTGCATCATTCACTCCATCTCCAGTCATGGCTATAATATGATCCTTCTTCTTTAGCGCCTGAATTATCCTAAGTTTATGCTCAGGCCTTGCTCTCGCGCAAATTTTAATGTTTTCCACAACAAATTCTAATTGTTCATCAGTTAGTGAATCAAGTTCAGGCCCTGTCAAGACAAGATAATCTGAATCTGTATCTTTGATTAAGCCAACATCCTTAGCAATAGCTTCCGCTGTTTTTTTGTGATCTCCAGTTATCATCATTACTTTAATTCCTGCTTTTCTGGCTATTTCAATCGACTCTTTAACGTCTTCCCTTGGCGCGTCCTTAAGGGCTACAAAACCTAAGAATATTAAGTCGTTAGCAACATTTTCATCGAAGGGTTCATCCTTATCTAACTTCTTTGCGGCAACTGCCAAAACCCTATAGCCTGAGGATGAAAGCTTATGTATCATTTGCTCAATGGTTTCTTTATAAGATTTAGTCAAAGGTACAATATGATTATCATGAATTCGTTTAGTGCATTTTTTTAATATTATTTCAGGAGCGCCTTTAACAAACAAGGTTTTCTCCAAATGATTCTGTTTAATATTTGAATGGAGAGAATCTACAACTTTACCATGAAGAATTAATGAGAAGGGATAATTATGCAAACTCGCCATATATTTTCTTTCAGAAGAGAAAGGTATTTCCTCAATTTTTGGATACTTTAAATCTAAGTCTACTTTGTTTACATTTAATTTCTCACCCAAAACAAGCAGACTACCTTCGGTTGTTGAGCCTATAACCTCAAAGAATAGGTTTTTACTATTATAGGAGGTCTTTTCAGTTATATCCTTTAATTCGCTGTTATTACACAAAACAAGAGCATCAACAAACAATCTAAGTTCATCAGCGTTTACTTTATGATTACCCCTAGTAACTTCTCCTAAAGTGTTGTAACCTATGCCGCTAACATTATACATCTTATTGTTAAAAAAGAACTTCTGGACAGTTAATTCATTTTTAGTTAAAGTTCCTGTCTTATCTGTGCAAATAAATGAAACCTTGCCCAAAGCTTCAAGAGAATCCATACGGTTAACCAATGCATTTTTTTTGCTCATTTCTTTGACTCCTAAAGCCAGAGCAACAGTGACAACTACAGGTAGACCTTCAGGTATTCCTGAAACCAACATGGCTAAAGCAATGGTTAAACCTTCAAAAAACAGTCCTGTAACAAAAAAATCTTTAACTGACTCTAAAGCAGGAGCACTCCTAAAAAAGAAGAGGAAGAATGTTAAAACAACCATAAATATAGCAAATAAGGTGAAACCTTCCAGCGGTTTCTCGACAATGTTGATTTGCTCTTTTTTCTGCTGCTTCATGAGATGAGCGATTTTACCAAACTCTGTATTCTTACCCGTATAAATTACTTTAACATAACCATGGCCTTCCACTACAAAAGTTGACATGTAAACTTTGTTCTCTTCAGAAGTTTGATCAATGTATTCTAAAAACAGTTCAGGAGAATTAATCGCATCTTCGTTTAAGTGTTCAATTGGAAAAGGTTTTTTCAACACAGGTTCTGATTCCCCGGTAATTGTTGCTTCTGTTACTTTTAGGTCCTTTGCGTCAATAACTATGCCATCCGCAGGAACAATATCGCCTGTGCTGAGATAAACAATATCGCCAGGTACAAGCTCTTTACTTGAGATAACTTCTTTTTTACCTTCCCTTATAACAACACATTTAGGCACAATTAGTTTCCTTAAAGCCTTCATCTCTTTATTAGCACGGTACTCGTTAATAAAGCCTAAAAGAACAACTATAGCTAAAATTATAACTACAACAATTGCGTGGAGCGTTTTACCCAGAAAGATAGATAAAGCAATAACAACTAAAAGTATATACACCATAACATTCTTGAACTGTCTAAGGAGAATAGTTAATGCTGTTGTCTCGTTCCCCGAAGGTATCTCATTATAACCAAATTTCTTTCGTAGTTCATTCACATCACTCAAAGTCAAACCTAATAGAGCCATCAAGTATACAAAAACAAACCAGTGTTAAAAGACTTTTTTACTATTCTAAGATAATAAAGAGCATAAGAATCCCATTAGAAAGTAAAAAAGAAAAGAATAAAAACCGAAAAAATAAAAAGGCAACAATAGGTAAATGTTTTATCAAATGAGAAGCTAAAAATGACAACTGAGCTAAAAACCAAGAAAACAAAGGAAATCAGTCCAAAACTTAAATATTTTCTTAAACATGCATTTAAAGCATATTTTGAAATTGAGTATAAGAAAAGATTAATCCAAGAGATAAACGAAGAAATATCTGTATTAGAAAAAGAACTAAAGAGGGTTAAGAGAAAATCAAACACTGATTTAAAAAAAGTTCGAGAATTCGAACGCAAGATATCTTCGTTAAAATCAAAAGTTAAAAAATTGAATAAAGAAGTTTAGCTCTAGCTAAAATGAATCATAAAAAAACGAAAGGTTCAACTAAAGTATTTTCTATAGTTGTTGTTGCTTTAATGGTATTCATCGCGTTAACGTTAATCAGTTGTAGTTCTCCAGAAGAAGCAGAGTTGAGTAATAATACAAATAGCAATAGCTCTTTAAACGAAAATATTGAAGAAGAAAAAGAATGCTTATCTGATGAAGACTGTGTTCATCTTCCAGTTTGTTGCCACAGGAATGCTATGCAATGCGTACCAAAGTACAAAGTAAATGAGAACACATTAACCAAATGTAAAGATGTCTTTTGTACAACAGAATGTAGGGATTGTACAACTTGCAGATGTGTTGATAATAAATGTGTAACGGAAACTATTGAAGGAAGTTGTTGTTAAAGTGCTTATCTAAAATCGAATATAACTGGAAATACAAAACAAAAAATTTTTATATAGCCTTCTAACTCTGATGATTTTGATTGAAACATTAATGAGCCCGTAGCTTAGCCTGGTTAGAGCGCTGGTCTTATATGTCCTGTGCTCGTACAACGCACAACTAAGAAAACCAGAGGTCTGGGGTTCAAATCCCCACGGGCTCAGTTTATTTCTGATATTTGCTTTAAAATTGCTTAAAAAACCAATAAAATATGTGCAATCTACAAAAAATTTAAAAAGGATAATCACTCTTAAAACAAAATTATAGGCTAAAAGGTGAGATTCATGTTAAAGATGCACAGAATAACGACCACATATGATATGAAGGTTTTTACTGATGAGGGAGATTATTTCGGAGAGGTTGAGGACTGCTTAATTAATGATAACAAGATAAGCTCCTGGAGAATTAAAGCTACAAGAAATTCATACCTCAGCAAGATCTTGGGAAACGCCAAAGGAGTTGTAGTTCCTCATCAACTGGTTAAGGCAATTGGCGACATTATGATTATCTCAAACGCCGCTGTACCATCCCACAGCGCAAGAGATGAGGACGAGTTCTAAATACTTTTATACTTTTTAATTATTCTTTAGATTTCTTAAATAGGTTTTTGCATAAAGTTTAAATAACTTCTATTGTTTTGCTAAAAATGATGAAGAAGGAATCTAATAAGAAACACGATATCAAGAAGAAGGATGGTAAGCTTACCTTAAAACTTAAAGGAAGCAACTTCTACATAGAATATGACGGCGAACCCGATATAAGCCTAATTAAAGAACTTAGAAAAATCGTAGATTCTGCCATGTCAGATATGGAATTAACCGAATCAATAATTGACGAAGAAGAAGAGATAAATTATTCACTAATGGAAATAAGCCCTGACCTTAAAAGAAATAGCGATTTCAGAAAGCTGATAAAAGATTTGCTCTATTCTGAAGAACAGCATTTAATTCGAAAAATCTCAATAAACAACCTGATTACTATAAAAGTCGACAAAGATAAGAAGGTCATCAAAACAAACCTGAACGAAACAGAATGGAATAAACAGATTAATGAATTATTCTCAGAGATTAATCTAGATAATCTCAACCACTGTATTATTCATATCATAACCTCATTAAACCAAACTGAAATTGATTTTCTATTAGATGCAGTTAAGAGGCATATATTCTTTAAGCCGATAAAAATTTTCACAACCAAGAAAGAGAATCTTGTGAAAACAACCATGGAATGCATACTGTTCGGAAGCAAGATACTAAAAGAAAGTGAAGATGAATAAAAAAGTATTAAGTCAAGGTGCCGAGGCTGTATTGATACTTGACGAGGATAATAAGCTCATTCTTAAGAACCGAATCAAAAAAGATTACAGAATCCCTGAGATTGATACAAAGCTAAGAAAATTCAGGACTAAGAGAGAATTTAAACTCTTAAAGAAATGTCTTGAACTAGGGATTAATGTGCCTAAGCCTGTAGAGATTAATCAGCAGGAGCACATTATTGTGATGGAATATATCGAAGGAAAGAGGTTAAGGGATGTTGTCAATAAAAATAATTATGAATCTTTTGCTAAAGAAATTGGTAAGACTATCGAAAAATTGCACGAGAACGGCATAATTCATCACGATTTAACAACCTCAAATTTCATCTGGGACGGCAAAAAGTTATATCTCATTGACTTTGGTTTATCTTTTTATTCTCATAAAATAGAAGATAAGGCTGTTGATTTACATCTTTTAAAAAGGGCTTTAGAGTCGAAGCATTCTGAGTTCTATGAGGATTTTTTCAATTCAGTTCTAGAAAACTATAATCCTGATGAAAAAGAAAAAATTATAAATAGGCTTAAACGTATTGAGTTAAGGGGCAGGTATAAACATAAGAAAATAAAAAGCAAAAGCGTTTCTGGGGCGTGAAAAATGAAAGTTTTAATCATGAGCGACACGCATGACAATTTTGATATAGTTGACAAAGTAGCTGAAGTTTTTAAGCAAGAAGAAGCTTCTGGGTTTATTCATTGTGGTGACATAACTAGTGCAAAGATGGTCCAGCTGTTTAAAGATAAAGGTTTAACAAACGGATTCTTCGTGCAAGGTAATATGGATGAGAAAAACTTAGACGAGATCAAGAAAGCAATAGAAGAATGCGGATACAGCTTTGTGGGATTAAATTCCAACACAGGTCTTGGAGATGATGTGAATAACGATTATGTTCTAGCATATGTTACACATGGAGATAATAAGAATTCGTTAAAAGAAGCTCTGGATTCTGAAGATTTCGATTTTATATTTTATGGGCACACACATAAAAAAAGCATAGAAAAGTCCGGTAAAACCATAGTTGTAAACGTTGGGGCGTTAAGCAAGGATACTCCCAAAGATTCAAGGGGTTTCTTTGTGTTAGACACTGCAACAAAAGAGCTTAAGTTTATACAAGTTTAATTTTTTATTTTTTCATATAACTCTTTTCTTTAAGGAATATTCTGAGTATTCTTAGAGAAATTCTTAGGTTTAACTTGAGAAAAGTCAGTGATTTTCTTTATGGAAACCTTAGCGAATATAGTTGAGAATAATTGACTTACGAATATAAAACCGATAAGCAGGTTAATTATTTCTGGCGAAAGATAATTTGATAAAGAAATCATAAGTATAATTGCAACAGTTACAACACCTTTTGGGCAAAGAAAAGTAATGAACCGTTTCTCAAACTTCGAATACGTTGATTTCCGTAAAGCTAGCATAACAGCAAGCCAACGGGAAAATAAATAGATTGCAAAAATAACGATTAATTTTAAAATAAAGGCTAAGTTTAGATATTGTATCCTAAATAGAAAACCTATCATAACGAAAACAAAGATTTCTAAAATCTCTGATAACTCTCTCGAATACTGCGACAATAGAAACTTGTTCTTTAAAGATATTGAGCCGTAAAAAAGGCCTAAAGTAGTTACAGCAAATATGCCGTTTCCATCAAGAACTTCTGCTAAACCATAAGATAAGATAGCGGCAGTAATTAATGCTATTGGTGATAAAGCTGTTGAATAATTTTTCCTCATAAACTTAAAGAAAACTAATCCAATAACAAAACCTGCACCAATCCCAGTAACTATCTGAGATAAAAAGGATGTCAAGAAACTTACTAGTAACTCTCCGGCTTTTGGCATGTTCTTAACAAAATCTAAAAAAAGTATTGGAAGCAACACAGTAATTGGAGAGTTAATTATTGACTCAACAAACAGGAGTTTTAATGACTTGTTCTTTATGTTTGGTAGGAATTGAGCAACTGATGAAGGGTCTGTTCCAAGGAGGCTAGCAGCAAAAATTAATGATAATCCTATATTTAGTTTTAATAAGAAATGTGCGACAAAAGTTAACAACAGTAATGAAAAAACAACTGAATAAACGGTTATTAACCCTGCATCCATGGAAAGATTGTCAAAATCCTTAACCCTGAACCTTGAGGTATAGCTGAATACTATTAATATAAGTGCTATCGTGCCTATTGTTGAGATAAGGACCATATTATCAAAGGGGTTAGCATAACCGTCAACCATTGGAAGGTTTGACAGGAAGATACCAACCAAAATTAGAAGAAGCATGTTCGGGATATGCATCTTGTCTGATAGTATTGAAGATAATAATCCTAAAAAGAATATGCTTCCTATGATCAATAAAATAATTACAGGGTCCATTTTCTGGAAAATCAAGCTTTAGTTTTTTATTTTTTTCGAAAAAATATCATAAGAGATGCGTGGTTTTTCTTAAATTTTATCTAAGATGACGACCTCACAAAAATCTTTGCATAGTTCTTTAAATTGTTCCGCATCGCTTTTTGAACCAACGATTTCTCCATAGTGCATAGGTATGGCAAACTTAGGTTTTATTTTTTCACATAATTGCGCAGCTTCTTTTGCGTCCATTACATACGTGCCGCTAACAGGTATCAATAAAACGTCAATATTTCTTAAATTAGAGAACTCAGGGATAACATCAGAGTCGCCAGTGTGAAAAATTGTAACGGAACCATTGAAAGTCATCTTATAACTAACCCATTTTTTATCTTTTGGATGAAATGGTTTAGATAAATTATATGCTGGCAGAACCTCAACCTTTAGGTGGTCATTTATACGGAAAAAGAATCCTGGTTCCACAACAAATTTGTTATCAAGTGCAACGTCTTTTGGTGCATATATCCTTGTTTTTGGGGTTATTATTTTGTTAATATCTGACTGGCTAAAGTGGTCATAATGAGAATGAGTTATCAAAATGATATCTGCGGGTTCTTTAACATCTATCTTGAATGGGTCAATGTATGTCTTTCTTCCAGATTGGTTATTTGTAATTCTAAAAGATGCGTGACCAAGCCATTCAATAGTAACATCCTGAATCTGAAGCTTGTTCATTTTTTTCACCTCATTTTGTATTTGAAAATGATTTCTTGTATTTTACTTAAATTCCATTTAACAGAATCAATCTTATTACGTAAGGAACCTGAATAGTTTGTAAATTGCAAAAGCTGATAATAAACCTTGTTTAATAATTCTTCAATCTCGATTACTTGGTCAATCTTATCCTTTATTGATAACTTAACAGAAATTCTAACGAGTTCCCCAGAAACATCGCATAAACCTTTAAGATAATCATCATAATTGATTAATTCGTGCAGATTAATCTTAATATAGTCGTCTCTCTTAAAGATGTCCGATAAAAGATTATATAGAATATAAGCTTCAGTAAATTCCTGTATTGCTTCAGAAAAAGCGCCAATATTAACCACAATTGAATTTGGGTAAGAATCATAGATTTTTTTAATTGACTCAAAATTCGAATTGATAAGTTCTTTAGCCTTCTTATAGTTAGAATCTTGAAGCAAAAAAATAGCTTTTTTCGAGTTTTTTAAGATTATGCGGGATTTTTTTATAATTGACTCTCGTATTAAATCAGATCTAACTACTTCTTTTTTAAAATGATTTAGTAAAGATAAAAGTTCTTTAGTAAAATGCATAAAGTCTTAACTTTGTTTCTTTGTTTAAAAAGATTTCGATGGATTAAAAAAACGGTTTAGAAAGATTAAAAATTTACGTGAAACAAAGAAGAACTTGGTTTACTCTTTATCTGCCTCTCCAGAGCCAAGTATTTGTTGATAAATCAATAAATCTTCTGTTGTTAATTTCTCGCCTTTTGAGATTTTCTCTAGAACTTCCTGCTTGCGTTTCTCCAATTGTTGATTTTTCTCTTTTTCAATATTCTTTGAATTGGTCTCTTTAATTTTGTTAAGTTTGCTGGATAAAGCGCCTGCTTCTTTCAGCTTCTGCTTTAAGACCTCATTCATCTCTAAAAATTCCTTCTTCTTTTCGAATGCTTTGTCTGAAAGTTCCTTTTCTTTTTCTTTAAGAGTTTCTATTTCTTTTGCAAGTGCAATTATTTGTTCATGCAACTCTTTTGTCTTTTTAGCATTCTCCTGGATTTTATAATGATAGTTATCTGCTTCTCGTTTAATTTCCTTAATCTGCTTTTTTAAATCCTGAATTAAGAAATAATCTTTTGCCTGCTCTTTTATTTCTGCAAGCTTTGCATTTAAATCTCTAATTATCTTCCTAATCTGCGTTTCTTTATCCATAGAAAGAACTTCAGTTTCTAATTTAAACTCTAATTTGTTTATTTTTTTCTCTATGGCTTTAGGATTATATTTAAATTTAAGATCAGCACTATTGACATTTTTTCTGAGCTCTTTAACCTTAAGAGTTAGTTCTTTTATCTTCTGGTTTAATGGGTCTCTCTTCTTCTTGAGTTCTTTGATTTCATCATTGAGCGCATCTCGTTCCTTCTTAAGTTGCCTTATCTTGAAGAAAGATTCTTTAATCTTATTAGAAATCTCTGCTTTCCGATTGAATAAGTCCTCTTTCTCTTTATTCAAAGCAGCAACTGCCTTCTTTAATTCGACAACTTCTTTACGCACATCTTTTATTTGGTCAATAAGTTCACTCGCCACCATTCTCAACCAACATCTTTTTTTATAAATAAAATCCTAAGGAAAATAAAAAATATCAAAATAAAAAAGTTATAAAAAAAACAAAAAACTAAATTAACCAAATAATGCGCCTAGACCAGCTGCAGCTTCTTCCTCAGTCTTTTCTTCTTTCTTCTCTTCTTTAGCTTCTTCTTTCTTCTCTTCTCCACCTGCTGGTGCTGCTGCGCTTGCAGGAGCAGCTGTGGCTACTTGCATTACGCTTGCCTCTTTAATTGCTTCATCAATATCAACATTTTCAAGTGCTGCAAGTAATGCTTTAATTCTTGCCTCTTCTGGCTGAACTCCTGCGGCCTCAAGGACCTTCTTCATGTTTTCTTCATTAATTTCCTTACCTGCTTTATGTAAAAGCAACGCGGTATAGATATATTCCATTTTCAACCCTCCAGTAACGCTTTAAGTACATTTGATTTCCTTTGAGCAAGGACAATAAAGTCTTTAACCAAGGAATCCGCAAAGATCTCCTGAGATAAGCTAAGGTTCCTTGCATCTCTCTCTGCGTTAATGATAATCTGTTTAACAGTTTCCTTAGTTGGATATGCAATACCTATTGATAAAGATATCGAATCTCTTGCTGCGGAAACCAGGTTATTGTAATACTCTGTCTCATCAACATACAATGTCTTGCTATCGAATACTACGCCATCTTCATAAACTGCTCTTAGGTCTAAACCAATTTCCATAGGTTCTATGCCTAACCTAGTAAGAACTGATGCAACTCTCTCATTGATTACCTCTCCTTCTTTAACAACAACTTTGTCTTGCTTAATCACCACTTTTCCTTTATCAACACCTGCAACTAAACCAATTGAACTTAGTTCACTAATAATCGGACCAGGTGCGAAAGGAGTAGGACCTGCATTTATAACAATGTCTTTTGGTGCAATTTGTCCTGCTTTAGCAGGAGCAGGTGATTTGTTCTTCTCTAGAATTTTTGCAAGCTTGAAAGGATTCTCATCACTAAGTATTAACCCAATCATACCATCAAAGTAGTTCTCCAATTCTTTGATATTCTCTTTACCACTTTCTTCAAGAGCCAGCTTAATCAATCTTTTCTTAGAAACTTTGATGGTTGCAATGCCTCTAAGCTTTGCTCTCATTCTATTGAATTGAAGAGCAGGCAGATTATCTAATCTAACTACACCAATAGCCCTTCTTTTCTTTATTTCGTCAGCAAGTTCCTTAACTACTTTCTTTTTCCAAGGAGCAACATGAGCCATATTATCTCACCTTAACTGGTTTTCCCATCGTGGTTTTTATAAAAACACTTCGAATATTATTCTCGCCCGCAGGCAAATGATGTAGTAAGTGGTCCAAAACAACATATAGGTTGTCAACTAACTCTTCAGCAGGCTGATCTTCTTTGCCAATTATTGTATGAATCACCAAAGAGTTTTTGGTAATCAAACGAACTGTTTTGCTTAATCTCTCTTTTACAGCTGACAAATCAGCCTTAGGAGGCACAACGCAACCTGCTTTAGGGTTAGGCATTTTACCTCTAGGACCTAGAATTCTACCAAATGTTGCTGCAACTTTTGGCATTATGTTTGCTTGAGCGACAAAATAGTCGTACTCTTTAGCTAACTTCTTAATTGCCTTTGGATCTTTAGCATATTTTGGGAAATCATCAACATGGATATAGAAATCAAGATGTTCTCTAGCCTGTTCTAATAACTCTGTACCAACAAGACCACAAACTTTTGTGTCTTTAACTTTATGCGGTAATTGAACGAAGAAATCTACCTTTTGGTCAGGCTTTTTGATATCAAGACCTTTAAGGTTAACTATAAGGTCTACGCTTTGGACGAAATTCCTTTTGGTTGAAGCACTCTTCAACTCTTCTACTGATTTTGAAAGTTCTTCCTTTGAAATCATACTTTACACCTCACCCCTCCTACCTTTCCCGGTAGTGCTACGGAGTATATCTTGCTTGGAGAAATATTTCATTTATAAAGCTTTTGGTATTTGTAAGGGTAATTAAAAAAGAAATGAATACAAAAAATCAATTCACAACATTCTTGGGGGATTTATTTATAAACGAAATAATGTTATCCGAGGTTACTTCAAGTATTCTTCTTAAAGCTTCCTCGCTATAGAAAGCAATGTGAGGAGTAAATATAACATTGTCTCTGCCTAAAAGAATATGGTCTTTAACTAAATCCTTAAGCTTTTCATAATTCTTCTCATCATACAACAATTGTTTTTCCTCTTTAATCAACTCTTCGCCTTCAATAACGTCCAGACCTAAACCTGATAGAATCTTTTTATCTAACGCATAAATCAGCGCATCAGTTTCAACTACCGAGCCTCGTGAAGTGTTGATAAGAATAGCACCTTTTTTTATTTTAGTAATATTTTTCTTATTAATGAGGTGATGGGTTTCTGGAGTATGCGGCACATGTATTGTTATAATATCTGATTTTTTCAACACATCATCAAAAGAAGCATACTCAAAACCAAGGACTTCTGATAAAAATCTATTAGGAAACTTATCGTAAGCGAGCACATTCATGCCGAAGCCCTTAGCAATACGGATAACATGCAAACCTATTTTCCCTGCACCTATGACTCCTAAGGTTTTTCCAT
>Ga0190359_1002239_pt1 | contig 11603 bp, 9 predicted proteins | sample 48721823_MG_FD_161269 | JGI IMG/M metagenome (GOLD analysis project Ga0190359, IMG submission 161269) | Hydrothermal vent microbial mat bacterial communities from Southern Trench, Guaymas Basin, Mexico - 4872-18-2-3_MG | ecosystem: Environmental > Aquatic > Marine > Hydrothermal vents > Microbial...
GTAAGTGGTGGACGACGACTGGAAATTGGGGAGTTTATGCGTGTGCTTTCGGGTCCATATTTTCCCGGTGCAGATGTTGTGGACAGTGAATTTCTTGATACGCTGAGATCGTACTACGACTTTCAGGTTAGATATGAAGATCTCTTGAATGGGCAGTTTGTTGATTTTCCGATGGAATTCTTAAAAGAGAATTTTTCAATTATCCCTGAAAACGGGAAAATATGGTTCTCTATCAAAAAGAATTCAAGAGACGAGGTTATGGTGAATCTTGTGAATCTAACGAGCGCTCGCAACTCACTGTGGCGAAACAGACAGCGTGCTCCTCAAGAACTCAGAGATATAGAAGTAACTCTTCCAAAACAACTCTTACCACTGGATGGTGAATTCTATTTCGTAACCCCAGATGGCAAGCTGAAAGCTGAGAAGCTCCAAGCAGATGTGTCAGATACAGAAGTACACCTGGTAATACCTTATTTGAAATATTGGTCAGCGGTATTGGTAATGCCACCCAAATAAAGATCTGTGGTGATCAATTCTCTTCGATGTCGCTTGTCGATTTGGTGGATACGCGAACATGTTTTTGCTTGATCTTTATTTTTGAACCTCGGCTCTGCAGAAGCTCACTCATCCAAAGAAAAGTAGGCACGGTGAAGAGTGTCATAACTACTCCAGTAATAACTCCTAATACTAAGAGCAAGGCCAGATTAGAGTAAATCTTCATAGATGTAAAGAAAAGACTGCTGAAACCGGCGGCGAGAGAGAGCCCGCTGGCAACTATGACAGGACTTATATCATTCATCGCTTTTTGTATCGCATTTCCATCAATTCCTTGTTTTTTCAACGTGCGATACCTTAACATCAAATGAATCGAATAGTCAATGATCAATCCCATAAGCACACCCGCAACGATGGATGTTGCTATATCTAAGTTCATGCCAAAAAGTCCCATGTAAGCAAAATTCAACACGGCGGTCCCTACGATGGGAACACACGCTATCAGGGTATGCTTGAGATTCCGAAACACGATGACAAGCAGAACAAATATTGCTCCAAATGCCATTAAGATGGTTAGTACCTGGTTTTTCGATGTGTTCGTATTCAGGGACGCAAAATCAATCAGAGGTGAACTTAGTGTGTAACTGTACTGAGGGTACTTTTTCATTACATTATCGATCGCCGTTTTCAATTCCGTAGCTCCCACCGCGTCGGTTACTGGAGTTTTTATCAAAATGCGCAGATCTGTGCCATCGATGAACTCGTTCAGAAACTCCCGCGCTCGTTGTGCACGCGAAAATATCATCATAAGAGGAAGTGGTATTTTGAAGTTATCAGTGATATCAATGATCGAGTTCGTGCCTTGAACATTCTCAACAGACTCCAAATTCTCAAGCATGTTTTTCATGACTGATTCATCTTGTGCCGTAAAAGCACCACTCTTGTGGAGGTTTACGTAAAACGGAACTACCCAGCCAAAGTATTCTTTGCTCATCTGAGCGGCGCGAACCACCTCGGAATCTTCTTCAAAAAAGCCAAATTGATCCGAATTCACGCGCAAATTCGCAATGAATAAAGGTGATACTGCTAGCAGAACAAACATCAAAACCGAGACAACGATTCCAACCTTGCTTTTCATTTCAAATCTAATCGTCATTTTCCGGTGGTGAGTTTTGAAGTCCACAAGCGAAATGATAGCTGGAATCACAACTAAGGAAAAAACAAAGCTGAACGCCACGCCTAAGGAAACGAGCAAGCCCAGGCTTTTCATAGAACGCATGGAACTTATAAGAAACGTTAGAAAACCCGCCGCGGTTGTAATCGCTGATAAGAAAAGCGATGGGGCTTCATCTTTAACAGCAAGCTTGAGAGCTTCACGATGATCATGCTCTGATCTGAAGAGAAGATATCTATCAATAATATGCAAACCATAAGATGAACTGACAACGATTACAAACAGTCCTGCTGTAGATACCAATATATCCAGTTGTATTCCAGCGATGGCAGCTACTGCGTAAACCCAGCCCGCCGCAAGAGCGGCAAAAAGTGGGGGAAGAACCGCTGATCGCGCATCGCCAAGCCTGAGAAAACATATGACCCACATCAACAGAAATAGTGCTGGTGGAAATATGAACATGAGCCGCTTGACTGATTTGCTAATTCCGTAATCGACCACGGGCGTTCCGGTCATGTGATACTCAAATTCCTCAGGGAGGGCTTCAAAAACATCTGTTATTTCCTCAATATCGGCATTCTCAACATCAAGAATAATGAAGGCAACTTTCCCTTCGGGATCTATTAAATTTCCCACATAAAGGGAATTGTTGAGTATCTCTCTGGCATCTTCCTTGAAAACACCGTTGCTGGAGTAAGATTCCCAGTCAATATTTACACCACTTACTCTTACTTTCGCCGCGTCAAAGATAGAGTTTACCTTGATAACACCGTCGATCGATTTCAAATTCTGCACAGCATTGTACAGCGCCGTGGACACATCTTTGTTGAAAATATCTGGAGTCTTCACTATAACCAGGAGTTTGTCTGGGAGATTCTCTGCTGTGCTATCTTCTTTCATGAACATAATCGCTTCATTGGAAGAGTAGCTCAGTTTTGGAAGAAAGCTTAACATAACTATGGAAAACAGTGTAAAAATGGAAAGAATCGCGAGTGAAGTTTTTTTAGGCATACATCGCACTTCCTCTATATAGTTAAGTGACTAAACCATTAAAATTATAAACGATAAGTTTCAGAATCAACTGAATTGGTGATTAAGTACGAGTAACGAAGTTGTGAAAGAGCAAGATCTTCTATTTATGTCAACACTATGTCAACACTCAGAACCAGGAGAAGTGAGGTATAATATTAGTTAGGTATTGATAATTGTTTGAAAATTCTCACACGCCACATTTATCAGTTTTAAGGCTACGATCACTGAAGATAATTAGCGTGTAAATGTTCCCAGAATTTACCGAAAAAAAGTGTGAGAAACGGAATTGAGAAGTAAATGTGCCGTAAAGAATTTGATTCACATAATAAAAGGAGGTATACCTATGACGAAACGAATGCAGGTGTATAAATGTGAGATATGTGGAAACATCGTTGAAGTGCTACATGAGGGTAAAGGGACTTTAGTTTGCTGCGGGCAAGAAATGAAGCTTTTTGAGGAACAAACATCAGATACTTCTAAGGAAAAACACGTACCATATGTGGAAAGAACAGAAGGTAAGTACGTAGTTAGAATCGGGGAAAACATCCTTCATCCCATGGAAGAAAAACATTACATCGAATGGGTGGAACTCATCGTCGATGACAACGTGCACAGAAGGTATCTAAACCCCGGTGATGAACCAGAAGCGGTATTTGAAATTCCCGAAGGTAAGAAAGTAACAGCAAGGGAGTACTGCAACATACATGGACTTTGGGTAAACAGGAGGTGAGGTAGTGAAGAGCTTGAAAGGCACAAAAACTGAGAAAAACCTCTTGACAGCTTTTTCAGGCGAATCACAGGCAAGGAACCGTTATACGTATTTTGCCTCGCAGGCAAAAAAGGAAGGATTTCAACAAATAGCGAACGTTTTCATTGAAACAGCAGAAAATGAAAAAGAACACGCAAAAAGGCTTTTCAAGTTTCTCGAAGGAGGCGAAGTTGAAATCACCGCGGCTTTTCCAGCAGGAATTATCGGTGATACTAAGGAAAACCTGAAAGCGGCGGCTCAGGGAGAACACCATGAACACAGTGAAATGTACCCAGAGTTTGCCAAAATAGCCAAAGAAGAGGGATTCTACGAAATAGCTTCAGTGTTCGAGGCGATAGCCGTTGCAGAGAGGTATCATGAGAAGCGCTACCTTGCACTGCTTGAAAATATTGAAAAGAACAGAGTGTTCAAAAGGGAAGCTACTGTAAGATGGAAATGTGGAAACTGTGGCTATGTTCATGAAGGTACAGAAGCACCTGAAAAGTGTCCTGCCTGTGCACATCCAAGAGGCTATTTCGAGCTGTATGTCGAAAACTACTGAGGAGTATATCTGAACACAAAAGTAAGGGAACCGCGGCAGGTTCCCTTTTTCTTTCTAAGAGATCGTCAATCATAACAGGTATTTAATCGCACTGACAACAACAGCGCAGAAAACGATGTAGCGAAGCCATCGTGATCCCTTCTCAACGGTGAACTTCGCTCCCAACACCGCTCCCACCATGTTTCCAAAACCAAGAAGGATCCCAGACAGCAAATCGACTTTTCCGTTCAAAAGAAAGATAGTCAAAGCCACAGGTGTGTAGAAAAGAATTATCAGGACTTTCATTGCATTTGTCCTCACCAGGTCATAGCCAAGAAGCAGCGCTATGAAAAATATAAAGAAGAAGCCAACACCAGCTTGAATAAACCCTCCATAGAAACCTACGCCAAAGAATGTTGCAAGAAGAACAATTGGATTAGATTTAGGATGTCTTTCGCTGGTCCACAACTTTGGCTTCCATATTAAGAAGAAAGCCATGACAATCAGTATGAGTCCCACGATCTTTTGAAGAAGATTCTTGTTGATTTCAACAGCAATGAGGGAGCCGAACGTGGAACCTAACACTGCAGGTATTCCAAGAAGTAGACCGATTTTGAGATTCAGCACTTTGCTCTTCTTGAATCGATTCACAGCTACAATATTCTGCATTAATATTGCAATGCGGTTCGTTCCGTTGGCGACATCTATTCCCATACCTGTGAAAGTCAAAATCGGCAAGCTAATGAGAGAACCACCACCTGCCACGACATTCAAAAATCCAGCGGCAATACCCGCTCCAAAAACTATTAGGAAAGTCACAGTATCACCCTTTTGCCAAACACACTAACAGTTTCACAAGATGTTCAAAATCCTTCACTGATATGTACTCCGCCTGAGAGTGAAGGTATTTCACAGCGAGAGTTATTGGAACCATTTTTGTGTTGTGTTCCATCATGACTGATCCATCGGTTCCTCCACCTGTTACACCTATCTGCAATGGAATTCCACTTTGCTTCGCGATTTTCACTATCTTCTTCATTTCTTCGTAAGATGCTATCGCGCTGTTGTCTGCCATTCTCAGAACAGGACCTTCTCCTAATTTCACGTTGCCTGTGAGGCGAGAACAGCACGCGAAAGAGTCCACGGCGTAGCAAACATCTGGCTTGTTATCGCTGGCATAAGCCTTAGCACCCTTTAAACCTATCTCTTCTTGAACTGTCCAAACAAAATCTATGCGCCTTTTCAAGTTAACTCGATGAATTTCGCGCAGCGTTTTTATCAAAGCAAGGCATCCAAATCTATCATCAAGGGATCTGACCGCAATAAATTTGTTGTTCAAGAAGCTGACGTGCTTTTTAAAGACAGCGTAGTCCATCACTGATATTCCCAAATTCTCTGTCTCTTCATATGTTGAAGTTCCTACGTCGATGCTGAGCTCTTCTGAAGACAGTTCTTTTGATAAATGAGGCGGAGTGATACCGATCACGCCATCGAATTGCTTATCCTTCGCGATGACTGTAACGTGACTCGCCAGAGCCACTCTGTCGTCAAATCCCCCGACCTTGCGAAATGTAAGATTCCCATTTGGCAAAATTCCTGTGATGAGAAAACCAATTTCATCCATATGAGCCATGAAACAAACGGTCTTTCTCCCGTCTCCCACAGAAACTACAAGGTTACCTATCGCATCAACGCGGTATTCGACACCTTGTGGCAGCTTCGATATTATGAATTTTCGGACCCTTTCTTCTCTGCCAGAGATGCCAGGAACCTGGCAAATCTCAGTTATCTCTTCAAGCAACATTTTCCCTCGCTCCTCTCATAAAGAACTCAAGAGTATTTTATCAGAATTGTTCGCCAAGGAAATTATTACAATAGCAGTCATGTGCGATAATATTCAAAGAAGAGACTTATAGGGGTGATTAAAATGAGAGCATCGCGCGGCACATTTTTTATTAATATTGCTATTCAAAGTAGTTTGTTTTGGCTTTTATTCTTTATTTTTAGAACAAAAACACCTACTTTGGGGATAATACCCGTCGTTGATGTGGTGGCTTTCCATGTGCTCTGTCTAATTCAAGCTTATTTAGTTAGCTTTCGCATCCCGGAAAAACTCTACAGTGCGCTTTCGGGAGTAGGGCTCTCGGCGGTATCATGGGGAGCTGGGATAGATTTTTTATCTTACTACTCCGATTTTTTTGCAAAGCTTGACACTGGGAACGTACTCCACAATGTTTTCTTTCTATTTGGAATCGCGACCTTTGGATTTAGTTTGTTTCTTTTAATGCGAGGGGTGATGTTGCATCTTGCAATTTTGAGAAAACAGATCATTTGGTCCAGAGAACTCGATATACGCATGGATGTGGTCGTTCTTTACAAGAAGACAATTGAACTGCTGAGTTCCATTTTTGAATCGAGCGCAGTGGTACTAATGGTGGATTCCTCTGAAGGAAGCGAAGTCTTTTTCGCAGGAGGGAGTATCCTGAAAAAGCATTTCAAATGTGGTGATTTAAACACAACAAGGACAATACCAAAATCGGAGTTCATTCTCGCAGACGATCCTACTATGAAGAAGATTTTCACAAAAGCGGAGTTTGTCATTCAGTTACCTATATCGAAGGACGCTGTTTGTTACATTGGACAGACTCGAAAGATATCGAGTTACATTGCAAGGAAACCTTACTTAATTCAGAATCTTCATGTGTTTCTGCACTATATCTTCAAAGCTCATAAGCTGCATTTCGATCTTACAGAAGCGTACAACAGAGACTCTCTCACAGGAGCGTATTCCAGAGAAGGAATTTTGAAAATCATTCAACGCTGTGTAGATGCCAGGACTCCATTTAGTCTTGTCATGATAGACATAGACAATTTGAAAAAGATCAACGACACCCATGGTCATAGCATAGGTGACGAGTTTTTGAGACATTTTGCATCACGACTGCAGGCTAATTTGAGGTCCGAAGATAGCCTTGGCAGATTCGGAGGAGATGAATTCATCATAATAATGAGAAAGTCAAACTATGAAGAAAGTCGCTCGCGTATGGAGAAAGTCTATTCACAGATGAAAGCGAATCCATTCACTCCAAGAGATCTTCCAAAAGTGAGAATACCAGTTAGTTACAGTTTCGGTATTTCTACATGGGCAGAAGGGAAAAGTATTGATGATATTATAAGAGATAGCGATGAACGTATGTATGCTATGAAAAGAACTTACCACGGAGGTGCGCAAAAAAGTGAAAGTCTTCGTAACACGCCAGATTCCGCAAAAGGGTCTTGAAATGTTGAAAGCACGCTTTGAAGTGGAAATTGGTGCAAGCGATAGGAACCTTTCAAGGCGGGAAATATGTGAAGGAACAAAAGATGCTGACGCCTTAGTGTGTTTGCTCAGCGATGCTATTGACGAAGAAATCTTAAGCGGCGCAAAAAAGCTAAAAATAATAGCCAACTACGCGGTCGGTTATAACAATATCAATGTAGAATACGCTAAAGAGCATGGCATTTTCGTTACAAATACACCAGGTGTTTTGACTGAAACAACTGCAGATCTCACATGGGCTTTGATGCTCAGCGTGGCGCGAAGGATCGTTGAGGCTGACAAATTCACCCGTAGTGGGAAATTCAAAGGATGGGAACCGGAATTGATGCTGGGTTCAGATGTTTTTGGCAAAACCTTAGGAGTGATAGGAGCTGGCAGAATTGGTCAAGCTGTGATGAAACGCGCAATCGGGTTTGGCATGAGGGTAATCTATTATTCAAAAAGTAGGCTTCCTCTGGATATTGAAAGTAATTTGAATGCCAGTTATGTTTCACTGGAGAAATTGCTCAAAGAAGCCGATTTTGTTTCTCTCCATGTTCCCCTGACCAAAAATACCTACCACATGATAGGAGAAGATCAGCTTTCTTTGATGAAGCGAACAGCGTATTTGATAAACACCGCGCGTGGCCCTGTTGTAGACGAGGAGGCTCTCGTCAAATTTCTAAAAGAAAAGAGAATAGCCGGGGCAGCTCTTGATGTCTTTGAGAATGAGCCTCTCTTGACTCCCGGTTTGACAGAACTTGACAACGTTGTTATCACACCCCACATAGGGAGCGCTTCCAAAGAAACACGCGAGAAGATGTCGGTAATCGTGGCTGAAAACGTAATCGCGGCGCTCGAAGGGAAAATTCCACCAAACTGTGTGAATTAGTCGATACTTGTATCCTGTAAAGCTATCTTTTTGATATTTCTAACTAAATATATAATTATCGCAATCACAACTGCTGTAGGGGCGCCTATTCCCACAATGGGAACAAGAGCTTCAATTTTGACAAAATTCAGAAGGGATTCTCTGGAAAACATGTAATACTGTAGCGGCAGAATCGATGCAAACGCAAGAGCCAGAACAATGCCTTCGATTGCGAAAATGTTTGCAGTGCTCATCACTTTGGAAGGATTACTCAAATCAACTCGATTCCTTTCCTTGATCATGACTTTCAACCCGAGCATCGCCGCGGCGCTGTAAAGACTGAAAGCCACCGGAATCATCCAGAAAATCCTAAAAGGCAGATTAAAAGCAATTTTGAAAACAAGTACAACAGCAAGAAAGGCGCACGAAAAAAGCGTTGTAGGGACAATTATTTTCGGCAGTATCAACTGCAAACTTGTCACCGGAAAATTCAGTGGGACAGGCCAGGCTAAAAACTCCTGTTTCAAAAGAGTGCCTGAAAGAATCGACACGTAGAATGTGCTTATCAGAAGACAGAGAAAGACTGGCATGAGGAAGGACTTAGTTGAAAATCCCAATATGAAAGCAAAAGCAATCGGATATATGAACATAAACACGGCTTGATCAATCCTTAAAAGAATCCTTGCGTCTTTCATATAAAAACCCTTCAAGAAAAGATTCTTCCTAATCTTTTGCGCTTCTGTTGTACTTACTTTCTCAGAAAACGTTCCGAGATCGAGGCTATTTGCCAGTTGCATGGAAACAACCCACAGAAGAGCGCTCACCATTATCAGTAAAACAAGATACAGATACTCACCCTGCAAAACCATCACGGGCCATGAAAACACGTTCCATGCGCCTGTAAACAGCGAAACAACTTCTGTCAGTTTCTCAATGGATCCCAGGTTCACCTCTTTAAATGCATATCTTGGCAGAAGTTGCGATGCGGCGAGGAATAGCACAATGGCTATTATGTAAACTATCATGCTAATTCTTCGCGCCAAGGATCGATTCATCCACTTTCCAAGAAAGATGGAAAGAATCAGCGAGATACACAGTACGAGCAAAACGGCGAGCAAGGCGCTGATAATAGATAGCAGAAAATTTTTCCCTGTGGCTACAGCGTAAGTGGGTATCGTGAACAAATACATCACAACTGTTATAGACTGCATCATAAGTGTTAGGATCATTTGATAGAGAACAATCGCAGATTTTTTTACTGGTAGCGTCAGAAGCATCAGCACCTCTTCGTTCCTGAGAAATGATGTAACAAAGCTTGGAACAAAAGCTCCAAGAAAAAGAACTCCCACCACAGTTGACCACATAGATATCAGGAAGGTAGCAAGATCTGTCCCTGCAATTTGAACATCTTTGAGGAGGTAGAAACTTCGCCCAAAGAGCAAGATCATAGGAATCCCAAAGGCAGTTGAAGCTATTATTGGCATTAAAGCTGCACTTACCTTCCCTTTTTTTCTTCTGGAATCAGTGTGAGCAGCGCTTGAACCGGAAAGGCCGTACTTCAAAAGGATCAAGAATTTTTTCACAACATCACAACTCCTTGATGATTTCTTCTATGTTTTCACCTTCTGAAGTCAGTTCCAAAAACACATCCTCAAGAGATGCCTTTTTATCAGCGGTTTGCTCTCGAAGCTCATCTAAGGTACCTTCCGCTATAAGTTGGCCAAGGTGAATGATTCCTATCCGCTTGCACATCTTTTCAGCTATTTCCAGAACGTGCGTTGTCATGAACACTGTGCAGCCGTCTTCTATATACTTTTTGAGCAAAAGCTTTAATATTTTTGCTGACTTAGCATCCAATCCCACCGTGGGCTCATCTAAGAACACAACTTCCGGTTTCCTCATGAGAACACTTATGAGGTATAGTTTCTGTTTCATACCATGTGACATGTCAGACACAGTCTTTTCCAGATAGTCAACGCCAAAGGCTGAGCACAGTTCATCTATTCTCGGGGAAAGCCGCCTTTTGTTGAGATCATAGATATCACATATGAAGTCGAGAAATTCCTTTCCCTTAAGATGTGGATATATCCTTGGTTCGTCGGGAACAACTCCTATTCTTTTCTTGATCTCTATTTCATGTGTTTCCATATCAAGATCCATTATCTTAACAGTGCCTTCGGTAGGCTTCAAAGAACCTGTAAGCATACGGATAGTTGTTGTTTTGCCAGCTCCATTTGGGCCCAGAAAGCCATATATTTCTCCTTTCTCCACAAACAAATTGACATTTGTAACAGCATTAACCTCACCGAATTTTTTGGTCAAGTTGCGTACCTCAATTATCATTGAATTCCCCCTTCAAAGTAGCTTGGCGGCGAGATTCGCGAGTTCTGACCGCTCTCCCTTTACCAGCGTGATGTGGGCAACTTTCTCATTTCCGCTCATCCGTGCTGCTGCATAAACGAGTCCGTTACTGCTTTTGTCAAGATAGGGCGTATCTATCTGGTATGGATCTCCTATCAAAACAACTTTAGACCTTTCTCCCACACGTGTGAGTATAGTTTTCACCTCATGTGGTGTCAAGTTCTGAGCTTCATCAATAACTATGTACTGATCTGGAATAGACCTGCCTCTTATGAAACTGAGAGCCTCTATTTCCATAACATCTTTCTTCAAAAAGTCTTTGAGTCTCATATTTACACGATCAAACAGAAATTCAAGATTATCGAAAATCGGTTGCATCCAGGGTTTCAACTTCTCTTCAAGTGATCCGGGCAGGTAACCAACATCTTTTCCAAGTGGAATCATCGGTCTTGTCACAATTATACGTCTGTACTTCGATTGGCGTACAGTTTTTTCAAGAGCGCAGGCGAGAGATATCAATGTCTTACCTGTGCCCGCTATTCCAACAATTGTTACCATAGATATGTCGTCATCGAGCAGGGCATCCATAGCATAGAGCTGTTCCGTATTCAACGCGTTAATACCCCATATCGAAGACTTGTAATCCAAAAGAAGCCTTTTCAATTTTCCGTTGTTGACTTTGAAGTGTTCATTGCCGATTTTCACGTACTCGTTTTCGACAACTTCAAGTTGGTCCATGTCAAATTGTGATGGATCGGCGACAGCATTTGTCAGATCTTTGTATCCAGGCGGTAGCAAGTCTAAATCGGATCTATCTGTCAAATAATCCTGCGCAGGAATTCCCAAAGCCGACGCCTTGACTCTTAAGTTGATATCCTTGCTGACTAAAAACGTTGGAACTCCATCTTTTTGAGATATATCTAAGGTGTAAGTAAGAATCCAGTTATCCAGATATCTTTCATAGAGGAAGTCTGGTCCCCGAGGTTTTCTTTCCGCAATAACATGAACTCTGAGGGTGCCATTACCATTGATGGGCACTCCTTTAGATAACTGGCCCTTAGAGCGAAGCTTGTCGAGCGCTCT
>Ga0190359_1002240_pt1 | contig 11597 bp, 10 predicted proteins | sample 48721823_MG_FD_161269 | JGI IMG/M metagenome (GOLD analysis project Ga0190359, IMG submission 161269) | Hydrothermal vent microbial mat bacterial communities from Southern Trench, Guaymas Basin, Mexico - 4872-18-2-3_MG | ecosystem: Environmental > Aquatic > Marine > Hydrothermal vents >...
CAGACGGTGTTTTTCCGCAGCATTGGAACCGAAACCATAGATCCCTTTGCCGAGTGAATCAATCGCATAGCAGATCTCTTTTAATTGATCCCAGTTGATCGGAATGGCATTTTCGCCCAGGGCTGTCTGCCGCAGAAGACTCCTATTGATAAATAATATTCGGGTGCCAAGAATCCACGGGCGGGCAAAAATGCGACTATCCCAGGTGCCTGCCGACCAGCCGTTGAATTGTGCCGTGTCTTTGATCACATTTTCGGTTATATCGGCCAGTTGTCCGGCCGAGGAAAATTCCGCCACCCAGTCTGAACCAAGCTCGACAATATCGGGCGCGGTACCTGACGAAAAGGCGACCACGATTTTTTCATGACCGTTGGCCCAGGTTAAATCGGTCAGATTGACTTTCACATTGGGGTTGGCTGTTTCATAATCGGCCACCATTTTCTCGATGGTGGGCTTGATGGCCGGATCTGTCCAGAACTGCCACCATTCAAGTGTGACCGCACCGTCCTGCTTCTGACCGCCCGAGCAGGAGAGTATTACGGCCGCCAGCAACAATGTAACCGAGAGTATTATATGCTTTTTCATAAGTTCGAGGATATAAAGGGGGGATGTTTATGTCAAGCTAAACTTTTTGTTGATTTATGATTTTGACGATCCTTTACTGTATTCATGCGATTGGTTTTTCGAATTTGCAAATATCTTACAGGTGTATATCTAATGGCCGTCTCCGCTGCGGCATCAGATGGAAACGTCGAAACCGGCTCATGGCTAAATATCGATACTCTTCCGACATTGATCTTCTCGCTGATTTCTCTTTTAATCGTGCTATATGCCATCTGGTCGGTGAAAAGCGGCAGAAAGTTCACTATTCGCGAAATCCCCGGTTTGAAGGCGGTCGATGAGGCGGTCGGGAGGGCGACCGAGATGGGCTCGTCGATTCTCTACACGCCCGGGTGGGGCGGCGATATCCAGCGGCCGACCACGATAGCATCGATGAACATACTCTCATCAGTTGCCACCCGGACGGCTGAGTATGATTGCCGGTTGATATATCCGACACATGATCCGGTCATCATGGCGGTTGCCCAGGAGGTGGTCAAAGAGAGTAGTATCAAGGCCGGGCACCCGGAACGTTACCGTGCGGATGATATTTTTTATATATCTTCATCGCAGTTCGGTTACGCCGCCGCGGTGGATGGTATCATCAGCCGCGAGAAACCGGCCTCGATCTTCTTGCTGGGAACATTCGAAGCCGAATCGCTGATCCTTGCCGAGACCGGTAATTCGATTGGTTCGATTCAGATCGCCGGAACCGATTCGACCATACAGCTCGCCTTTTTTATTGTCGCCTGCGATTATACTCTGATTGGTGAAGAACTTTTCGCCGCTTCGGGATACCTGTCTGGAAACGAATCGATTCTGTCATCGGTCAAGGCGCAGGATATAATTAAGATTTTGATCTCCCTGTTTATCATAGTCGCCATGATCTGGGCCACGATAGATCCATCCTCAACCTGGTGGGTGTTTTAAATGCGCACAAAAATCCCGCTTGTCGTCTGCCTGGCTTTCGGCGTTATCATGTTTGCTCAGTATTTCTCCAATCATACTATCGCCCGGGCGGTATACAACAATATTCTCGAGTGGTGGCAAATCATATTTGCCTTTACACTTTTTGTGGGTGTGGCGGCTTTCATAAAAAACAACCTGAAAAGTATCAGTCTGGGCAAGAAGGACACGCCCTATAAGATAGTCTCGCTTATCGGACTGGCGCTTATGCCGCTCCTGGCCATAATAGGCGGAACCAGGATTGGTTCGCCGTTTCTATGGTCATTCGAAAATATGCTGGCCCCGATGCAGGCGACAGTTTTTTCGCTACTGGCATTCTTTGTTGCTTCGGCGTCATTTCGCGGTTTCAGGGCGAGGACCGTTTCGGCCACCATATTGCTTCTCACCGCCCTGATAGTCCTGATCGGGCGAATACCGCTGGCGGAAATGATATCGGAATCACTCCCTAAAACCACATTCTGGATCCAGAGTTATCCCTCGATGGCCGCCCGACGGGCGATTTTGATCGGTATCGGACTGGGTTCGATGACCACCGCCTTACGGGTCATTCTTGGAATCGAGCGGACATACCTGAGGGGTGAGTAATGGATCGTTTGCGAACCAGATGGATCATTTTTTCGGGACTGGCGATTGTCGTCATTGTCTCTTATTTGATCACAATTAAATTTAAAACGGCGCCGTCACCGGCGACATTGAAAGCCTATAAATATCTCGATACTCTGCCTGAAAAATCAGTCGTTATATTTTCCTTCGATCATGAAGCCTCATCATTGCCGGAGATACAGCCGATCGCCCTGGCGATGCTCCGTCATGCTTTCAAAAACGATTTGAAAATCGTGGGATTATCTTTATTTGCCGAAGGGACCGCAATCGGTTATGATTTATTGAGCAAAACGGCCCGTGAATATGACAGGCAGTATGGAAGCGATTATATATTTCTCGGTTTCAAGCCGCAGTACATCTCCGCCATACTTGGTATGGGAGAATCTATCAAGAGGGTATTCCCCGAGGATTATCTCGGCAATATGACCGATACCATGCCGATTATGCTCGGTATCGACAGCTATGACAATATCGAGATGGTGGTTTCAATCGCTGATGGCGATCGGACGGTGCAGTGGGTCGAATATGCCGGGGCGCGTTACAATCAGAAAGTGATGGCAGGGCTTACGGCGGCTATGATCACATCGTACGACCCATATCTATCCTCGGAACAGCTTTATGCGGTTGTGGGCGGTCTGCGCGGAGCGGCCGAATATGAAAATCTTCTTGATAAGCGCGGCGGCGGATCGCGCGGAATGCTGGCTCAGTCGGCGGCACATCTTTATATTTTAGCACTGGTCATTGTCGGGAATATTATTTATTTCAGAAACCGTCGGCGCCGGGGAGGGGAGTGAGATGGATATCGGGATACTGGTTGCCGGAATACTGACCCTGGCCGTATTTTCGTTTTTATATAAGGACAATCCGGTTTACAAGGCGGCCGAATCATGGCTGATTGGGCTTTCGGTCGGCTACGCGCTGGTAATTTTCTGGCAGACGACTATCATAGATTTACTTCTGGTGCCGCTATTCTCCGAAGGCAGATTAATTCTTATAATCCCATTCCTTTTGGGCCTGATGATGTTCAGCCGTTTTTCAAAAAAGACCTCATGGCTTTCGCGAATTCCGATTGCCCTTATGATTGGAGCCGGGGCGGGAGTGGCTATACCGGCCATGCTTTATGCCCGGACATTGAAGCAAATGTCTGCATCGGTGATGCCGATTATCGAAAACGGATCGCTCAATATCGAGGCGCCGGTAGTGGCGCTTGGGGTCATATCGACCCTGGCGTATTTTTATTTCAGCCGCGAACACAAGGGTGTTATGGGATCGACAGCCAGACTGGGTACTTATTTCCTTATGATTTTCTTTGGGGCGACTTTCGGCTATACGGTCATGTCGCGCATGTCGACTTTTATAGGCCGGGTCGATTTCCTGTTAACCGATTTTCTTCACCTGATAAAATGATCTGTTCCAAATGCCGGATAAAGATGAAAGAGCAGAAGCGTTCCTTTCATAAGCGCCGGAAATGGGTCTGCCCCAGGTGCGGGAAGGTGCGCTTTCAGGAAATCAAGGAAAAGAAGTGATTGCAACCATCGAATATTTTGTGCGTATTGCAGTATATCGATACGGAAGATACCATGGAAATAAAAATAGGCACATCCGGCTACAGTTTCGATGACTGGAAAGGAACATTCTATCCGCCCGATATTCAGAAGGGCAAAATGTTCGATCATTATGTCAAGTATTTCAACACGGTCGAAATCAACTCGACATATTACCGGATCCCGCATCCGGCGGTGATGGCCAATATCGAGAAAAAATCGCCGGATGGTTTCGAGTTTATTGTCAAGGCGCCTGACACGGTCACACATAAAAGAAAAAACATCGAGCGGGCGGTTCGCGATTTCGACGAATGTCTCAAGCCGATGGTCGAACCGGGAAAACTGAAAGGGATTCTGGCACAGTTTCCTTACTCATTCAAGTTCAATCAGGCCAATATCGATTATTTAAAATATTGCCGTGAGCTTCTGGAAAAATATCCTCTGTTCGTTGAATTCCGGCATAACAGCTGGGTCAACCGAGCCATGTATAATGAATTCATTGCGGCGGGGATCGGTTATGTGGCGGTTGATGAACCTCCGTTATCCGGGCTTCTGGCGCCGGATTTTTTCAATACAACCGACACCGCATATATAAGGCTTCACGGACGCAACAGCGAACACTGGTGGCAGGGGGGAGCACTGCGCTATGATTATGATTACAGCCGAGAAGAACTGGAGCAGTGGAAAGACAAAATCAAAAAGCGCGAAGATAAAATAAAGAAACTCTATATCTTTTTCAACAACTGTCATCTGGGTCAGGCGGTCAAAAACGCCCAGGAGATGATACAGGCGCTGGAGCTGTAGTTTTTTGTTGACTATAAAATTCTTACCTGCTAAATAAAGGGTTTATATGGATACTATGATGGAAGAATACCTAAAAATAAACAGCATCAGGAAGACATACGGCGACAAAGTGGCCGTCGATGATCTGAGTCTTACTGTACCGGCCGGGTCGATATACGGCATTATCGGTCCCAACGGGGCCGGCAAGACGACAACGATCCGGATGATAATGGATATCATCGCACCCGACTCCGGTGAGGTTTTAATCGAGGGGAAAAAGCCGGACAGTGATTTTAAAAATATTGTCGGTTACCTTCCCGAGGAGAGAGGCCTTCATAAAAAAATGACCCTTGAAGAGGTCATTGTTTTTTTCGCCGAACTGAAAGGCGCCCGGCGCTCCCAGATATTATCCGATATCGATCCCTGGCTGAAACGTATGTCCCTCGCCGAATACCGGAATCGTAAGGTGGAGGAGCTCTCCAAGGGGATGCAGCAAAAACTTCAGTTTGTCACCACCATGATACACAAACCGAAATTGATTATTCTCGATGAGCTTTTTTCCGGTCTTGATCCGATAAATATAGAGCTTATAAAAAACATACTTCTGGAAGAGAAACGCCGGGGCACGACGATTCTTTTTTCAACTCATGTAATGGAGCAGGCAGAAAAACTGTGTGATTTTATCTGCCTTATCAATAAGGGTCAGAAGGTCCTTGACGGCAGGATGGCCGAAATAAAAACTCGATTCGGGACTGATACCATCCAGGTCGAGATGGAGGGTGACGGGGCTTTTGCCGCCGATATTCCCGGAGTCGAATCGTTTACCGAATTCAACAATTATATCGAGTTAAAACTGGGCGATAATGCGGATACCCAGATGATATTAAAAAAGCTTTCCGAAAAAGTGAAAATCAGTCGTTTCGAGATTGTCGAACCGTCGCTGTATAATATTTTTATCGATGTCGCCAGAGTCGATCCAACGGAACTTAACGCCGGCGAGGTGACCAATGAATAAGCTGTGGGTAATTATAAAGAGAGAGTACGCTCAGGTTGTCAAAAAGAAGTCGTTTGTTGTCGGTATCGTTCTTCTGCCGGTTTTCATGATAGTCCTCACCGTGGTACCGTCGCTCCTGGCCCGCAAAAAGCCGGCCACAAGCCAGCAGTTAGCCATTGTCGATCTCGATGGACGAAAAATGGGGGAGAAGTTTGCCGGTAAACTGGAGCGGTATAAACTGGATGACAGCAGTCTGACATATATTGTAACCGACATTTATGAGATAGACCCGAATGACACGACCGAATATAAGGCCGTCAGAAGCAGGCTTGATTCGGCACTGCAATCCAATAAAATAAAAAGCTACGTGGTCCTGTTTGATGATATAGTTAAGAATGATTCATGCATTGTGGTCGCCAAATCATTCAGTTTCAGGACAGCCGATCGTTTTAACTGGGCCATCACCAGAGTCCTGACCGAGGAACGCCTTTTAGAATCGAATATAAATATGGAGGTCGATTCGGTTTTGAATCTAACCCATCGGACCGTCTTCACACAAATGGCCCCGGGAGAAAAACAGCGCAATTTTGAAGTGATGTATTTGGGCGGGCTGTTTTTTGTATTGATTATTTTTGGTACTGTAATCGGTTACGGCCAGATACTTATGCGGGCTGTGATCGAGGAAAAAAATTCACGGATTATCGAGGTGATGGTATCGTCGGTTTCGCCATTTCAGCTTATGGCCGGGAAGATCATTGGATTGGGGCTGGCCAGCCTGACACAGGTAGGGATCTGGGTGGTGATCGGATTGGGGATATATCAATTCCGGGGCAATCTGAGTATCAGCGCCGACATATCCGATGTTCTATTTAATCCGATTCTGATTTTCTTTTTTGTCGTCTACCTGGTGCTGGGCTATCTTCTGTATTCGACGATTTTTGCGCTGATCGGATCAATTGTCAATTCCGAAAAAGAATCTCAGGGCTTTATATTTCCCATTACCATGACGGTCATGCTGCCGATTATACTATCCATGTATATCATTCAGGAGCCGAATTCGCTGATTGCCACTGTATTATCATTAATTCCCTTTATGACACCGACCATGATGGTTATCCGGCTTAATATCATGAGTCCGACCAATTTCACCTTTGCAGACCCGATTGTCCTGCAATCGGTAATAGGCGTCATCCTGACAGTATTGACGATCCTGGGTGTGATCTGGTTCACCGGGAGAATATTTAGAGTTGGAATATTGATGTACGGCAAGCGGCCGACTTTACCCGAAATCATTAGGTGGATTAAATATTGATGACCAAAGAAAGCAGAAAAGCAAGAAACAGGGTTCTGGTATTATCGATTTTGGGCGTGCTCGCCCTGTTTCTTGTCTTCCAGAATATAATTCTAACCGAATCGGAATCAAAGACCCTCCCGGCAGGTAAAAAACCTGCCAAACGTAATCTGTTCAATTTCGATATGCCCGACAGTAATATCTCGCGGGCTATTTATCTTAATCTCAAGTCGGCGATAGCGGTCGACAATAAGACCAGGAAAGTGATTTACTGTTATAACGCCGATGAAGTCAGGCCGATAGCCTCGATTTCGAAACTTCTGACAGCAATGGTGGTGCTTGACAATTACAAACCAGATACCGTGATCACAATCAGTAAGCAAGATGCGCGCCACTCGGCGAGGTCGATATTTAGAGTGGGGGATAAGGTACACGCCAAAAACCTGCTTCACGCGGCCCTTTTACAGTCTGATAATCGGGCGGCGCGGGCGCTTGCCCGTTCCGTGGCCGGGAGTATCGAAAAATTCGCCAAAATGATGAATAAAAAAGCCAAACAGATCGGCCTGGAAAACACATATATGGTCGAACCCACCGGGCTGAGCGAGAAGAACCGCTCCACCGCCGCCGATTGCGCGAGACTTGTCAACACGGCGCGACAGTTGTACCCTGAGATAGGACGGATTACAAGTCTGAAAAAATATGTTTTCAAACCGGTCAATCGTAAACGTTCCAAACGGTTGATCAACACCAACAAAATGGTCTTCTCGAAATATAAAGTCAAAGCTGGGAAGACCGGCTATATAATCAAATCTGACTATTGTCTGACGACTGTCCTCGAGAATGGGACGGGTAAGGAGATTACGGTTGTCGTTCTGGGGGCTCCCGGCCCGCTGACCCGTTTCCGCGAAGCCCGCCGGCTGGCCAATTACGCCTTCAAGAAGGCGGGTTGATATTATAAGACCATATTAATCAACAGGTGGGAATACGTACAGGGATTTTATGTCTTTGTCGGCTGTACTTTTTTTACTTTTCACAATAATTATTCTTGTTTCACCCCGGGCACAAGCGGGCCAGCTTAGATTAAAAAAAGGTGACAGAGTCAAAGTAATAGACTCAATAAATGTATCCCATAAGGGAGCTCTATTGCTGATTGACAGCAACTCCGTCCCTTTAACAGCACCGGTGGATGAAAATATGGCATTTACCGCGCAAAACATAAAGAAAGCCTATGTATGGAAAAGCGGCAGACAAAATTCAATAACTATCAGTTATCTATTGGGAGTAGCAGGGGGGTTTTGGCGGGACATATTTGTAAAACGAGCATTAAAAATGATTATACATACTGGTATGATTTCGAAAAAACGAGAACAAACCCGGGATTAAAAGCAATCTAAGAACTAGTTAATAAAAAGATAGGTCAAGACTGGGGCTCTTAAAAAGAAACAATGTCTCAAAAGATATATTATGTTAACTATTCTTTTCATTTTTATATTATCAATCTATGACCCATTGATCATCCACCCAATATTTCCTTAAATATTCCTACTTGACAACTATATTTACCAGGCGGTTTGCTATGTATATTCGCTTGATTATTTCTTTACCGTCCGTGTATGTCTTTACCTTCGAGTCTTCCAGCGCCGTACTGATTACATCATCCTTGGCCGAATCCCGCGCCATCTCCATCTCAGAACGTAACTTACCATTGACCTGAATAGCAATAGTAACCGTATCAAATTTGACCGCATCGGGATCGAATTCCGGCCATTCGGACCTGAAAACCGAGTCATTCATACCGCATCGATGCCACATTTCCTCGGCAAGATGTGGCGCCATCGGAGCCATAAGCTGAATCGCCTTGAGGATAATATAATCATTTAAAGCATCGCTTTTGATCTTATCGGGTTTGAAGTCATGCTCAAGCTCCATCAGTGCAGATATGGCGGTATTAAATTGCAATCTATCAAAATCTTCGCCGACTCTTTTGATAGTCTGGTTGAGCTTTATATATGTGTTTTTGGAGTAATCGTCGAGCTCCGATAACTTAAAGTATGACTTTAAGTCTAAATCCGCACCCCGGAATTTTCCTGTCAACGGGTAAAACCGGTTTTTGATAAATTTCTCGATTCCGACCAGAACATCGTCAGTCCAGAGCACCTCTTTTTCGGCTGGAGCGGTGAAAAACATCCCCAGACGCGAAATATCAATACCGCGCCTGTCCATCAGACCGATCGGAGATACGACATTGCCTTTCGACTTGGACATGACTTCGCCCTTGGCATCCATAACCATGCCCAGATTGAACAGCTCGGTGGCCGGTTCTTCATCCTTGACCCAGCCGATATCTTTGAGAAATTTCTGGAAAAAGCGGAAATATATCAGGTGGCCGGTAGCATGGGTAATCCCGCCGATATATTTGTCAATCGGCATCCATGGATCAAGTTTATCTCTGTCGTACGGCTTTTTATCGTTTTTTGGGTCGGCATAGCGCAGATAATACCACGACGAGCAGACAAAGGTATCCATCGTGTCGGCATCGCGCTGAGCCTTTCCCCCACACTCGGGGCATTTTACATTCATATATTCGGGCACATCCGCCAGGGGTGACCGGCCTTTTGGGATATAATTTTCCACATCGGGAAGCAGGACCGGCAGATCGCTTTCGGCCACGGACACGGCCCCGCATTTTGGGCAATGGATAATCGGAATCGGCGCACCCCAGTAGCGCTGGCGTGAAATCAGCCAGTCGCGGAGTTTATAATTCACTCTCTTACGGCCGATACCTTTTTCCTCGGCGTAATCATTCACTTTGCGGATTGCATCCTCGCCGACAGCACCGTCGAAATGCGCGGAATTAACCATGACACCGTAATCTGTATAAGCATCATCCATCTCATCAAGTTTCAAAACGGTATTTCCATCGGGATGGATGACGATCTTTATCGGAATATCATATTTTTTTGCAAACAGAAAATCACGGCTGTCGTGAGCCGGAACCGCCATCACGGCGCCGGTTCCATATCCGGCCAGGACATAATCGGCCACCCAGAGTTGGATTTCCTCACCATTGAACGGATTGATGGCATATTTCCCGGTAAAAACGCCGTCTTTTTCACCGACTGCGGCCGCGCGGTCGATCTCGGAGCGCATCAGGACTTCTTTTTTGTATTTCTCGACCTTTTCCCTGTATTCGCCTACCAGGTTGAGTTTTTCAACCAGTGGGGATTCGGGCGCAATGGCCATGAAAGTGACACCGTAAATGGTATCCGGGCGCGTGGTGAAAATCGGTATTTTTTCGCCGGTTTCTTTGATTATAAAATCGACCTCCAGCCCATAAGAGCGTCCGATCCATTCTTTCTGCATGGTTTTGACATTGTCCGGCCATTTGGGAAGCGTATCGAGCCCATCGATCAGCCGGTCGGCATAATCCGTGATTCGAAAATACCACTGTTTCAGTTCTTTTTTCTCAACTTTCGTATGACACCGTTCGCACTCGCCGTCAACCACCTGTTCATTGGCCAGAACAGTTTTGTCTTCGGGGCACCAGTTGACCCAGCCGGTCTTTTGATAAGCCAGCCCCTTTTTAAACAGTTGAATGAACATCCACTGTGTCCATTTGTAATAATCCGGACTGCAGGACATGACCTCCCGCGACCAATCGAATGAGATACCGGTAGTCTGGAGTGTTTTGCGAGAGGTCTCGATATTCTTATAGGTCCATTCGGCCGGGTGCAGACCGCGCTGAATGGCCGCCCGTTCGGCTGGCAGACCGAAGGCATCCCAGCCGAAAGGATGCAAAACATCCCGGCCTTTCATCATCTGGTATCGGGCGGTGGCGTCACCCAGGATATAATTCCTGAAATGCCCCATGTGAATATCGCCTGACGGGTAAGCAAACATTACCAGCATATAGTATTTGTCTTTACCCGGCTTTTCAGGGGCTTTATACAATTGTTGCTCATCCCAGATTTTCTGCCACTTTGATTCTATTTCTTTAAAGTTATACTTTAACGTCTGTTTCTTTTCGCTGTCCATAACGGCTCTCGCCTTTCGCTGATTTCACAATTAAGAAGCGAATTTATACAAAAAAAATGCGTTTATCAAGAATTTTCGGAATCGGGGATAAATATCTTAGTATTGTTACGCGGTGAAATTTCGGGAGCGCAGTTTATTAAGCAATATCGTACCGGAGGCATAGGAGTTCATTATCGCTCCTTTTACCTTTTCAAACCGGTTGAGGATACAGCATTCCAGCTTTTTTAGAATTGAGAAAGTCGTATCGGTGGTATAAACGCCATAGCGCGGAATAGTAAAATCAATCCGGCTTTTTTTGAAAAACGACAGCGAGAAGCCATTGCTATAACCGCATTGAGCCGCAAAGACCTCCACCTTTTCATTGAAGCGTCCGAATGGATAGCTGATGTATTTTATTTCTCGTCCGGTCAGCTCCTCGATATTCTTCTTTGATCGTTCCAACTCGATTTTTAGCATCCGGTCATTAAGCGAAGTCAAATCGGTATGCGAGTAGCCATGTGAACCTAATTCGAATCCGGCGTCGGATATCTCGCTGATCTGATCGGCATCGAGATGCATTGTTTTCTGGATACCGCCGGCGTAATCCCAGTCGGCCTTCCGCCCGATAAATACAGAGGGGACAAAAATAACAGCCGGGACATTGAGTTCTTTCAGCAATGGAAAAGCGTATTTATAGAAGGCCTCATAACCGTCATCGAAAGTCAAACATAGCCGCTTCACGTCTCGCCGATTCTTGAGATATTCTTCCGGAGGGGAAAAGGTATATCCCCTGTCGATCAGG
>Ga0190359_1002244_pt1 | contig 11593 bp, 9 predicted proteins | sample 48721823_MG_FD_161269 | JGI IMG/M metagenome (GOLD analysis project Ga0190359, IMG submission 161269) | Hydrothermal vent microbial mat bacterial communities from Southern Trench, Guaymas Basin, Mexico - 4872-18-2-3_MG | ecosystem: Environmental > Aquatic > Marine > Hydrothermal vents > Microbial...
ACCCGCAGAATCACCAGTGGCGGATATACGGTTACAGGCGGCAACCATCTCATTGCTGACCAGATAGTCGGGACAGTTTACTATATGGTGCACACCGTATTTGTCCCTGATTGCATCCGGATTAAATGCAGGTGCTTTCGCCCGGATGTCGTCAATTTCTTTCTCTATCTGTGCAAAGACGGCCATCTTTTCCAGAAAACGCATTTCAGGCGTCACACGTTTTTTGACATAAATTTCCTGATAGAAGGGGTCGTGATCCATACGCATCTGTTTATAGGCTGACGTATACGTCAGGGCTTTCCGGGCCTCAATTGCCGGACAGGATACCCCTGCCAGCTCTTTGATATATGAAAAAACCTCGATGCCGAGCTTTCGTAACACCTTCTTCGCAACGTATCCGGCGGCAACGATTGTTGAGGTATATCGTCCACTGAATATCCCGGCGCCGATGGCATCATCTGCGGGGCCGTATTTGATAAACGAGGCATAGGATGCATGGCCCGGACGAGGTGTCCGATTGGTGTCCTGATACTGTTTGATATGGATAAAATGCCTGTCGAGATTCGGTATTAAAATAGTAAGAGGAGTACCGTTGGTATGGTTATAGTTACCGCCGTTTTCTATGGTATCGGCAGCGTTTAATCCTGTATAGATAATTGGAAGGTCTGGTTCCTTCCGCGGCGAAGATAACTCATCGGCACCAGGCTTCCGTAATAACAGATCACCGTAAATTTCCTGCTCGGTAAGAAGCATATTTGGTGGTACACCCTGAATTACCGAGCTGAGTCCATCCTGGTATGAGCCCCCTGCAACGGTTACCTGAAATATCCTTCCAAAATGACATCCGATCATACCTGCTCCTGTAAGTTAAAATTACCGCGTTAACGAGCTCAAAAAATATATAGTTTTAAACAGGTTATACAACCCGTTTGATTGAATATAAGTACCAGCATTGGGAAAGTTTTAAATCATATTACCCATCACTTTATTACAATTATATATATTAGCCGTTTTAAGAGAAAAATAATTAGCGGTATAAACTTTGCATTTATGTGTGCAATTTATCATTTTCTAAGGCTTGTTATTTATAGAAATAATACATTAGAATATTTTTACCTTGAAAATATCATGTTTGTACAATAATATTATGCTTTAATCGTGAAAAAAACCTCTTATAAGAAGTATCGAAAGGAATTTTGGAGACATGGCAAAAAATCTGGTTGTAGTTGAGTCACCCGCAAAATGTCGGACAATATCGCGCTATTTAGGAAAAGATTTTGCAGTTAAAGCCACAATGGGGCATATTATTGATCTTCCGGAAAAAGAACTCGGGGTCGACATAGAGCACAATTTCAAGCCCAAGTACACAACATCAAAAGGGAAAAGACGGATTGTTAAAGCCTTGAAGGAAGATGCGAAGAAGGTAGAGACTGTCTATCTTGCTCCCGACCCTGACCGCGAAGGAGAAGCGATTGCGTGGCATGTCGCTCAGACAATTGCCAAGGCGAATTCCAATGTTAAGCGGGTTCAGTTTAATGAAATTACCAAAAAAGCGGTTCTGGATGCTTTTGAACATGCTCATGAAATTGATATGAACAAGGTAAATGCGCAGCAGGCGAGAAGAATTCTTGACAGGATTGTCGGTTACCAGGTGTCGCCTATTTTATGGCGCACCGTTTTCCGCGGCCTCAGTGCCGGTCGCGTGCAGTCGGTGGCATTGCGCATTATCTGCAGTCGTGAAGACGAGATTAATGCCTTTCAGCAGGAAGAATACTGGTCTATTGTTGCACAGATTGCGTATGAAGACGCATTATTTGGTGCAAAACTGATTTCCATCAATGGTGAGAAACCGGTCCTTTCCAACGAAGCTGATGCCAAGGCTGTTATCGAACGGGTTCAGGGAAAGACCTTTGTTGTAACGGAAGATGTTCGTACTGAGAAAACCAAGAAGCCGTTTGCACCGTTCATTACCAGCACTCTGCAGCAGGAGGCGGCGAGAAAACTGAGTTTTTCTGCGGCGAAAACAATGATGATTGCTCAGCAGTTATATGAGGGATTGGAACTCGGTGAGTTGGGAACCTTCGGATTAATAACCTATATGCGTACGGATTCAATGCGTGTCGCTGATGAAGCTCTCGCAGGGGCACGGGATATAATTACTCAGGTATATGATGCCAAATATCTTCCGGACGGACCGCGGGTATATGGAAAAACAAAGAATGCTCAAGACGCGCATGAAGCTATCAGACCTTCACAGGTATCTCTTGATTTCAATCCGAAAAGTATCAAAAAGTATCTTTCCCGCGATCAGTACCGACTTTACGATCTTATCTGGAAGCGATTCCTTGCATCGCAGATGAGTAACGCTGTTTTTGACTCGACCCGAATCGATATCTCTGTGGACAATTGTGTTTTCAGAGCCACTGGTCTGGTTATGAAATTTGATGGATTTCTTGCCATGTATGATGAAGCCAGGGAAGAGAAGAATGGTGAGAATGAAGGGAGTAATGAACGCCTGCCCGATATTGCAGTACATACTGAAGTTACCTGTAAAGAGCTTATTGACAGGCAGCACTTTACGCAGCCGCCCCCGCGGTATACCGAGGCGTCACTGGTACGGGAGCTGGAGGATAAGGGTATTGGACGGCCGAGCACCTATGCGCAGATTATTGATACCCTCAAGCGTCGTAAATATGTAGAAGTCGATGCGCGCCGATTTATTCCGACTGAGGTTGGTTTTATGGTCAGGGATATTTTAACCAAGGAGTTCTCGGATATTTTTGACGTTAACTTTACTGCGGGTATGGAGATGAATCTTGATAAGATTGAGGAGGGTGACGCTGAGTGGATAGAGGTGTTGAGAAAATTTTACGGGCCTTTTGGTGAACGGTTGAAGGAAGTTGAGAAAGATATCAAGGAACTTCGTGAGCAGAATCAGAAGGTTACTGACCGCACCTGTCCCGAATGCAATAAATTTCCCCTGGTTATAAAGTGGAGCCGTAACGGTAAATTTCTTGCCTGTCAGGGATTTCCAGCCTGTAAATATACGGAACCGTTGCAGAAAGCGAAAGCGGAAGAGACGGATGAAATCTGCGATAAGTGCGGTGCGCCCATGGTTGTTCTAAATATAAAAAATAATCGTTTTCTCGGCTGTTCACGGTATCCGGAATGTAAAAGTACCCGTTCTCTTTCTACCGGAGTACCCTGCCCGAATGAAAAGTGCAACGGTCAGTTGATTGAGCGCAGTACCAAACGTGGCAAGCTCTTTTTCGGCTGCAGTTCCTATCCGTCATGTACCTTTGCGACATGGGACAGACCGCTCAATGAAAAGTGCACGAAATGCGGTTTCCCGATTCTGGTGCATAAAGAGACAAAACGCAAAGGGGTATTCAAGCGATGTATCAAGTGTAAAGCTGAATACTCTGTTGAGACGGGAGAGGAAAAAGTAGAAGCCACTGATGCGAAGTAGTACCTCTTCTGTTGCAATTGTCGGCGCGGGCCTTGCCGGTAGTGAAGCGGCACTCGTACTGGCACGAAAAGGTATTCCCGTTACAGTGTTTGAGATGCGGCCGGGAAGGATGACACCGGCCCATAAAACCGATAAGCCCGCCGAACTCGTATGTTCCAATTCTCTGAAATCCGACGAATTACCCACTGCACCGGGAATTCTTAAAGCAGAACTGGCCATGCTCGGCAGCCCGCTTCTGACGGCAGCTCGAAAATATCGTGTACCCGCCGGAACTGCGTTGGCGGTTGACCGGGAAAAATTCTCCCGCGAAATTCATGAACAAATTTCCAGTCATCCTTTGATTACTCTGCAGCGTCGTGAATGTACCCGGCCGCCTGAAGATTTTCAGTACTGTATACTTACGGCAGGGCCACTTGTATCAGAGTCGTTAACGGAATGGCTGCAGAAGACATTTTCCGTTGATTCACTCCATTTTTATGATGCGATAGCGCCAATCATTTCCGCCGATTCGGTAAACGAAAATAAAGCATTCTATGCATCCCGGTATGGAAAAGGAAGCGACGATTACTGTAATTGTCCCTTTACGGAAGAAGAGTATCGGGTGTTTTATGACGCGGTGATTGCCGCCGATAAAGTGAAAAGGCATGATTTTGAACAGGAACATTTCTTTGAAGCCTGTCTGCCCATAGAGGTCATCGCGCAGCGCGGCTATACTGCATTACCGTTCGGTGCCATGCGTCCGGTCGGGCTTATCAATCCACATACGGGGGAAAGACCGTTTGCTGTGTGTCAATTAAGAAAGGAGAATGCCGCCGGAGAAAGCCTCAATATGGTCGGCTTCCAGACACGAATGACAGTAGGAGAACAGAAGAGGGTGTTAAGATTAATACCCGGGCTGGAGCATGCCGAATTCCTCCGGTTCGGCAGTATTCATCGAAATACCTATCTGCAATCACCCGCACTGCTTGAGACGGATTTCTCCTTTAGAAAGAAACGGTCTCTGTTCCTTGCCGGACAGTTATGCGGTAATGAAGGCTATACCGAAAGTATCGCTACCGGTCATCTCGTTGCGCTGTTTTGTTGGTTGCGCTTGACAAAAAAGGTGGTACTGCCTCCGCCGCCGACTACTGCCTGTGGCGCACTACTGAAGCATATAACACAATCCGCTGAAAAAAAGTTTACTCCAAGTAATTGCAATTTCGGCTTGTTCGAGCCGTTGCCGTTATCGGAAAAAAGAAAACCGAAAAAAAAGGAAAAAAGATTACTCATGTGTGAACGGGCTCTGCAAGAAATGAAATTGTGGATTACAGAGATCCTTAAATAAAACATGATGGAAAACCGGTACCTGTGAAAAAGTGTATTATGCTAATAAAGTAACTTCATATATCAAATTTACCATTGTATTTTATATTAGTTATGAGTTATGATAATCCTCTTTATCAAATACGGTACTTCCAAATCCAATTGATACCTTTGAAGGATGTAGTGAATGAATATACCTGTTATAGCAATGATGCTTCGCTCCGGCTGGGTAGCGAGAATTATCCTTATACTGCTTGGCCTGTTTTCTCTTATCAGTTGGGCGGTCGTTTTTAATAGATTGTTTTATTTACGTCGGATATCATCTTTAAATAAACGCTTTCGTGCTCTTTTTGAGGGATTGAAGAGTTTTAAGCAGCTTGAGAAGACGGATACCACATTGCATGCCTGTCCCCTGGGGAAACTGGGGAAAGTGAGTTTAACTGAATATAAGAGAATAATTTCCGACGCACAGGCACATAGCGCGGTCAAGGATTGGTCCTTTTATCTGCAGAACCAGTTTTACATGGCCTCCGAAAGGATACGTGCTACCGCCGCCCATCTCTCATCCAGGCTTGACCAGGGCGTTTTTCTTCTGGCAATCATAAGCAGTATCGCCCCCTTTCTCGGTCTTCTGGGAACGGTGTGGGGTATCATGAATTCATTTTTTGAAATCGGCAATCAGGGCTCTGCAAGCCTGCCGGTCGTTGCACCGGGTATCGCGGAAGCGCTTATAACCACAATCGTAGGCCTTGCTGTGGCAATTCCCGCGGCATTTTTCTATAACATCTTTGTCCATCGTGCAGAACGAATCGAGGATGAAATGGATGAATTCGGCGATCAGTTGATGCTGCGACTGAAACGAGAGTTATTTAATCTTTTATATGGTGATTCACCCTTACGGTAACAATGAAACAAAAGAAGAAACGTAAGCATCGGATAATCAGTGAACTCAATATCACCAATCTGGTTGATGTTACCTTTGCTCTGCTGATTATATTTATGATAACGGCTCCGTTAATGACCCAGGGGGTGCAGGTTGATTTGCCGGAGACTGAATCCGAGAATGTCGAGGTCAACGAATCAATACAGGTGTCGATAAACGGGCGGAATGAAATATTTATTGATCAGGAACGTATTTCATTATTACAGTTTAAAAAAAAATTCAGAGAGGTATTTGCAGGAAGAACTGATGTCCCGGTATTTATCAATGCTGATAAACGGGTGCCCTACGGACTTGTTATACGGGTGATATCGGATATACAGAATGCCGGTGTTGTCAAGCTTGGATTCCTTACGGTACCGATTGATGAAAAGGGGTAGGGGCATGGCATGGTCTGCTTATACCGGTGAGTATGCAGCCAAGGAAACATCATTTGCTCCGGTAATACTGTATTCACTTATATTTCATATACTCATATTTTTTGTAGTCCCGGTGCTGTCGAGGTTTGTATGGAAGCCGAAAATATTCGAGCGGCCCAGGACGTTCCAGCTTGTCCAGGTACCGCAGAAGGCGGCGCCGGTACCTGAGAAAGTTATTACGCAACCGAAGAAAAAGACTGCTCCCAAAAAGCCGGTACCCAGGAAGAAACAGGAGACCAGACCGGTTAAAAAGGAAAAGCCTGAAGATCTGAGTGAACTGGAGGAACTGCTGGGAGGATTGCCGCAGCCGGTGTCACAGATATCGGTGGGAAAAAAATTTCCCTATCCTTGGTACATCAGGAATATTCAGAGGAAGGTTGAGCGGAACTGGAAGCCGCCGGTGAATGATGAAAGTATTGCGGTTGTTTTACGATTTACTATTTATGCGAATGGGAGGATATCTGACGTGTCAATAGCAAAAAGCTCGGGAAACAGTGTGCTGGATAATCTGGCGGTACGGGCGGTAAAACTGGCGGCACCCTTTGGTAAAATTCCGGCAGGATACGGCGATAATAAACTTGAATTATCATATGAATTAATACCGGCGTTAGGTAAATAGGCAATGATTAACATACGTATTCTTTTTTTGTACAGTATTGTTATCGCAGGGACATTGTATGCCGAACAGATTGATTTGCGATCCTATGCAAGTGGATTTGACAGTATTCCTATTGCCGTTATACAGTTTCGTTCTCTCAATAATGCAGGAATAACCACCAATCCGCCCTGGGAGATCATCGCCGATGATCTGGATTTCAGCGGCCGGTTTTTCGTGATTCGTACACCGAAAAGTGACAGTGCCTTATTTGCCGGGAAGAATATCGGTATTTTTATTTATGGTGAATACACCATAACCGGGAATGACATTGAAATGGATTGTAATTTGTATGACGCAACCGCCATGGATTTGCTTTTCGGGAAGAAATACCGTGGGCAGCTGAAATTTCTTCGTGATATGGCGCATAGGTTTACAAACAAGATATATGATATGCTGCTTGGTGAGCGGGGGCCTTTTGAAAGTGAAATCCTGTTTGTGAAAGATAAGGGAAATACCAAACATCTCTATATCATGGATTATGACGGCTATAATCAGAGGAAATTGACTTCCCGCGGCAAGGTTAATGTCTTCCCGGCTTTCATTGATTCCAATACTATTGTCTGGACATCCTTTCTCCGCGGGAAACCCGACTTATATACCGGCTCGATCTCTGCCGGTTCGTTTTCCATATTTGTCTACAGCAGATATATAGAGACCTCACCGGCTGCGTCAACTATACATGATAAGATTGTCTATGCATCGTCCCGTGCCGGTAATCTGGATATTTATACCTGCAACCGTACCGGAAAGAATAAGCGGCGGCTTACCTTCAATCGCAGCATTGATACCTCACCGTGCTGGTCACCGAACGGGTACCACATTGCCTTTACTTCAGATCGGACTGGCCAGCCCCAGATCTATGTAATGGATGCCGATGGGGTTAATACCCGTCGCATTACGTTTAACGGGTCCTATCAGGATTCACCGGCATGGTCGCCCAGAGGTGATAAAATAGCCTACAGTTCCTTACAGAATGGGAAATTTGATATCTGGACGGTAAGTCCGGACGGTACCGAACCTGCTCAAGTTACCGCATTACCGGGAAATAACGAGTATCCCACCTGGTCACCTGATGCATCACATATTGCGTTTGTATCAACACGGGGTGGGAAAAGCAACATATATTGCATTCGTCCCGACGGAACCGGGATTAAACAAATCACCCGATCCGGAAACGCCAAGATGCCGGATTGGTCAAAATAATATGGAGGGGATTTATGGTTATGAAAACCAGGACACTTTCAGCCGGCATACTCTGTGTAGCCCTATTGCTTTCGTTTACCGGGTGTAAAAAACAGGTAACCACATTGCAGGAACCGCAACCGGAACCCAAACCGGATACAACGTTTACTGAACCGGAACCGCTCCAATCCATTGATACGTCCGATGAGGTGTCTTTTAATGAGGCGGAGCTTGAGGCTGAATTCCAGCGAAAGGTACAGGAAAATCTGCGAACGATCTATTTTGACTATGACAGTTATACTCTTAAACAGGCGGAAATTGAGAAACTTGGTGCAGCGGGTAATTTTTTACGTGAGCATCCTTCCCTCCGTGTATTGATTGAGGGCCATTGTGATGAACGCGGTTCGTCGGAGTATAATATGGGCCTTGGGGAAAATCGTTCACGGGTGATAAAGGATTATCTGAAAAATTACGGTATTCCTGCGATTCGCATGGAAATTACCTCATGGGGGAAAGAGCGTCCCGTGGTAGCCGGTTGTTCAAATGACGCCTGCCATGCAAAGAATAGACGCGCCGAATTTAAGGTATTAAGCCGGTGAACTCAGGAATTTGATTTTTGAAAGGAATGACATTTGTGAAAAGCCTTTTTTTATTTATCGGTCCTGCCGTATTTCTTTTACTGCAGGCCGGATGCACCAATATCACCATGCTACGGGTCGCAGAACTGAAAGCGGTACAGGCGCGGGTAGATTCTTTGAAAATGGAGCTGACTGCTTTGCAGAAGGAGATAATAACGGAACAGAAACAGCAGAGTGAAATGCTGCGACTGATAAGGGCCGATCAACAGGTACGTTTTGCGGAATTTGAGCGCGGACTCTCCGCCCTGGCCGGTAATGTTTCTGAAAGCCAGGCCCGCCTTTCCCGGATTGACCAGAAAACTCTTGAGATAAAAAAACGGTGGGAAGAAAAAGCACGTGAAGATTCACTCGTCCAGGCGACGCAGAATGCGGAGATCGAGAATCTGTTTGATATCGCGCGGAATGATTTTACGGCCGGACGATATGAAATATCTCTCAACGGGTTTCAGGAATTAATAGATAAATTTCCGGAATCCCCGCGGGCGGAAGAATCCCGTTACTGGGTCGCCGAATGCTACTATGTACGGAAAAAATATAATGAAGCCGCAAAGCGTTATAAACAGTATATAAAGGATTACCCTGAAGGTATAAAGATCTGTGTCACGCTTTTTAAGCTGGGGCTCATATATGAAAAGATGGGACAGAAAAAGGCGTGCAACCTGGTGTGGACTAAGTTAATCGGGCAATGTCCCGGTTCTGAAGAAGCGCAGGCAGCCAAGGCAAGAATGTAGAAACTCCCAAACGCTTATCACTGAAGAATTTTCCCTAGCGGTAAAAGGTTATTTCCCAAACAGCGCTCCGAGATCCTGATTATCGTTCCCCTTCTTAATCGCTTCAGAATCCTTTTGTAAAGTAAAGTCAAGTGATCGCCGTTTTGGTGCGGTAAACCGGGGATCAAAGGAGAAATTATTTTCCGGAAGGGTGAAATTGAATTGATGATTTGCATGAAAACAATTATGCGTCACCTTTATTTTTTTCTCATCAACCGCTGATTTAATACCCTGACCGGCGTTATTGGCAATAATATTATTCTGGATAGTGATACCGATGGTTCCACTGAACATGATGCCGTTATTGCCGTTATAAGCAATGGTATTATGATTAATGGTGGTTGTTCCCGAAGCTATATCCAGTGCCTGAATACCGGAGCCCTCATTAAATACAATAACATTGTGTTCTATCTTTGCCAGACTTCCCATGCAGATGATACCCGAGCCTCTGTTTTTATAAATTTTACATTTTCTGATGGTATTCCCCGGTCCCCGAGAAAGAATACCGGTATTGCCGTTGCGTACTTCAAACCCGACGATAGTGGATTTGTGGGATATTGAAACGACATCACCACGGGATTTACCGTCAATAACCGCTTTGAATAATTCCCGTGAGATTAGAGTCACTCCCGACATTATAGTTATATCTTCTTTGTACGTTCCCGGCAGTACCCAAACCGTGTCCCCTGATTTTGCTTTGGCGAGACCGGCGGTGATTGATTTAATGCCCTGAGAAGGGACGGTAATGGATGCTCCGGCAAAACTGATAATCTGCAATGTGAGAATAAAGGTGAATATTGAAATAACACTTTTACTATGATTGTTTTCCTTCATGACAACTCCTTTTAAAGAATGCTTACCGGCAGGTGAGTGTAATCCCGGTATCATAAATAATAATCAATCTTAATATACTGTATGTTAAAAAAGCCTTGTTGTTTAACAAGGCTTTTTAATCAAAACAAACATAATTACGTCAGAATAAATGCTGAATTATTCGTCCTCTTGTTCCAGTTTTTGTAGCTGCTTCTGTAGTTCTTCCATTTCATCGTCGATTTTTTCAGTCTCTTTAACGGCTTTCTCAATAGTCTTATCAATAGCTTTTGTGCCGGCCAGCTTCTCAGCTTTCGCCAGTGCATATTCAACATCGTTACGTACATTTTCGATATTCCTGGCAAAGAAAGCACGCCGTGAGAATTCATCTTCAAATACATAGAAATCTTTCAACTTTTGCTGATATTCCTGTTGCGGTGTATGAAGACTGTCAATCTGCTGAAGAACAAACGATGACTGGCTTGTTAATGCAAGCTCATTCGCCTTCGATGCAATTTCGTAGTAGACACCACGGTTGTTGTCGTATTCGAGTCGGGCGGCGTTCTTTTCATTTTCCGACGGCGCCATGGTTTTGTTAATTTTATTCGATGCATCCTGAAGGAAATTCGCCGCTTCAACATATTTTTTATCCATCATGAAGCAATAACCCTTCAGCAGCAAAGCTTCAGCCTGAATTACCGGTTTCTTGCTGACCGAGATGAGCTGGTCGCAGGCGTTCAAACAGTCCGCCCACTGGCTGGCTCTGAGTGCGGTCCAGGCAAGACCAAGCAGGGCGTCTTCATGGTAATAGCTTGAGGCGGGCACTTTACGGAGAGCAGACACTGCCTTGGATAAAGCCCGTTCCTGATCACCAAGTCCTTCATAAAACACATAGCCGAGGAAAACAAACGTACGGTTTATAATCTCTTCCTCTTTCTTATTTCTAGGTTGATGCTGTGCAACGTTATCCCACGCTTCAATGGAACGACTCAGATTATCACTGAGAGCACATGCAACACCCAGTGAGTGCTGTGCAAAGGGGTATTCCGGATGATCTTCGGGAATAAGATCGAGAATTTGAATGGCTTTCTGATAGGCACCGTCCTTTATATGCTGGAGCCCCATGTAGTAGTAAGCGTGATATTTTAATGAATCAGGAACGGTTGCGGTGTTCAACCGTGAGAACTGATTGGCTACGCCGGAGCTGTTGCCGTCGCGGTAATGCAGACGCATAAGACCAAGGTCCGCGTATGGAATTACCACACTTCGCGGATATGCTTTTTTAGTTTCATTATAGTTTTCGGCACTAAATTCACGCATGTCAAGGTGTTCCTGGCAAAGGCCCATATGCAGTTGTACCCAGTCATTCTTGAAGAAATCCGGGTATTCAACGAGTATCTTTCCG
>Ga0190359_1002245_pt1 | contig 11590 bp, 6 predicted proteins | sample 48721823_MG_FD_161269 | JGI IMG/M metagenome (GOLD analysis project Ga0190359, IMG submission 161269) | Hydrothermal vent microbial mat bacterial communities from Southern Trench, Guaymas Basin, Mexico - 4872-18-2-3_MG | ecosystem: Environmental > Aquatic > Marine > Hydrothermal vents > Microbial...
GACAACCAGCTTGTGGTTCCCAAACGGCAAGCCAGTTATCCATACCGCAGTAGATTGATTAGCCAGTTCCCACTTCTTAGGTAAATACATATCCCTTTCTTGCATTAATTTTCCATCTATATATGCCTCCAAAATACCCTGGTCATACCTTAAATCACCCTGAACATAAACAGCACTTCCCTCAAAATTAACTTCCATGTAATCACCCGGATTATCCGATCTACGCATGACTTCGTCACCTTTATAATCTACTTTACTCCAATCTCCAACCCATTTAATTCTGTCATCATATATACTAAATTTATCGATAGGCTCCAACGTTGGAAAAGATACTTCAACCTCTTCATCTTTGTTCACAAAAGACTGAATAGCAAATTCTAAAGTATCGCCTCTTTTATTCCCATTATTTCTTAGGATATTTTGAACTGCCAGACGTAAGCAAACTTTGGAAGCTGAATCTATCGAGAATGGAGTAAAGCAAAACACTTCTTTCATGTACGGTTTCATAGCCTCTTTAATATCCTTAGGTAATCTACTATAACCGAGCATAGTTCCTACAACCCCACCAGCATTACCGGGATTACAATCAGAATCCTGTCCGCATCTTGTCGCTATCTCTACAGTTTTCTTAAGATCTCCGTTGCCATAAAGTATTCCCAACGCTATATAAGACCCATTTAATCGGGCTTGAATATTAAACTTGCTCTTTACCCCCCATGGACACAGATCCCTGTTATATTTATCTTCTATTTTCTTCCAGACCTTTTTCCAATCGTCTGGATATTTTTCATACCAATTCAATACGTCCCTGATTATTTGGGCATAACCACTTCCCTTAGGTAACATACTCAATCCGTACTTTACAATTTTATAAGGATCATCCTCTATGAAGGCTGCTGCATACATTGCAGTTACAAAGTAACCCCCGTAGACACCATCGCCGTAATTCATAATGTGCCCAACCTTATCACAGATTTCCTTACTTGATTCTGGCAATCCAGGACTAACAAGTCCAATAAAATCACACTCTATCTGAAAGTCAATGTCGTCAGCATGGGGGTTGTAATATGGGTGCCCTGACAGTCCTGGCTTTATGCCAGATAGTATATTCTGTCTCCCTTGACCATTCGCATGCCAGAGTAAAAATCCACCGTAAGCAAAATCTTTTGCAAAATCTTCAATTGTAGCGCTAAACCCTTTTTCAGCCAATGTTTTTAGAAAAGCCATATTTACATACATATCATCCTGCCAAGGCAACCATTTTAACCCCTCTTTGTCCAGAGATAGCGGACCCTCGATTATTTCACCCTGGTACCTGAACTCAGTTGGACCTCCGAACGAAACGCCATAAGCTTTACCGACCCATCCACCCTTTATTTTATCTAAAAGTTCTTGTTCTGTTACTCTTACCGTTTTCTTACCCGAGTGATTGCTACACGCTTTATAGCTAACAAAAATAAAGGAACCTACCAACAAAATGACTACAATTGTTCTTTTCATAAAATTTACCCTTTTTATTATGCACTACCTTAATTAATTATCAGACATAAACCTCTTCACTTCATCATAATTTGGCATTGACGGTTGCGCTCCCTTTCTTGTTACGGAATACGCGCCTACAAAGTTAGCAAAATGTATTGCGTCCTTTAATGACATTCCACTACCCAGTGCAAATGCTAATCCCCCGTTAAAGGCATCACCGGCAGCAGTTGTATCAACAGCGTTAACTCTCTTAGTCGGGATTAACATATTGTCACTTTTAGTATATAAGAAAGCTCCTCTTTCCCCTAACGTTATAACAACATTGCCTACACCTTTTTGTATAAGAGCTTCGGCAGCCTTAGCAGCACTTATATCGTCAACAACTTTCAAGCCTGTTAAAACCTCCGCTTCTGATTCATTGGGCGTTATTATATCTACTCGCTTCAATAACTGATCACTTAGCTTTCTTGCTGGTGCAGGATTTAAAATGACTTTCACATTGTGCTGCTTTGCAACATTTACAGCATACTCTACTGTCTCAATTGGTATTTCCAACTGTATTAGCATTATAACGGCCTTCTTAATTTCATCTATCGCTAATTTTATGTTCTCTTTTACTAAGTTAGCGTTAGAACCAGGTGAAACAGCTATGGAATTTTCACCTTTTTCATCAACAAATATGAGTGCAACTCCAGATGGATTTTTTTCATCTCTGAAGACAAAATCAGTGTTTATTCCTGATTCTTGAAAATTTGCTATTGCCCTATCACCGAACATATCTTTCCCTACTTTAGCAATAAATGTCACATCTGCACCAAGCCTTGCTGCTGCTACTGCTTGATTTGCCCCTTTCCCTCCAGCAGCTATGTAAAACTCTTTCCCAATTACCGTTTCTCCCGGTTTAGGCAAGTTCTTTACCTTTATCACCATATCAGTGTTCGAACTTCCTACAACCACAATCTTATTCTCTCCCATCATTACATCCTCCTACTACACTCAATTAAGATTATAAAAAGATAACCCAATAACTTTACTGTAACTGTATGTAGATATCTCTTATACGTACAGTCGCTTCTATCAGATTGCTTTTTTAAAGAACCTTTATATAATCCTTGATATGATGATTAATAATAGACCCGCGATAAAAGATAAAAACATTAAAGCAATTAAGCTATTCGTTCCCTCTGGTGCTTCCTTAAATTCCTTCCATATAAAAACTCCCCAAAATGCTGCAACCATAGTCGCACCTTGTCCTAATCCATATGAAATAGCAAAACCTGCTTGTCCAGCAGCAATGATACTAAAGGTCATACCTATACACCAGATAATTCCTCCGAGAATTCCAATTAAGTGAGTCCCAAAACTACCTTTAAAATACTCCCTATATGATACTGGCTCACCGACAAAAGGCTTTTTCATAATGATAGTATTAAAAACAAAGTTACTTATAAACACTCCAATGGAGAAAAAGAAAACTGCGGTATATGGGCTAAGTTTACCAGGTTCAAGATTAATGAAATCTGACGACATCGATCTTGCAACAAACCTATAGAAAAATCCCATTAGTATTCCACATAATATCGATAGTAATAATCCTTTTGTACTAACACTTTTCGGTTGCCCTGGCAGTCTCCTATATGCAACTGAATCTAAGATTATCGCAGCAACCACTAGTGCCACACCCACAAATAAAAGGATTGGATTCCCCAGCGGAGTAGCTATATAATTAACAATCACTCCTAACACTAATGCTAATCCGATACCTACGGGAAATGCTACAGACATACCCGCAATTGCAATAGCAGCTACTAATAAAATATTTGCTGCATTGAAAACAACTCCACCAGTAAACGCATATAGTATATTTGAAAAATCAGCTTGGGAGATATCCCTTATAAAACTTCTGCCTAAGCTTCCAATTGAACCAAGTGTAAATGCAAAAATAACTGACATTAACAAAACGCCTATTGCATAGTCCCAATAGAATAGCTCATATCGCCACTCTTTCCTGGCCAGCTTTTGTGTATTCGCCCAAGACCCCCAACACAACATTGTAATGAAACAAAAGATAACCGCTAACAGATAACTTTGAACTACAAACATTTTTCACCCCTCCAGTTTCTTTTCGGATTACTCACCTTTTTTGCTATACACAACTATATCGCTTAAACTAACCTTTCCAGAGTCACTTGGATTTAAAAGCTTTAGAAACACCTTATGTTTTCCAACGGGCAGTTGGTATTTCCAGAACAAAGTATTTTTTCTGTCATGAAAATTGCATGGCAGTTCAGTAACCTCCTGTAGCTTACCATCTATATAAACTTCTACTTTAAACACATAATCTTCATTGTCATTATAAGCTTTACCGTTTATTACAAAACCATTTCCGTAGAATCCAACAGTGAGTGTGTCCTGTAAAACTAAGCCCTTTCCCTTCCTCCACAAAAACCGCTTCTCAACAGGAAAGTGATCTTTAAATCCAACTTCTAATTTGACAGGACGTGGATCTTGCAAGGATATCATTACCTTGTTCTTTTTAACTTTCCCACCGTTTCTCTTTATGTTTGCAATTGCATGTTTGTATGAGATATCATACAATTCTTTTAGAGATGTTTCTGTATATATGAAGTCTATATCTTCAACTTCTCTTAATTCTTTTTTCCAGTACTCGGGGATATTATTATAGCCTATTATGGTTCCCAGTATACCACCTGCAGTTGCCGGATTACAATCGGAATCATCTCCGCATCTGGTGGCGATTTCAATTGTCTTCCCAAAATCCTTTTTACCATATAGCAATCCAAGAACAACCCAAGCAGAATTTATTTTTGCATCTATATTGAACGGAGTAAATACACCATCCGGGCACCCAATATCCTCACTCCATTTTTTATGAACTCTCCACCAGGTTTCCTTCCAATCATCAGGGAATTCATGGTACCATTTTATTACATCACTTATACACTTTGCATATTGACTTTCCTTGGGTATCATTTTGAGAGCTTCTTTGACTATATATTCCACATCGTCAGACACAAATGCCAGAGAATACATAGCAGCTACATATACGCCTCCATACCATCCATCCCCATAATTCATAATATGACCTACCTTATCACAAATCTCAGCAGCAGCATTTGGCATCCCAGGGCTCATCAGACCTGCGAAATCCGCTTCTATCTGAAAATCAATGTCATCAGCATGGGGATTATTTAGCCAATGGCCAGATTCGGGTGGCATTATCCCATGCAGTATATTATACCTTGCCATTTGATTTGCATGCCATAGTGGATATTCAGCGTTTGCGAAAGCTCTCGCGAAAGATGATCCAGGTGCATCTATACCTTCTTTCTCAATTACTTCAACAAATGTAATATCCATATATATATCATCATACAAACCGGGGGCATTGTCATACCACCACTTTATAATTCCTTTGGGCCAAGCAATCGGCTGATAATCTGGGATATAGGTGCTTTGATGTCTAAATTCTGTAGGGCCTCCGAAGGTACATCCTATCACTTGGCCAGCCCATCCTCCCATTATTTTATCTTTTAATGCACCTGTGGAAATCTTATATGATTTCCCAAATGCTACCCCAATCACCAAAAGGATAACTATAGAAACTAACAACCCTTTCAAAACTTTACTCATCTTGCTTTCTCCTTCAAATGTTTTTAAGTTCTCCACTCTTTACAACGACAAACCAAGGGTGAACATATGAACCTGCTCCAGTATTCCAAAATTTATATAGGCGTAACCTACTCTCGCTGTTAACCCACCAATCGTATAGTTTATTTCCCCACCAAGTGTAAAATCTTCCTCATCATAATTCACCCTATATCCACTCCGTAAGACCAGTAAGTTGCCGAACTTATATTCTAATCCTATGTTTATTTTTTCAGGACCATCGTTGGGATGAGTACCTTCTATAGCACATGAGAGAACATGGGATGAACCTTCAAAGAAATCATAGCCTATACCAACTCTAAAATCCAATGGCATTCTTATATCAACAGCTTCCATTTGATATTCTTCAGACCATCCTACAAGATGAGCATCAGGGCCAAAATTTCTTGCCACCATACAAAGGCGTAAACTCTTGAAGCCGGTATAATAGGTAGTACCGAAATCCACCGAAACATTATTCATACTCACTTCCGCTATTTCCTCTCTTATCCAACGAACATTCGCACCGATCGACAGCCTGTCAGTAACACGTTTAGCATACGAAATACCAGCGGCTAAATCACCAGCTGTAAAAGTATTACCGGTAACAACCGCTTCGGTTCTGGTTTCTCCAGGTATGACTCGATTTATAGTTTCATACATCTCTCCAACATTAAGAGAAACTACACTAAACCCAAGTACGCCCATTCTCCCAAAATTTTTTGCTATTGCTATTGATTGTCCCTTGATATCAGCAATCCAATTGACATTTGTAAATTGAACGTCAACATTCCCAACATCTACCAATGCTGAAGGATTACCGAAAATCGCTCCAGAGTTCCCATGCGAAAGCGCAGTGAAAGCTCCACCTATTGCAGAATAACGTGCATCATATGTAATTTTCAAAAATTGCCATCCGGACAAGCCAACTCTCTCTATATCGTATGGTGCAATACCACTCTGAGCTCCAAGACAGGTAAACGAGATTAGGGTTAGAAAAACACCCATAATTATAATTCTTTTACTAATCATATCCCCTTCTCCTTTTTTATGCAATTTTTCATAGTTTTCTTACCCTTTCATTTAATAATTGCAAATTTCCCAATGTAATATTCATCCTCATGCCCAGGCACTTCATTCTGTACGTGGAATATATATACACCCGGTGACACATATAGCATCCATCTATTAGTCTGATAATCGAGTTTCTCTATACTACCCCAGGATTCAGAACCACTACCATCATCGTGGTGTATAGTTCTCACAAGTTCACCCGCAAGAGTATAAATCTTTATTGTACATTTTGCTGGTAATCCTATGAATTCCATTCTTAACTCTTCGCCGACACCTAACAATCCGCTATGTTGCCTAAAGGGATTAGGTACTACATAAACATTTTTTGGGAATTTCTCATTTGGAGCCCTCAATGGATAAACAGGAAAACGGTTTGGATTTACCTTGCCAGACTCGTTTCCATTTTCATCATACGAAGTCACTGTATAATAATAACCTACACCTAAGGATAACCCTTCATCGGTATAAGTTACCAGACCATCCTCTAAACTAACACTATCCTTTGGAATGCGAGCTACCAGATCCCATGGACCTGCACAGAAATATGAAGACCTATACACTTTATAACCTGCAAAATCGTTAACTCCTTTAACGGGATCGACATATGTATCGGGAATGGGTGGCCACTGTATCTTAATACCTCCACCAACCGGTGTTAGTACCAAGGTATTTTCCCCATCAGTTGGAGTCATCGGTGGAGGATCAGCAATGTAATAGCCATTACTATACAACTCTCTTGCAGCTTCAACATTCTTTAACAAAGAATTCTTTGAATCGGTTGCAAGTCTTTGAATATTTTCAACACCTCCTTCAACAATTCTATGTCGGTCCATTTCACCCAGGACTATGGCATAAACGAGCTTTACAGAATCATTAGGAGCTATATCATGGGGACCACACGAAACTACGAATTCAGGGCTCCTCTCATATTTATTTCCTCCTTCACCACCCCTTGCTCTTGCCTCATCCCATGATAAACGAGGCTGTTGATGTGTCATAACCTCAAGGAATCTACTCGGTGGATCGGTACCCAGTCTTGGGGGAATATCTTCTCGAGGAGCATCACTTGAGGTCATCTGCCCCAGATATTGTAAAATATTTTGATAAACGTTGGCACCAGCGGAATCTAAACAGATCAAAGTCATGTATCCAGGTGACATAATCTCGTGGTTTTTTGCACCTGGATCAGTAATATCAGCAGGATCTCCAATATCTCCAGTTGTTGGACCAGGGCCGAAATTAAATTGTACAGGTTCCTCTGTTTCCCAATTAAAACTCCTATCATCATAGAAGTAAAAACAATTATGTGCCTTATCCCATCCATACTTATCGTCGAAATCACTCCCAGGTCCTATCCAGTCACCTCTTTGAGTGATCCATACGCCTAACCGAATTCCAAAATGCATGTTTTCAAGTAATGTACTTCCTGTGTTTTTTATCGAAACCTCCAAAATAACAAAGTCATCATACTTTGGGAAACTCCAAACCATCCCTTTTAAGTTAACATCCACATCCAGGTCTTTAACGTGATGTCCACCTAAAAATATTTCTTCAGCTTTAAGATTAGGATTAACTAGATTGTAATTCTTGATAAGTTGAGCATTCCTTGTGGGGTACACATACTGAGAAGATGGATAGAATACACCGTGTATACTATATGCATAATTATCTGTACCTCTCTCCCCATATATCATATATCCACCACTAATAATATACGCAGGCCTATCTGATGGATCAGCTCCATGAGAGTAACCCGGGTAATCGAGAGTGTAATATGTCCATGGTAAATCTATCTCCCCTAACCTAAAAGCATTATGTAAAGTAACCCATACTTTCCCTCTTGTAAGCGATTCCTTTCCCCATTGAATCTCTTGAGATTTCAGAATTCCCGTGAAAAATATCAGATTAAATATTATAAAAAGAGAGATTACTTCTTTACTAAAACCTTCTCTCTTTGTAATCCTTTCTTTTTTCATATCAAATCTCCTTTATTTTAAATACCCAACCTTAGCGCCTAATTAAAAGTCAACCTGCAGCTGGAAGTAAATTTGACGAGGAGGATTAGTCCACATATTATACCATCCCCATTTATTGGGCTCACCGGACCACCAGTGTTTAGGTAACCGCTCATGTAAGGGCTTATCTTTATTCTCTTCGAAATATACTAGATCATCCCACCACAACATGTTAATATCATAATTGTTAAAGAGGTTTCTGACCTCACAGATAAGCTCAAATCTTACATTTCCAGCATAAATACCTTTTGAAACTTTTAAGTTTGTCCTCATGTGAGGAAACCATCTTTTGTTGTTAGGCTCTGTTGATGGATCATCCGGGCCATGGTAAGTATACTGTTGACCACTCCAGTATTCATAATATAGATTCATATTGAAATCACTCAAGGGCTTAAATCCCAGTATAGAAAAACCATATCCTTTCTCGAAGGACAAATTCATAATTCCCTTGAATTTATGATTGCTATTCCAATCTTTTTTTACCATCCCATAACCTTTTGGTTGATTTACACCCAGGCCAAATTCATACATACTTTCATATCCAACAACACCTCCTGAAACGTAGGATAAATCATAGTTTAATGAAAAATTTAAGGGGAATCTAAATCTTGTATCTAACCTAAGCTCAACACCTCGTATATCTGCGTAAGCACAATTACTAACCATCAAGGCTACATTATATTGGTTTGTAGCGTTGTATAATGTTGTCCATGTGTTCGCATCTCCCCATCTTGGCTCTAAAAGAGTAGCTTCTCTAAAAACCGTCTGGCGGCTGGCATCCTTATAGTACCCTGTTATGCTCAATAGTGCTAAGTCAGCAATATTTTGGTCAAATCCTATCTCAAATTGAATAGTTTTCTCATATCCCATTTTAGGATTACCATAATACCCTTGCCACTGATCCATGTACGTCACTGTGCTGGTATCATACGGATCGTATACTTTGTCCCAATCTTCTGTAAAATTTATATATGGAAAACCAAACATTTTGTGCCAGGATGGTCTTTGATAGAAGTGACCATACATGAAATGGAGAACGCTATTTTCACTTATCGGGTGAGATATTCCCAGCCTCGGTGCCAGTGCTATCTGCATCTTAGTTCTTTCCTTTTCGGGCCTGCCAGGATACCCTGGCTTTATATTTCCAGGGGTAGTCGCCTCATATGCTAAAGGATCAAACATATTTTTGGGTGCTTCTCTATTTTGATCAAAAAAGCTTAATCTTAAACCGGCATTGAGTATTAAACCAGAAAATTCAATTTTATCCTGTGCATAAATAGCACCTTCGTAAGGTTTCCCATCATATACATTCATCAGATTCCATCTCATTCCACCCTCATAAGCTGACATCTGGTGATCATAATAAAAATCATAAGATTTGATATCAAAACCCACTTTAACCAAATTGTTATTATTTACCTGACTTGAAATATCACCCTTGACGTTATAGACTTTACTTTCCCACTTATCTTCCCAATGCTCATAAGCTTTAACAAGGTAATACCATAATGGACCAAAAACGTCATCGTCAAAAGACCAGGGATATTGATGTGGATAATCTTCATCCTTTTTAACCCAGCCATAACGGTCCGTTCTGTCCATTTTATCATCAAGAAAACTAAAAGTTAAATTGTAATAAGTGCTTGAACTCAAGATGTGCTTTAATCTAATGTAAAATTGTTTAACCCTCCGTAACTCAGGACGGCTACCCCAGGCTCCTTTCATACAATATTTATTCCACCCATATGGATCTCTCAATTCGGGGAGATCATTCCATGCCATTTCCTGGGCTGTTTCAACAGATAGAAAATTAGTGGGCAAAGAGGATGAAGCACTTTCATACCCACCATACAAACCATTTAAAGTTATTTTAAGCTTAGGAGTAATATTATAAGACAGCTTTCCTTGAAAGTTAAACTCAGGATTGTATGGAATTACCTGAGGAAAAACATTCACTCCCCTTTTATACCTACCAGACAGAAGGAAACTTAACTTACTAGATGGAGAGCCATAAATTGTCGCCTCAGTTTCATATTCAGCCCTCTTTGTATAATTAGCTTGGTCAGGATCGGGGGTTATTACTTCTCTCCAAACATTAAATAGAGAATCTGGATTGAGTCCATAAAACCCACTATTAGGATCATTAGTTTGATCAGTCCACCAATCAAGGTCAAAATGCTGCCAATCATAATTCTTTTTGCTATACATATATCTTCCCCAATGGTACTTGCCAGGAGGACGAACTCTGAATAGAAAGGTACCGTGTATACCAGGTACTCCCTCTTTTGTTATAATATTGACAATACCCGACATCGCATCCCCATATTCTGCATTATATCCACCGGTCAGAACACTAATTTCCTGTACCGTAGTTAAATTTAGTCCCTGATAGTTGTCTGATAGCAACCCACTGTTCAGACTTACATTGTCCAACATATATTTCGATTCTAATTTTGTACCGCCTCTAAAATGTCCTCTAAAGATTCCTGGCTGTATCTCCAAGACCTCAGATAATGACCTTACCCATGTTTGAGATACCTTTTCTGGTGTTAAAATCACTTCACTAGCCGTTTTGTCTTTTTCAACAATTGGCCTCTCTGCTGTAACTATAACCTCTTTACCCATAACAGTAGTCGGCTTCAAAGGTACATTCAATTCTGTAGTTCTACCAGAACTTACAACAACATCCTTCAGTACCACTTTCTCATAACCAATATAATTAATCGCTACTGAATATTTACCGGGAGGAACATCAATAATGAAAAAATAGCCATTATCATCAGTACTAGCACCTAAGGTTGTTCCAACGATGATGACGTTTGTACCTGGCAGAGGTTTCCCGCTTTCAGAATCATAAACTTTACCTGCAATTTTTCCTGTGATTGCTCCCCTCAGGCCGTTTCCCCCAACAATCAATACAATAACAAGGAAGCATAAGAAAAATTTCCTGCTTAAAGATTTTCCTTTCATTGTAATTTTACCTCCTCCTCATTTGTTTCCCCCTTAAACTTGAAAAAACTTACTCATTGATATCTCTCACTGATTTCCTAATTATTAGTCTTGTCGGTAGCATTATCTGCATAGTATTTCCAGTACTATAGGATATATCTGTCGAGCTCATTTGATCAATCAAGAGTTTTACAGCTATTTCTCCCATCTCTGCTTTCTGCTGAGCAATCATAGTCATAGGAGGTGAAAGGTACTCACAATATGGTTGGTCATCAAAAGAAATAATCGAAATATCCTGAGGTATGCTTAAACCCTCCTCCTTAATGGCCTTTAGAGCCCCAAGTGAAATTAAATTGCTCAACGCTAATATAGCTGTAGGCTTTCTCTCCCTATTCAGCAAC
>Ga0190359_1002246_pt1 | contig 11589 bp, 10 predicted proteins | sample 48721823_MG_FD_161269 | JGI IMG/M metagenome (GOLD analysis project Ga0190359, IMG submission 161269) | Hydrothermal vent microbial mat bacterial communities from Southern Trench, Guaymas Basin, Mexico - 4872-18-2-3_MG | ecosystem: Environmental > Aquatic > Marine > Hydrothermal vents >...
CCGATGAGCAGTTCTTCAGCAATCATTCGCACATCCAGGGCACCCGAGGGGGTTACGCTCTTCTGCTCTATGGAGTTTAGTAGCTGTTTCTTGCGGTCCTCCTGTGTGATCGTATCGGCATCGGATTCAGAATCCAGGATATGCTCCGCAGCATTGTACTTAATATGCGGCAGCCTCCCTTCCCAGAGCGCTGTCACAATATCTCCTTCGGCATCACCTGAAAGGGACTTGTAGTGGTGTAGGATTTTTACAAGAGCGTTGGTCTCATCAACCTCAATACCTTTCTGAAATGTGATATCCAGCATACCGTCCCTAAACAGGGCAAAGGCAATGTCGCCATCCTTCACAGCCCCCTTGTATACAACCTCACCGCCGTAGAGCAGCCGATCTTTCTCAACCTCCAGGCGGAGATCCTCGTGCTCACGGAGAAAAGTGTCGAGCTCATTTTGCAGGCGGCCGAGTGCTTCTTGGCAATTAACATGCTCTGGAGAATACATAGAGTGCATCTTGACAGCCAAAAGAAGGGATGTGGTAATTGCCTTGCAGGCTGAAACAGTTTCCGGAGAAGGACTTTCAGTTGATGTTACATCATCCATAAAAATACGACTATCCGTGGCCTTTATTAGATGGTTGCCGGATTTTCTCTGAGAAACAATATCATTAATTATAACGGCAGACCCTCCCTATGTCAACTTTGTTGTCAATATTTTATCGTAATTTCAAAATGTTATCTGACCTGCAAGCGGAGCGGAAAGGCTTTACTCCCACCTGTTATGATTGGTCTTCTTGAGTTCTATATAAGAAACCCTCCCGTGCTTATTTATGAAAGAGGTCAGCGCCCATGATATGAGACTGATAATCAGAGAGCCAAACACAGCAGACCAAAACCCGTGAACCTCAAACCCGGGAATGAGGCTGGAAGTCATCTTGAGGAGCATGGCATTGATGATAAAGGTAAATAACCCGAGGGTTAAGATATTAATTGGAAGGGTTAAAACAATCAGTATCGGACGGAAGAATGCATTGAATACTCCAAGAACGGCTGCCGCTAGAAAGGCGCTTATAAAGCTGCTCACCTCTATTCCCTTAATAAGATATGAGGTGAGCGTAATGGATGCAGCAAGTATCAGCCATCTTATGACAATCCCTTTCATAAGCGATTCACCCTTGCGTCTTTCCCTTTAAAAAGCCCCCCTTTCCAGAAACTAGCGCACATTACGCTCTGGGGAGTCCGGTTAACCAACGGTGGGAGACTCTCGAATTCCTCTGTCCAGGCTCAAGCACAGCGTATAAATTCCAGAGTGTATCAGCGGGGCCCTTATCCCCTCTTGCCGATCAGAAGGCACAAGTCCTCTTTTTGGTTCTTGTCCAGGCGGGCAGTGGTTTTGAAACGGAGGGTTCTAAAAAGGGAAAAAATATAGTTGGCCTTTTGTCTCTGGCTCGTATTATTCAGGATGATCACTATATCCTGGATCGGGCCCGGATACGGCACCTGGTTAATGCCGTTGACTCTCCAGCCTGCCTGCTGAAACAGCTCTTTGAGCTCCTTTGAAAACCCAAGTGCTTCTCTGTCTCCACGCACGCAGTTCAGCCGGATGCTGGTTCCGGAATATTTTGCCAAGTCCTCTTTTATTCTAGGTATCAGATGCCCCGGGATTGTTCTTCTTTTCTCCTGTTCCAAAACAACTTGGACTCGTTCGATCTGCTGGGCCAGCCTTTGCTTCAGCTTGCTTATGGTTTGCTCGTAGTGCATTGTCCTCTTACTTTCGATGCCCTGCCTGAGGTTTTGCACCTTCCTGTCGAGCACAAACTTCGAAACCTGTAATGCTCCGGCCAAAAATACGAGAACTATTGCAAGCCACTGAAATATTGAGCCTAGTCTTACCAGTGAGTGAAGTTCTTGTAAATTCATGTGCCCCCCAATAAGCAACACTCTTTTATAATACTGTTTTTTTTATTGCATGTCAAAAATCCTTCTGATAACAAAGGGGCGCACTTTCACGTTCTATATGAGAGGAAAGCAATGGCAGAAGCTTTTGAAAAAAATCCTCTTTTCCCTATAGCAAATCCAAGAAGTATCTGTTTTTTCGGCGTATCAAGCAGCCCTTTTTCTATGGGAACCAACCTTCTTATCTCCTTGCGCGCCATGGGATTTAGAGGCTCAATTTATCCCATACACCCCCAGATAAAGGATATCCAAGGTCTGAGGGTCTACCCAAGCGTTATGGATGTTCCGCAAGTGCCTGATCTGGCGGTGATAGTGCTGGCTGCGCCAATCGTGCCCCAGGTGCTTGAAGAGTGTGGTAGGAAAGGCATCCGGCACGCCATCATAGTATCAGGCGGATTTAAAGAGGTAGGTGAAAAGGGCGTTTTGTTAGAGAAAAGGATACTTGAAATCGCCCGAAGATACGGTATCCGATTCCTCGGCCCCAATTGCATAGGCGTGATAAATCCAGGGCACAAACTGAATACCACTTTAATCTCGTATACGGGGGCACCGGGCTTCATAGGTATGGCCTCGCAGAGCGGGAGCTTTGTTACCCAGATGTTTGGACACCTTTTCCGCCTTAGGCTGGGTTTTAGCACAGCCTTTAGTGTGGGGAACGAGGCTAATGTTGATCTTGTCGATTGCCTGACCTACCTCGGAACTTGCCCTAATACCAAGGTCATAGCACTTTACGTAGAGGACATCAAAAGGGGAAGGGAATTCACGAGAACTGCAAAAAAAATAGCTCTTCAAAAACCCATTGTCGCATACTATGTGGGCGGCTCGGAAACAGGGAAAAGGGCAGGTTTTTCTCATACAGGTGCCATGGCAGGCCCGGATGAACTTTACTCCGGAGCCTTCCAGCAAAGCGGCGTTATCAGGGCAACCTCCGTTATTGAGCTTTTCGACTTTTGCTGGATTCTTGGAACCATGCCCCCTGCCATAGGCCCGCGTGTCGTGATCCAGACCCATTCCGGGGGGCCCGGGGCGGCTGCCGCGGATGCTTGTGGCCGCGCAGGGTTGGAGCTTCCCGAGCTCTCGAAGGAAACACTCGAAAAACTCGCTCCTTTTCTCCCTCCTACCGGCAGCGCTCGCAACCCAATTGATTTCACCTATACCAAGAACCCTTTGGATTATTTTTCCAAGATTCCCGAGGTGCTTATCCAGGAAAAGAATGCAGACATGCTACTTCTCTATCTCCTTCTTCCATCGCAAATATTGAAAAGAAACCTCGAGCAAATGGGCCTCAGTGAAGATCAAATCAGGGAACAGGCTAAACAATTAGTTGATACACAGTCAGGATACCTTATCAATCTACAAAAGCAATGTAAGAAGCCGCTTATAGGGTATACTTTCCAGAGTACTGATGAGGAATATATTCAGGCTGTCCTAGATAAAGGCCTGCCAGTGCTTCCGGACGCTGTTCGCGCAGCGCGTGCCCTAAAAGCTCTTGTCCGCTATACCAGGTGGCGCCAAAATACATTGAAGCATTCAGGCACGTAGGAGATCAAGCGAGCCTGTATCAAGGAGGCTCAAGGGTGGACGATGAACTTCTTGTTTATTTGATCTGGATGCTATCTCTTTGGAAATCCTCATCCTTTCCTTGACAAAAACCGTTAAACAATACTATTTGTAAATGACGCTTTCGTGCCTTCCACACCGAACCCCCAGGAGCCCTGAGCAGCTCACGATCAGAGAAGGGGCACGGAGCAGGGTTAACAAGGCCATTTTGTGTGCAGGACATAAGAGCCGTGAGAAGAGATTTCTTCCTGCTGGCCATAAGGGAAAACCTTAATCGCTACAGTGGGTGCGCATGTCTTTTACCCAGATTATCATCAACAGCATTGTAAGAGCATCTGAGCTTGCGCTCCTGAGTCTGGGACTTACAATTGTTTATGACATCTTGGGGTTTGCAAACTTCGCACATACAGAGTTCGCTGTTGTGGGCGTGTACTTAGCGCTGTTTTTGAATGTCTCGCTTGGATTAGGCATAGTGCCCGCCGCGATAATTGCTTCTGTCTTGACAGGTATTATAGCAATTTTCATTGACAGGGGCGTCTTCAAGAAAATGAGAAGCTCGGGGGGCATTATCGTAATGGTCACTTCCCTGGGCGTGGCCATAGCTCTCAGGAATACGGTAAGAGCTATATGGGGTGCCAGTGCCCGCAACTATTCCGTGGCACTGGAAAAACCAATCATCACACCTTACTTCCGAATTACACCGCTCCAGATCTGGATTATTGTTATTGGGCTGGCCGCCATGTTTCTATTTCATCTCCTTCTTCATTACACGAAGCTGGGTAAAGCCATGCGTGCAGTATCTGATGATCCTGAACTTGCCCAGGCCAGCGGCATAGCCACTGAAAGCATCATCACCTATGTTTGGTTCATCGCAATTGGTTTCGCTTCCGTCGGGGGCATCCTGATCGGCATGGAAACCTATATACTGCCCTATATGGGTTTTGCCATTATTGTGCCGGTCTTCTGCGCCACCATAATGGGCGGTATTGGTAATCCCTATGGCGCAATGCTGGGAGCGCTGGTCCTGGGTTTTGCCGAAAATTTCGGCCTGTATATCAACTTCGGGCAGGTGTTGGGTATTGAAAAGATCTTTCACATTTCAAAAGGACTGTTTATTCCCACAGGGTACAAGCCAGCGATAAGCTTTGTGATCCTTATCCTGGTTTTGCTTGTAAGACCCCGCGGCATTTTAGGGAAAAAGAAGGCAGGTTGATGGGAATTATAAATTTCCTTGTATATCTTGCAATTATGATGGCCATATACGGCATTTTGAGCCTGAGCCTTAACCTTCAATACGGTTTTACGGGACTGGCTAATTTCGGCCAGGTGGGATTCTTCTGCCTGGGGGCCTATACCTCCACCATAATCGTACTGGTATTCAAGCTGCCCTTTATTCTGGGGCTGCTGGGAGGGATGCTGGCTTCTACACTTTTTGGCTATATTATTGCCATCCCTACGGCTGATCTAAAAGAAGACTACTGGGCAATTGTAACCCTGGCGGCCGCTGAGATTATTCGCATCTTCTTCCTCAATGAGTCTTGGGTGGTTGGAGGCGGACCTTACGTGGGAGGAGCTTTTGGTGTTGGGGGTATCCCGCAGCCCTTGAGATCCCTTTTTTCCGCCTACACTTACCCTTTCTTTTATTTGGGGATCGCGCTTTTGTGCCTGCTTGTAGCCTACCTTGTGATCAATAGCGTAACCAGATCTCCATTTGGGAGAGTGATCAAGAGCATCAGGGAAGGAGACAATCTTGCTCAAGCCATGGGTAAAGATATAAGAAAGTTTCGAATCAAGGTAATGGCCCTTGGAGGTGCTTTCGGCGGGCTTGCAGGGTGCCTCTGGGCTCACTACCACGGATTCATAAGTCCTGAGCAGTTTCTGCCCCTTGAAACATTTCTTGTATGGGCAATGGTTATCGTGGGTGGTAAAGGAAATAACAAGGGTGCGATTCTTGGTGCGGTAATTATCATGGCCTTCTATAACTCGACCAGGTTTCTCAAAGACTACATACCCATTGAAGAAGTCACCCTTGCCAGCCTGAGGATGGTAGTCATAGGGGTCTTGATAGTGGCAGCCATGCTTTTTATGAAGGAAGGGCTGATAAAAGAGAAAAAGACAATTTATTAGGAGGCTGTCGGGAAACGTTCTGATCTTGCTGATGATACCATAACATATTTGAGTGCTGGACTCAGGGAAGCCGTGGCCTGTGCCAGCGCTCAGTTCCAGTGATTAAAAAAATAAAAGACCTTTCAGGGTCCGGATAATGCTTAGAGTTGAAAACCTTTACAAGAGTTTTGGCGGTATTATGGCTCTTTGCGATGTGAGCTTCCGTGTTGAACCTAAAACAATCACCGGGCTCATAGGGCCGAACGGATCCGGGAAGAGCACTCTTTTTAACGTCATATCGGGCTTTTACAAAAAAGACAAGGGTGATATTTACTTTGAAGGCCAAAAAATCGAAGCACTCCAACCCTTCAGTATTGCCTTGATGGGCATAGGCAGAACTTTTCAAATTAGCGAAGCTCCCCAGAAAATGACAGTGATGGAAAACCTACTTCTCGCACCCAAAGATCAAATCGGGGAAAAGATAGTAAATGTGTTCCTGCATCCTTCAAAAATAAGGGAGCAAAACGAAAAGGATCTTCAAAAGGCGTATGAAATTCTGAAGCTCGTCCAGCTTCATGACCTCAGAAACGAATACTCAGGTAATCTCTCCGGTGGACAAAAAAAGCTCCTTTCCCTGGGTCGCATACTCATGTTCGACCCTTCCTTGCTGTTGCTGGATGAGCCGACAGCCGGAGTTAATCCAACTCTAATCAAGGACCTTGTTATTGCAATAAAAAAGCTCAGGGATGAAAGAGAGAAAACTATTTTGCTGGTGGAACACAATATGAAGGTTATCAGTGAAATTTGCGATAAGGTGATTGTACTTAATTTTGGAAAAAAAATTGCGGAAGGAACACCAGAGGAGATCCAAGAAAACGAGGCCGTACTTGAAGCGTACCTTTCAGGCAGCGCAAGGCAAAGAGGAGCTAATGGCAATTCTTGAAGCAGAAAATATTTTTGCCGGATACGGAAAATCGGAGATCCTTCATGGTGTCTCAATGCACTTGGAAGAAGGCGAAATTGTGACAATCATCGGACCCAATGGCGCTGGCAAATCAACACTGCTTAAGGCTATTATGGGTTACATCTCCATATTCAATGGGATAATTCTCTGGAAGGCAGAAGATATCACCTATCTCAGGCCGGACCAAAAAGTGAGAAGAGGCTTTGGTTATGTTCCTCAGCTCGGAAATGTTTTTCCATCTCTTAGCGTAAGGGAAAACCTTGAAATGGGAGGCTTTACTGCTGGGAAGGAAGCAACCGAGAGAGGGATTCAAAAAGCTTTCGAGCTTTTCCCTGTACTTGCGGAGAGCGCAAAGAAAAAGGCAGGCACGTTGAGCGGCGGGCAAAGACAGATGCTCGGTATGGCCAGGGCTTTGATGACCGAACCCCAGCTTCTAATGCTCGACGAGCCCTCTGCAGGGCTTGCACCAAAGGTGTCTGAACAGGTGTTTGAGAGTATTCAGGATATACATGAAAAAACGGGTACCGGGATAATTATCATTGAGCAAGATGCCTATCACTCTCTAAGAATCTCTAATCGGGGGTACGTACTTGTTATGGGCCAAAACGAGTTTGAAGACAGGGCAGATAAAATTCTGGCAAATGAAAAAATCAGGGAAGCCTACCTGGGGGGCTAAATGCCCGGGAGAAAGGGGGTGGAAAAAGCACGTGTATAAACCAAGAGTCATGCACTATCCACATCATTTCTTGAAAGGAGGCACAAAATGAGAAAACTTACTCTGGTATGTCTAGGTGTTTTCATCTTGGCAGGGATTTCTTTTGCTTTTAGTGTGCAGAGTTCGGTGGCCGCTGAACCCATAGTGATTGGGTCCATTAACCCCCTGACCGGTACCAATGCGGTGCAGGGAACGGATATGAAGCGGGGTGAGGCACTCGCGCTTGAAGAAATCAATGCTGCCGGCGGTATTTATGGTCATCCCCTGAAAATCATCTGGGAAGATACTGAGTCCAGCCCCCGGGGTGGAATGGATGCCGTTCACAAGCTCGTGGAAATCAACAAGGTCTCCGTAATTATAGGTGCTTACTCCAGCGGGGTAAGCCTCCCTACAGGGCAGTGGACAAATTCAAAGAAGGTCATTCAGATCGCTGAGGCCTCCACATCTCCCAAGCTGAGAGAAATAGGCCCTTACTTTTTCGACGTAATGGGTCTTGATGAGGTGATGGGAACCAAGCTCGCAGAATTCGCGCTTGAAAGCGGCGCCCAGACCTTTGCCTCCATCACCGTCAACAACCCGTTTGGCATAGGAATAGAGATCTGGACAGAGAAAACCGTTAAGAAGGCAGGCAAAACCTGGCTTGAGGCGGTGCGCTATGACGAAAAGAAAACGGATTACAGAGCCGAAATAGAGCGCCTTTTCGCCAAAAACCCGGATGTAGTGTTTTTCACAGCTTACGGCACTGAAAGCAAGCTGATCCTCAAGCAGGCACACGAAATGGGACTGAAACCTGCCAAGGGATGGTATGCTGATTACATGACAATGTGGAGCAACGAGGTCATTCCTGAGACAGCAGAAGGAATAAAGGGCCTCGTAATAGGGACTGCCACCGGAACCCGGCTGAAAGAGTATAAGGCCGCATATAAAAATAAATACGGGGCAGGAGCAAAGCAAACGGCCTTTGGAGCATATGCTTATGATGCCACGTGGATCGCCGCACTAGCACTCAGCATAGCAGGGAAAACCAACACAGACGGGATTGCAAAGGCGCTTTACACTGCAGGCGGTATTTACAACGGAGTTACTGGAGATAAGAGTTTTGATAAAGATGGAATGCAGGTGACCGACTACTACCAGAGGATGATTTATACGGGGGGTAAGCTGTTGCCGTACAAGTAGAAAAGCACGCGTGCATCAAATATCGGGGCCGTAATCGGCCCCGATTCTTTTTTCCCAAGCTTTTTTAAGGGGCAAGGCTCTTTTTCAGCCTCAAAGTGAGAGCCATGTCCCGATACCTTTTTCCCTTGCCCTTTGGTATATAAGGGGAGCAACTGCCATATCGTCAAGAGCCAGGCCAAGGTTTGCCGTCATTGTTCTTTCATCTTCAGTTTCACGGCCAGGCTTCTTCCCTGCGACCAGCTCTCCCAGGTCGGCGTATACCTCCGGAATTTGTTTGAAATAACCCAGTGCCTGGTAGTGCCTGAGCTGCGGAACATCATCGGTGCAAAACTTGTCCACCTCTTCCATGGCTGAGGGATCCCAGTAGGAATCAAAGTCCACAAGGGATGCAAAGGCTCCCTCCTCAAGCCAGCCTGCCTTAATGGTAGCATGAGGCTTTTTTAGAATAGGTCCTGCTGTTACCACTATGTCACATCCTCTTACCGCATCCCGGGGATGCTCAGCCGGAACCACTTCAAGTGCAAAACGTTCCCCAACCTCCTCCGCATATCTACGAAGCGCATCTTTGTCCACGTCATAGGCCATCACCTTTTTCAGCGGGAAGAGAACCTTTAATGCTTCAAGATTACTCCTGCCCTGCACGCCACACCCTAGGATCCCCAAAACGGCAGCCCCTGAACGCGCAAGATAACGTGCGGAGAGTGCGGTCGCCGCCCCGGTACGCATGGCGGTTATCCACACGCAGTCCATGATGGAGACAGGTAGCCCTGTTTCAGGATCATTAAGTATTAGCAGGCCCGTAATGTAGGGTAATCCTCGCTTGAAGTTCTCGGGAAACCCGCTCACCCACTTTACTCCGGCTGATTTGAGCGCCGGGATATAGGCGGGCATCGCATGGATAAAATTATCCTCCCCACCCGGATGTATGCCCGGCTTCGGAGGCATCTCAGCCCTTCCCTCACCTTTTTCTCTAAAGGCGATTTCAAGGGCTTCGATAATTTCTTTCATGCTTACACCTACCGCAGAAACATCCGCCTTTGATAGATAAAGAACTTCATTTCTTTTCATATTATTTCTCCACCGGGTTTGCCTCGCCCGGAAATATCATACTGTGAAGTCGAAGACTGTCCCTGGTCTAGATCCCTAAATCTTCATTGATCAGCACAACCTTTACCCTGCCTTTAGGGTAAGATTTCTCTGTTATTGTCCAGTAGTTGCAGATTCGGTCTCCAGCCTTGCAGTCTTCGCAGTATGAGGTTTTCACGCAGGGTGTTTTTTTGTTAAGCCTCATTGCATTTACAGGAGCAGTATAGTTCTTAATACGAAACATTGCTTCGTCAAGATCAGAGACAATTTTATTTCGTCCCACGAGGATCAAAACGTTCCTGGGACCAAAGGTGATAGCCCCAACCCTGTTTCCTATCATGTCAAGGTTAACAAGCATGCCGCTTTCTGTTACCGCGTTGGTCCCTGTTATGAAAAGATCAACCAGAAGAGCTTTTCTTCGAAGCTCGAGAACCTTTTCAGCAGGCTTGCTTTTATCGTATGTATCCAGGACTTCCACTCCGGACATTCCTTTTAAGGCCTCATAAAGACCTGTTACCTGAAAAGTCATGGATCCTCCCCATGAAATCGTTTTAGGTCCCAATTTTGGAAGGATCTCCTCGAGCACGATTCTCCTGGCATCAGCTTTGTTATCAGCCACGAATGCCTCAAAATTATTCCCATCAAGCGTGGACCTGAGATCATTCAATCGGACCTTCCAGTAGCTTTCAATCGGTTTTTCCATCTGAATCCTCCTTCCTGCTTTGCTTTAAAAAAGGCTAGGAGCCCGTCTAGAAACTGGATTCGCCCGGGCTTTTGGCAAGGTTTCGGCTCAGGGATCTCTCAGATACACAATGCTTACTTATTACCAAAGCAGCTTACCGTAAGTCAAGGAACAGGCACCGCCTGTGGGAGACCATGGAATGGCTGCAGACTATACACGCTCGACCCGGCAGGGAACATAACGATGTAGCGGCGTGCCGGCTATCCTGTCACGATGGGTGTTTTTTGTAAGCTCATTTACATTGACACCATAAACTTCGTTTTCGTAAGTAAGCCCAAACCCATGAGGAATAATCACCGTGCCTTTGGCTGCAATATCGGAAATCTCCACTGTTATGCGGAGCTTTGATGCTTCTGTACTGACCATAACCTCTTCGCCATCTTTAATCCAAAGATCCCGGGCATCCTCACTGCTCATGAGCAAAGTGCAGACCCTCTTGTGTTTGTTCCAGGCAGGGTTTCGCACTATGGTATTTGCAGTGTAGGGGAAATGTCGCCCCGCTACAAGGACAAAGGGATATCGGGGATTGTAGAGGCTTTTTTCCTCCTTTTGCGGTTCAACCTCTTTCATCCACTCAACCATCTCATGTATATAAAGTTCGATTTTTTTATCAGAAGTTCTCAGCCTTTCAAGGTTCCTCTCTGGATTCAGCCTCCCCACCACCACCCCTTCAGGATGCTCAAGAATCTTCTGAAACAAAGACTCGCCTAGCAAAGGATTTAGCTCGTATCCAGCTCTCGCCAGGTCTTCCCCACCGTGTCGCGGGTAGTTCATTAGAATAGCCCAGAGAGCTGCAAGATGCGATGAGCCCAGTGCCCTGCCCAAGGTTTTTGCAGCAACAAAGGGGAGTATCCTGCCGATCTCTTTCTTGGAGCTTACAAATCGCAGCAATTCTTCCCAGTATGCCTTTCTGTCATGGCCAGCAAGCTCATAAAGCGACGGAGGGATTTCAGGTATAAGCCCAAGCGCTTCAGCGAGGCGGGTGTATATTTCGCCTTCCTCCAGCACCTCGCCCGCCGGATCACAATGGGGGTGTCGTACCTGCAGGTATATTTCGGGGAAGGTAAGGTTGAAAAACGTGGTATCCCATTTTTCAAATGCCGACCTGGCAGGAAGCACATAATGACCAGCGCGGGCAGTTTCGCTCATGGAAACTTCCACGGTGACCAAAAGATCCAGTTTTTCAAACGCTTTTTCATAGGCAAGTGTATCCGCGTAAGAGCGAAGGGGATTAGAGCCACTGACTATCATAGCCCTGAGGTGTTCCTTGTTTGTCGATAGGATTTCCT
>Ga0190359_1002247_pt1 | contig 11586 bp, 11 predicted proteins | sample 48721823_MG_FD_161269 | JGI IMG/M metagenome (GOLD analysis project Ga0190359, IMG submission 161269) | Hydrothermal vent microbial mat bacterial communities from Southern Trench, Guaymas Basin, Mexico - 4872-18-2-3_MG | ecosystem: Environmental > Aquatic > Marine > Hydrothermal vents >...
CGGCGGCCGGGCCGGCCGCCAGCAGTGAGCCCTGCTAGGCCCCCAGGGCCTTGGCCAGCTCCAGGCCGGGAACGTTGTCGACATCGCCGTCCGCGGGCAGCTTCTGGGTATGGACCACCTCGACCAACTCGGGATCGCCGGCCAGGCGCTGCACCAGCTGGTGGTGCAGGCCATGTCCGGACTTGCGGGCCACCAGGCGGGCACAGAGTACACCGCCCAGCAACGACAGGTCTCCCAGGATGTCCAAAACCTTGTGCCGGACGAATTCGTCCGGATAGCGCAGGCCTTCGGGGTTGACCACCGAGTAGGCGTCCACCACCACGGCATTCTGCAACGAACCTCCCCGGGCGAAGCCGTTCCGCTGCAGTTCGCCCACGTCCTTGAGAAAACCAAATGTCCGCGCCGGGGCAATCTCGCTGTTGAAATCCTGGGAGCCGGGCTTGAAGGTGATACTCTGGTCGCTCACCAGGGGATGGTTGAAATCGACCATGCAGTCTATTGACAACCGCCGGGCGGGCCGGGCCCGCAACAGGCGTTCGCCCTGCTTGATCTCCACCGGACGGAGCAAGCGCACCAGCGGCCGGGGAGCCGCCAACTGCCTGATGCCGGCCCGGGTGATCAGTTCCACCCAGCCGGCGGCGCTGCCGTCGAGGATGGGCACTTCTTCGCCATCGACGATGACCAGGGCATTGTCGACACCCATGCCGTAGAAAGCCGCCAGCAGGTGCTCCACCGTCGACAGGCGGGTACCATTGACTCCCAGCACGGTGCAGAAGGTTGCATCCACGACCGAGCCCGGCCGGGCCGGGATGCGGGGAGAACCGGCCAGGTCTGCCCGTTCGAATACGATCCCGCTACCGGCCGGAGCCGGCCCGGCGGACAACTCCACCCGCTGGCCGGTGTGCAAACCTATGCCGCCAACCGAAACCCACCCGGCCAGCGTCGTCTGCCGCATTGCATCATTGTCGCTAGTCTTGCTTTCTTGCATGCGTCTCGTCCAGTTGCGCTTTTCCCAGCGAAATCAGGGCCGGGTGCTTCTCGTTAGTGTAGCAATCATCGTGCCATTCACACCGCATTCTGCCGTTGTTGGTTTCCCTTGTCAAGTTAGTAACTTGGCTGGGTGGAAGAAAATTCACATGTTTCGAAAAGATTCCCAGTGCGACAGGAATGTCGCATGCGCCGTTGTCGGGCTCAAAGCAGCTGTGACTGGCCGGCCGGGGGGGCGATTCCCAGGTGCTGGTAGGCGCGGGCGCTGGCCACCCGACCCCGCGGCGTACGCTGGAGCAATCCCTCCTGCAGCAGGTAGGGCTCGTAGACGTCCTCCAGGGTTTCCCGCTCTTCGGCCACCGCGGCGGCGATGGCCTCGATTCCCACCGGCCCACCCTGGAACTGCTCGATGATGGTTCGCAGAACCTTGTGATCCATGGCCTCGAGACCCAGTTCATCAACCCCCAGTCGCTGCAGGGCCTCGGAGGCCGTACGGGCGTCGATACGCCCCTCGCCCAGCACCTGGGCGAAATCTCGCACGCGCCGCAACAGGCGGTTGGCCACCCGGGGAGTACCCCGGGAGCGCCGGGCGATTTCCCAGGCTCCCTCGGCATCCATCTCCACCCCCAGGATTCCCGCGGAACGGTCCAGGATGCGGGTGAGTTGTTCGGGAGGATAGAACTCCAGCCGGCAGACTACCCCGAAACGGTCACGCAGGGGGGAGGAAAGCAGGGCCGTGCGGGTGGTGGCTCCCACCAGGGTGAAATGCGGCAGGCGCAGGCGCAGGTTGCGCGCCGCCGGACCGTCGCCGACCACGTAGTCGAAGTGAAAATCCTCCATGGAGGGATAGAGGTTTTCCTCCACCACCCGGGGCAGGCGGTGGATCTCGTCGATGAAGAGCACGTCGTTGGGCTTGAGGTTGCTCAGGATCCCGGCCAGGTCGCCCTTGCGCTCTATGGCCGGGCCGGAGCTGGTGACACAACCCACTCCCATCTCGTTGGCGATGACGTGGGCCAGGGTGGTCTTGCCCAGCCCGGGAGGACCGCAGAAGAGGACGTGGTCAAGCGCCTCCCCGCGCTGCCGGGCCGCCTGCACGAACACCTTGAGGTTGTCGGTGATGGTGTTCTGCCCGATGTACTCGGCAAAGGTCCGCGGCCGCAGGCTGGCTTCCAGGGAGCGTTCCTGCTCGCCGGCCCGGGCCATCACGAGGCGCTCGCCGTTCCTCTCTTCTATCCCGCTCATCGAGCATCACCCCCGCAGCAGGCGCAGGGCCTCGGGCAACAGCGCTTCCAGTTGTTCTCCATCCGCGGCCCGTTGCTGCAAGGTGCCCACCGCCTGTTCCACCTCGGCCCCCTTGAATCCCAGGTTGGCCAGCGCCGAGCGCAGGTCGTCGATGACCTGGCGGGCGCCGCCGGGGCCGGCCTCTTGTTTGCCGGCCACGGCCAGCAGGCGTTCTTTCAGGTGCACGATCAAGCGCTCGGCCTTCTTCTTGCCGATACCGGGCACGGTGCACAGCCTGGCGATGTCGCCGGAGCAGACCGCCACCGCCAGTTCCCGGGCATCCATGCCTCCGAGGATGTTGATGGCCATGCGCGGGCCCAGTCCGTTCATGGAAATGAGCTGCTCGAAGACATCCCGTTCCACCTCGTCGTCGAAGCCAAAGAGATTGATGGCGTCTTCCTTGACCTGGGTATGCACCAGCAGGTCGACCTGCCCGCCCTCCGCACCCAGGCGCTCGGCGGTCCGGCGGGAGACGAACAGCCGCAGGCCCACTCCCCCCACCTCGACGACCACGCTGTCGGACTCCCGCCGGGCCAGTCTGCCGCGGACCGAGGCAATCATGTCGCTACCACCTCCAGCCGGCCGGCCCAGTGCAGGTGACACAGCGCCACGGCCACGGCGTCGGAGGCATCCAGCTGTTGCGGTGCCCGGCCCAGCCATGCCTCCAGCATGCGCTGGACCTGCCGCTTGTCGGCCCCCCCGCTGCCGGCCACCGTTTGCTTGATACGGCGCGGTGCATACTCGCAGACCTCCACGCCGGCCAGCCCGGCCGCCAGCAGGACCACTCCCCGGGCTTGTCCCAGCACCAGCGCACTCTTGGCGTTCTTGGCGTGGAAGACTTCCTCCAGGGCCAGGACCTGGGGCTGGTATTTCCCGATCACTTCCTGCACCCCCTGGAAGATGCGCGCCAGCCGCTGCGGCAGGCCCTGGCGACCGCTGCCGATCACCCCGCTGGCCAGCAGCCGCGGCTGCTCCCCGCCTTGCTCGAGAACGCCGTATCCGGTCCGGGACGAACCGGGATCGATACCCAGTACCCGCACCGTGACACCAGTCATTCCCGGGCCAGGGCCGCCATGGTTTCCTGGTCGATGTCGAAGTTGGCGTAGACGTTCTGCACGTCGTCGTGTTCCTCGAGTGCTTCGGCCAGGCGCAATACCTGTTCGGCTTCCTTGCCGCTGACGGCCACGGTGTTCTGGGGAACCTTGTCCAGCCGGGCCGACTCCACGGGGATGGATGCCGCTTCCAGGGCCTCGCGCACGGCCGAGAAACTGGCCGGCTGGGTGGTGATTTCGAAGGTATCGTCCTCTTCCTGGATATCCTCGGCGCCGGCCTCCAGGGCCACGTCCATGAGCTGTTCCTCGCTGGTGGACTCCTTCTTGACCACGATGAAGCCCTTGGCCTCGAACATCCAGGCCACGCAACCGTTCTCGCCCAGGTTGCCGTTGGACTTGGAGAAAATCTTGCGGATCTCGCTGGTGGTGCGGTTCTTGTTGTCGGTGATGACTTCCACCATCATGGCCACGCCGCCGGGGCCATAGCCCTCGTAGGTGACCTCCTCGTAGCTGACGCCTTCCAGTTCACCGGTACCCTTCTTGATGGCCCGTTCGATGTTGTTGTTGGGCATGTTGTTGGACTTGGCCTCGGCTATGGCCGAACGCAGGCGGGGGTTGTGCTCGGGATTGCCTCCGCCCAGCCTGGCGGCGATGGTGATCTCCTTGATCAGCCGGGTGAATATCTTGCCTCGCTTGGCATCCTGGGCGGCCTTCTTGTGCTTGATGGTGCTCCACTTGGAATGTCCGGACATGGCGCCTCCACTGGCAAAATTGCTTCCTCACCGGCTACCACAGTTCCCGTCGGCATTCAAGCCATGTTGACAACTCGCCGGGCTTCTGATAGCAACCCGGCTCGGCCGCAGCGCGGCAGCTGGTGAGTGTAGCTCAATGGTAGAGCACTGGACTGTGGATCCAGATGTTGTGGGTTCGATCCCCATCACTCACCCTGAAACCACCCCTCTCCCATGGGGGGTCCCGGGGGGCGCGAAGCGCCCCCCGAAATGATAAACGGGTCGTTAGCTCAGTCCGGTAGAGCAGCGGACTCTTAATCCGCGGGCCAAAGGTTCGAATCCTTTACGACCCATTACCGGCCGGGCCCCGGGGCCCGGCCTCGTCGTGTCTACTGGCACGGCGGGGAGAAGGGAAGCGCCGCAACCCGGCATACCGCCGCCGCGACGAGGCGAGGAAGCGACGCAGGTATGCGAAGTTATGGCGCCGGTGAGACGATGAGGAGCGCCAGAACAAAGCAGACCAAGGAGCGACGAAGCCGAGGAGCGAGGCGTACTTTAGTACGTCGCAGCGACGAGGCGAGGAAGCGACGCAGGTATGCGAAGTTATGGCGCCGGTGAGACGATGAGGAGCGCCAGAACAAAGCAGACCAAGGAGCGACGAAGCCGAGGAGCGAGGCGTACTCTAGTACGTCGCAGCGACGAGGCGAGGAAGCGACGCAGGTATGCGAAGTTATGGCGCTCCGGTGTGCGCCCGTAGCTCAGCTGGATAGAGCGGCGGACTTCGAATCCGCAGGCCGCAGGTTCGAGCCCTGCCGGGCGCGTTTCGAAGGAATCGCGCAAGCCCGCAAAACCATATCCCATGCGGGTTTCCGCATTATATTATATTCTTGTGAGCCGTTTTGCTTTGCACCACGTCGAGCAAAATGTCCTGCCCAGGCAACATACCGCCGAGCAAGGTCAGAAACTTCGACCAGGTGGGAAAAGATTCACCCCGTTCGTAGCGGGCGATGGAAGTAGGGGAAGACTGTCCGAGCAGGCGTGCAGCTTCCTGCAAGGAGTATCCCCGCGCCTGTCGCAGCCTGCGCAGCAGAAGCGCCAGTATCACCCTGGCGTCGCCCGCGATCTCGAAGGCGTTCTTGGCGGTAAGGATGACTTCCACCCGGAAACCGGGTCGATCGGCCATGGTCTCGACTAGATCGCCGGCCATCTGGAGCGCTTCGCGGCGACTGCGCCCCTGGGTGGCTGCGTCGAGAGAAGGAAGCTCCGCCAGCCAGAATTTGCCGTCCTTCACCAGCCGCCCAGGAAGGCGCAGCCTGGCTTCGCTCATGTTTTTTTCTCTTGCCATGTTTTCATACATGCCTTTCTCAAGATCGAACGGGCCAGACGTTCGCTGATCTCCCGGTGCCTGGGAATGTACTCAAGCCTTTCGCCGTCCGTCCATACATCATGCTTTCCACCGTGCTTCAAAAAGCGCCAGCCGAGTTTTCGCAACCGCTTTTCAAGCTCCTTACGCTTCACTTTTACATTATACACATTTTTGTGTCAGAGCGCAACACCGGTGAGCTAACAACTCGTTGACTGGAATTCTAGTCATTACAAAATGTGACAAACGGACTTCGAATCCGCAGGCCGCAGGTTCGAGCCCTGCCGGGCGCGTATGCTCGCTGTTGCCATCCTGTCCGTTCTGGGCGAAGATCCAGGGGATGAAAGAGCACGGGCAACGGCTTCTCCCCGGAGCCAGGACGGCGGTGACGGTGCTGGTGTCCACCCTCATCCTGGCGGCCGGCTTTCTGCCCCTGTCAACCTGCCGGGCGGCCGGGCCGCCCGACGAGGCCACCCAGGCACGCCGGCGCCGGGCACTGGTCGAGAAACTGGCCCGGGAGATCTCCGACCGGCGAGTGCTGCGCGCCCTGGCCGGGATTCCGCGCCACCTGTTCGTGCCCGCGGCCTACCTCAACCAGGCCTACCGTGATCACCCCCTGCCCATCGGCCACCAGCAGACCATCTCCCAGCCCTACATCGTGGCCTACATGAGCCAGGCGCTCGAGCTCACCGGCCGGGAGAAGGTCCTCGAGGTGGGCACCGGCTCCGGCTACCAGGCCGCGGTGCTCTCCCGACTGGCCGCGCAGGTCTACTCCGTGGAGATCCTCGCCGAGCTTTCGACCCGGGCCGCCCGGGTGCTGGCCGCGCTGGGGATAAAGAACGTGCATCTCAAGGTCGGCGACGGCTTCGACGGCTGGCCCGAGCACGCTCCCTACGATGCCATCATCGTCACCGCCGCTCCCCGGCAGGTGCCGGTGCCGCTGGTCGAACAGCTCAAGGAGGGCGGGCGGCTGGTGATTCCCCTGGGTCCGAGCGCCGACCAGCAGCTGAAGACCTACCGCAAGCGCGGCGGCAAGCTGGTGGAGACCGACAGCCTGCCGGTCCGCTTCGTGCCCATGACCGGCAAGGCACGGAAACACCAGTAACCGGGGAGAGGAATCGACATGACCCAACCGTCGTCGAGAGTCATCGCAGTCGCTCCGATGATCACTTGTCTGCTGCTGCTGCTCGCCACGACCATGTCCTGTTCGTGCCCGCCGGACGGCTTCCGCTGGCACCCGCACACCCGGGAACCGATCGTCGTCGAGGTCGAGCGGGCGCAGCCTTACGCCGGTCTGGTGGAGTTCGAGTCCTACATGAAGCCTCCCGGGGGTCGCAAGGTCTACCTGAGCGTAACCGTGAACAACGTAAGCAAGAAGACCGTCAAGATCAGGACCACCTGTGGATTCATCGATCACTTTTCCACCTATCCGACAGTACCCGTCCTGAACAAGCCGCAGTTCTACCACCGCTGCCTGAAGGACTTCAGCAAGGGCTACTACGCCGTCTATCCCGGTTACCGGCGTGAGCAACTGGTCGCCCTGTACATCCCCCCGGATTACCGCCTCTCGCGGATCCAGGTCGTCTTCGACGGCCATTACTACAGCGAACCGGTTTCCGTGGATCCCTGAGCGATTCCGCCTCCCCCGGCCGTTCTACCCCGGTGCAGCAGGAACCATCCCGCCACCAGCATCCCGGCCATCCCCACCGGCCACAGGCCGGAGGCCCGGGAAACACCGCGGGCCCAGTCCACCGCCGCCCCCAGCAGCGGAGCCAGCACCATGGTGGCCACGGTTTTGCCCTGGTTCTCGATGGACAGCACCGTGGCCCCGAGTGCTTCCGGGCAACCGGCGTAGACGCGTGATATCAGCAGCGGCCGCCACAGGTTCTGCAGCAGGTAGAGCAGGACGAAGGCGGCAATAGCGAGAGGCATCCAGACCAGGGCCAGCGCCGCCGTCAGGGCGGCGTAGCTGCCCGCCGTCACCGCCCACACCCCCCGGGCAGCCCGGTCCTCGCCACCCAGGCGCTCAACCAGGTGGTGGGCGCGGCGGCTGGCGAACGCGCTGAGCAGAAACAGCAGCAGGTACACCGGCCCCACCAGCAGCGCCGCCCGCTGTCGCTGGCCCAGGTCTTCCAGTTGCGGCCACAGCACCACCAGAGAAAGCGCCGCCGCCTTGAGCACCGGCTGCAGGTAATCCTTGCTGGCGCGGAATACTCCCTCGAACCCCATGGACTCGAACAACAGCCGGCGGGTGCGCCGGTTGCCGAAGGCCTGGCGGAAAGATGCCAGCAGGTGGTTCCAGACACCGCCCGACTCACGAGCCGCCCCGGGCCGGTCGAGCCAGCGGGGGTAAGACACGAAGTTCACCAACCCCAGGACGTAGGGCAGCGCCGACAACCAGAACAGCCAGACATAGTCGTCGCCGGCCAGCACGAAGATGGTGCCGATCACCACCGCCAGTGCCGATCCCAGCTTCGACCAGGAACGGGTCAGGCCGTATACGCGGGTGCGCTCGTCGAGCCGTCCCTGTCGGCGCAGCCAGGAAAAGATCATGGCCTTGTGGGTACCGGTGCGAAAGGCTTCACCGATGCCGAACAGTACCATGGCCGCAAACAGCAGCCCCAGGCTGCCGGCCAGGGCGAAGAGAACGAAGCTGGCCAGGTAGGCGCAGAACGACAGCATCATCGAGCGGCGCCGGCCCCAGACGTCGGCCACCGCGCCGCTCAACACCTCGAACAGGTTGACGGTCACTTCCCGGCAGGCCACCAGCAGGCCGATCTGGAAGAAGGATAGTCCCCGCTGCAGGAAGTAGAGCACCAGGTAGGGCTCGAAGTACTGCTGGTTCTTGAGGAAACCGTAGAGGCAGAAACGGCGCAGCATCAGAACCATCCAGACTCGGCCGGCCGCGCAGTGCGCCGGTGTCCACTAGCAACCGCCCTCAGTAGCGGTAGTGCTCGGGTTTGTAGGGCCCCTCCACCGGCACGCCGATGTAGTCGGCCTGCTCCTGGGTCATCCTGGTGAGCCGGGCGCCGACGTGGTCCAGGTGCAGGCGGGCCACCTCCTCGTCGAGCTTCTTGGGCAGGCGGTAGACGCCCAGTTCGTGCTTCTTCTCCACCAGGGCCAGCAGGGCCAGGCACTGGTTGGTGAAGGAGTTGGACATGACGAAGCTGGGATGGCCGGTGGCGCAACCCAGGTTCACCAGTCGGCCCTCGGCCAGGAGGATGATGGCATGGCCGTCGGGGAAGGTGAACAGGTCGACCTGGGGCTTGATGTTGCTCTGCTTGACTCCCGGCCAGGACACCAGGCCGGCGACATCGATCTCGGAATCGAAGTGACCGATGTTGCAAACGATGGCCTGGTCTTTCATGCGCGACATGTGCTCGGCGGTGATCACCCTGACGTTACCGGTGGCGGTGACGTAGATATCGGTATCGGCCAGGGCGTCTTCCATGGTGATCACCTGGTAGCCCTCCATGGCCGCCTGCAGGGCACATATGGGATCCACCTCGCTCACCCGCACCGTGGCTCCGAAGCCGCGCAGGGACTGGGCGCAGCCCTTGCCCACCTCGCCGTAACCGCACACCAGCACCTTCTTGCCGGCCACCATGACGTCGGTGGCCCGCTTGATGCCGTCGGCCAGCGACTCGCGACAGCCGTAGAGGTTGTCGAACTTGGACTTGGTGACGGAATCGTTGACGTTGAAGGCGGGAAACAGCAGGGTACCGGCCTCGGCGCGTTGATAGAGCCGGTGCACCCCGGTGGTGGTCTCCTCGCTCACTCCCAGGATCTCCGGCACCATGCGGTGAAAGCGCTGCGGGTCCTCGCTCACCAGCCGCTGCAGCAGCTTCTTGAGTTCCAGTTCGTCCTCGCTGTCGGCCTCCAGCGGCGGCAACCGGCCGTGCTGGCGGTAATGCTCTTCCAGCTCGTAGCCCAGGTGCAGCATCAGGGTGGCGTCGCCGCCGTCGTCGACGATCAGGGTGGGTCCCCGGCCGCCGGGGAAGGTCAATGCCTGCAGTGTGCACCACCAGTAGTCGGCCAGGGTCTCCCCCTTCCAGGCATAGACACCCACCCCGCTGCGGGCGATGGCCGCGGCGGCATGGTCCTGGGTGGAGAAGATGTTGCAGGAGGCCCAGCGCACCTCGGCGCCCAGTTCCCGCAGGGTCTCTATCAGCACCGCCGTCTGGATGGTCATGTGCAGCGAACCGGTCACCCGCTGGCCGCGCAGCGGCTTGTGGGAACCGTACTTGCGGCGCGTGGCCATGAGGCCGGGCATCTCCTTTTCCGCCAGCTCGATTTCCTTGCGGCCCCAATCGGCCAGGGACAGATCCTTGACCCGGAAGGGCACGTCGTTTTCCTGCCTGTCACTAACACCGATAGCTCTCATGATGTCCTCCCTGGCGCCCGGGCCGTCGCCAGAAACAACTGCACCCGCGGCGTCTGGTAATGTTCCAGCCGAGTATCCTCGAATCCCGCCTCCCCGAGCAATTGCCTGGCCTGCTCGTCGGCGAATCCCAGCCACTGGTCTCCGTACTCGGTGCGCATCCATTCGTGGTCGTGACGACACAGGTCGCAGACGACCAGCACGCCCCCGGGTGCCAGTACCCGTCGTACTTCCCGCAGCGCCAGCGGCGGTTCGGCCACGTGGTGCAACACCAGCATCATGACCACCGCCTGGGCCTCGCCGTCGCACAGCGGCAGGTGCTCGAGCTGCCCCAGCCGCAGGTCCACCCGCTCGCAGCCGGCATGTCCGTCCAGGGCCCGGCGCGCCTGCTCCAGCATGGCCGGCGAGGCATCCACGCCGATGGCGCGTTCGGCCCGCCGGCATAACTCCTCCAGCAGTTTGCCGGCGCCGCAGCCGAGATCGGCAACCACCGGTCGACCGGCCACGGCCTCCAGCACGGCCTGGATGGCGCGTCCGTCGCCCAGCAACTCTCGACGCATCTTGTTCCAGGTGGGAGCCACCCGCTGGTGGAACTCGCGCGCCCGGGCCCGTCGCCGCTCCAGGCACTCCTGGCGCCGGGCCTCGTCCGCGGCGGCCCCGGCCAGGTCTGCCCGCAGCAGCAGGTCTATCTGCAGCCTGGCCGCCTCGTTGCCGTTACCGGCCGCCCGGTAGTACGACCAGGTACCTTGCCTTTCCACCCGCGCCAGCCCTGCTTCCACGAGGATCTTCAGGTGTCGAGAAACCCGCGACTGGCCCATCTGCATGATGGCCTGCAGCTCGGCCACCGAGTAGGGGCCATTGGCTATCACCCTGAGCAATCGCAGCCGGTTCTCGTCGGCGAGTGCCTTGTATATCCTGTGCAGTTCCATTATTCCTTCATCAAGATATCTAGATAAATGTTACGACTCATGGATACCGTGGTCAAGCCCTTTCTTCCCGGGCCTGTCCCCGAAAGTTTGTTATATTTGACGGCTGGCTAGTAACACAAAGCGCGCGGGCCTGTCCCCCAAAGTTTCATAAACCAGGAACTGTTAGATACCGGTCGGGATTGTCAACCCCCTCCCCGCCAGCCACCATTCGACGGCAATTTCAGAACCTGAAACAGTTCGGAAACCGCCCGGCCGATTTCCCGCGCCTGCACGGGACAGCGGTCGGCAAACGACTTGAGCTCGGCCAGACCGGGTTCCAGGAGCCGATCGTACTTGAAGAAGGCACCCAAGTTGGCCATTCCGGCCGTCTGCCAGGCCCGGGCTACCTCCTCCCGCCCCAGGGCCAGTGCCACCCGCTGAAGAAATGGTGCCAGTCGGGCGGCATCCTGCCTTTCCGAGCCTAGTACTGCCAGGGCACGTCTTAACTGCCGCCGGCAGTCTCCGTTTCTGCCGAGCACCGCTACCAGGTCGGAGAAGACCTCCATCACCCGGAGCTGGAAGTCCCGCAGTTGCTCCGCCAGGTCCCTACGCAAGGCATGCGCCCCGGCACCTTGCCGTTCACCGGTGAGCATGACGTAGACCAGCGCCGCCTGCCGGGCATCACCCTTCCCGGCACAGCCGGCCGGGCCCAACAAGAGCAACCACAACCAGCAAACCGTCCTGGTGGTTCTTCCAAGCATGTCGGCGAGACTAGCAATCGCCACCCCCGGCGTCCAGGGCAAGGCGCTCACCCACGCTTCCCGGCGCGGCCGGCGAAATCGGCGGAGTACCGGGACGCATCCCCGTTCCCGGGTCAGGGCCC
>Ga0190359_1002249_pt1 | contig 11581 bp, 5 predicted proteins | sample 48721823_MG_FD_161269 | JGI IMG/M metagenome (GOLD analysis project Ga0190359, IMG submission 161269) | Hydrothermal vent microbial mat bacterial communities from Southern Trench, Guaymas Basin, Mexico - 4872-18-2-3_MG | ecosystem: Environmental > Aquatic > Marine > Hydrothermal vents > Microbial...
CCGCATTGGGGCAATTGGAACACCAATTTGCAGAAAAAAGTTCCATCACAACATTTCTGTTTGGATTAATTTGTGTTACCGGTGTTGATGTGCACCCAATCATTAAAATTGCCAATAGAATCACTACGAATATTATTCTTTTCATACAACCTCCTTAAAATACAACAAAAAAACAATATATGCAAAATCTGTTTTCAGTCATTATAATAAATAGTTCACTTTTGTCAAGTATGATTTTATTCTGTTAGGCAAGTGGTATAAACATACTTACCACCTTTTATAAAACGATTATAATATTGGAACCATAAAATGATTTTCAGAAAACTGTTATATATAATAAACTTTCTTTGGTATACGAGACCCTGAAACGAGTTCAGGGTGACATAAGGGGGAACGCGAGCTCCTAAACGATACTGAAATAAATTCAGCACAAGCCCCGAGGAGACAAACGAGATGTATTAAACCTACGCTGATGTGGGGTATTATTCAGAACAACATACATTGATTATTCCCTCTTATTAGGGTAATATCAGCCAATTAATGCTGTCATTCCGAACTTGTTTCGGAATCTCATTCTTGCCGGTCAATATGTTCATACCTATCTAACCTCCGTCAGGACTTTCCTCTTGACATCACGATACAAAAAAAATAAAATAGGAAAACAAAAGGAGGTTGTATGAAAAAAGCGATCATGTTTTTCGCCGTTTTGTTCCTTTCTATTTCAATTTATGCATCGGATTTTTACAATATGAAGGTCCGCATTTTTGCTCCCGACACAAAAGCTACAATTAACCAACTAACACAAAAAGGTATTGACGATATTGTTTCAGCGAAACCCGGTATTTTTATAGACGCAATTATATCCAACAAAAAGGAAACAATTCTATCTTCAATGGGATTAAGCTATAAAATACTTATCCCGAATCTTACAAAAAGATGGAACGAAATGAACATAAAAGGTAGATACGCATTCGGGCCGTACTACACATACTGGGAAATGAAAGCGGAATTAGACAGCATTCATAACGAATTCCCAAATTTAACAACGGCAAAATACTCCATAGGAACAAGTACCGAAGGAAATGAACAATGGGCAATGAAAATTTCCGCCAATCCAAATGTAAACGAAAATGAACCTTCGTTTATTATAATAGGAGTTCACCATGCAAGAGAACCTATAAGTTGTAATGTTACAGTTGATTTTGCAAGGTATCTTTGTGAAAATTACAATTCCGACCCCACGATCCACTGGTTATTAGATAATCGAGAGATTTATATTGTTCCCGTTGAAAATCCCGACGGGTATATTTGGGACTCCGATTCCTCGTCAGACGGAATGTGGAGAAAAAATAAAAGAGACAACAATAATAACGGTGTTTTCGATACTGATGCCGATGGCGTGGATCCTAACAGGAATTACACATACAATTGGGGATACGATAACAACGGTTCAAGCCCAGATCCAAGCTCGGAAACATACAGAGGTCCTAGTGCGGGTAGCGAACCGATTACTCAAAATATGATGAATTTTATCTCTTCAAATCCAAATATCAATATCATAATGAACTATCACAGTTATTCGAACCTATTACTATATCCATGGTGTTATACAAGCTCGTCGACACCCGATTCGGCAACATTTAACTACATAGCGAGTAATTCCGTAATTTATAACGGTTATACTCCCGGACAACCCGGTAATATTTTATACAATACTAACGGGGACGCTATGGATTGGGGGTACGGTGATGCCGGGAGATTTACATTCACGGGAGAAATTGGAGAAGCTTTCTATCAACCTTATCCTGAAACTATAGCGACTCAAGAAGCGGAAAATTTCCCAATGCTTATCTTTATGACAAAGGCATCGGGACCTTACGTTTACCCCGAAAGCATAGCTCTTAACAATCTAAAGGGAGATGTAACTCCGGGACAAACCTATTCGGTAACAGCATTCCTTAGAAACACAGGTGTTTCAGGAAATGCTACGAATGTTGCATTAAAACTCGAAAGCAATGACCCTTACGTCGCAATAACAAGTCCCACGGCTTCATACGGGACAATGGCTCCCATTGAATTAAAATCCAATACGGATGATCTTCGTTTTTATGTAACCAATGATTGCCCTCTGGGACATGTTATAAAAATCAATTTCATAACTTATTTCAACGGAACTGAAATTACGACTTCCCATAATTTTGCTACGGGAGATGCAGACACGGTGTACTTCTGGGATTTTGAATCAGGAACAACAGGATGGAATCTCGAATCGCCTTGGGCGTTAACCACTGCATCATCACATTCTTCTTCTCATAGTTTGACAGATTCTCCCGGTGGTAATTACAGTAACTACGCAAATGTTTCGGCAACTTTGGATAATCTTGATTTATCCGGCATAACAAATCTTAATCTCTCGTTTTATCATAAATACAGTATAGAAAGTGGTTATGATTACGGTCATGTGGAAATTAAAAAAGGTAATGACGATTGGAATAGTTTAGGTATGTTTACGGGAGATCAGTCTTCCTTCACCAAAACTTCATATAATTTGGATGGATATGATACGGCATCCGTATCAATTCGATTCAGACTGACGTCCGATTCTTATGTTACGGAAGATGGTTGGTATCTCGATGATGTTTTGATTTCCGGTTTTACCGAACCCTCCAATCTACCGCCAACCGCCCCGATGGCTGTTTCACCGGATAATGACTCTTTAAACGGAACAGTAGTCCTGAAATGCCTCAATGCAACAGACCCGGAAAATAACACACTGACATATAAGTTCTTTGTTTATAGTGACTCTCTTTTAACAGACACAATTTTTGAATCATCTTATATAAATGAAGGTGCCGATACAACATCTGTTGTTGTAAATAATTTATCTCCTAATAGTGATTATTACTGGAGAGTTTATGCTTATGACGGAAACTCAAAAGGTGACTTCTCTCAAACAAACTATTTTCATACATTGACACTGGGTATAAATGAAAATTACAATAAGATATCCGATGTAAAAATTCACTATATCAAAAATGGCATTTCTTTATTCTATAACGGGAATGCAAAATATTCAATTTCAGATATAAGCGGAAGAAGAATAGAAAGCGGTAAATTTTCCGGGAAAAAGAATATATCTATTAAAAGAACCGGTGTATACTTTTTAAAATTCGACATTAACGGAAAACGATTGAACAAAAAGGTGGTCATTATAAAATAAAAAAGGCGGCTCAGCCGCCTTTTTTATTTATAACCTAATCTTTCTTTAGCAGCATCGGATAACATATCAACATTCCACGGAGGGTCGAATGTAAGATTAACATTTGCCTCTCTTACCCCTTCAACGGCGCTTACTGCATTCTTCGCATCTTGAGTGATTGTTGTTGCAAGAGGGCATCCGGGAACAGTCAATGTCATCGTTACATTAACAACATCATCCTTAATGTCGATATTATAAACCAACCCTAAATTTACGATATCAATGCCAACTTCAGGATCGTAAACAGTTGACAACGCTTCAATAATTTTATTTCTATCTACCATATTGTACCTCCGGAATCAATTTATTGTTTTTTCTTTTATTTGTCAAGTGGATGAAGATCATATTGGGTATATAGATCCGCCCGCACTACACGGCGGATAGATACGGACATAGTAACCGGTAATAAACGAGATCTGAAGAAAGCTCAGCGTACTCCATCCCTGTCACCCTGAATCATGTGCTGAACTTGTTTCAGTATTATTTCATGGGCTCATGGATTATGATAAATTAGATATAACAAAAAGGTAGGGATACCGAATCAAGTTCAAAACGAGAAAATTTTTGAAATCATTTTGCAGATTTAAAAATACAATAATAATCATTCTACTGTATGTGATTAATATATCTATATAACTTTCTATGGGGAATAAATTATAATGCAATAAGTTATAAGATTAATTAATTAATTCATATTCGCAATCAGAGCATTTATGTTTAGATTTTTTATTTTGATATAAACTCAATAAGTGAATTTAACGAATAAACGGGAGTATAAAAATACTCCCGTTTATTTCCGTAACAATTATTATTTTATTACGGTAATTTTCTTCGAAATCATCTTTCCGCCGTTAACAAGTTTACAAATGTATATTCCTGCAACGACTCTGTTCCCTGTATCATCTCTTCCGTTCCAAACGGCTTTATATATTCCCGCTTTCTTTGTTCCATCCACTAATGTCTTAACTACCCTTCCACTCAATGAATAGATTGCAAGTTTAACTCTACCGTTTATTCCAACTTGATAGTCAATATTTGTTTTACCAATCATAGGGTTAGGCATATTCTTCAGTAATATGGATGAATTTTTCTCATTTGCGATTTTCTTATTTGCAATTCCTTGATAGGTAGCAAGATATGTCCATTCGAAAGGCGGAGGATCAATAGGACCGCTACCTATAGTGCCGCCGAATGAATAGAGCTTGTTTCCTATAATACCTGAGGCCGACGGTTCATATGCGCTGCTCATGGAAGCATTCGCATCTATCCATGTATCGGTATTTATATCCCAGTAGAACAATTTATCACTGTATGGTGTTACCCAGCCTCCCGCCGGATCTCCACCGAAGAGATACAAATATGTGCCGTCATGATCCATTGCGGGCCACATTCCCCCTACATCTGCAGGAGGCTGAGCAATTGTAGTCCATGGCGTTCCTCCTGTTGTATCAGCATCAGGCTCATAATAATAATATCCGTATGTTGATGAATTCCCTCTGTAATCACCACCGACAAACACATATGGACTCCCGTTGAACGGCATAAAAGGAGCCCCGAGTATGAGTCCAGAATCTCCTCTCGGACAAGCGGTTTTCATCGTCCAGGGAGCTCCTCCGGTCGTATCTGCTGCAGGATCATATTCCAAAGTAGGGCAATCGGTCGGGAAACTGCTTGATTTAGAGCCCCCTACAATATACATCTTTCCGTTTACGACAGCCCCGCCGACTCCGCCTCTTAACGTATCCGGCGGCGATACGGTTCCTGTGCTCCATGTACCCGTTGTCGTGTCGTATATCGCAACACGATTAACCGCTGCAAATGAAGCATTAAATCCGCCGACAACATATATTTTACCGTTTATAAAAGCACAGGCTCCGCCGAAACTACTGGTTGGAATCGGTGTTAAAGTGGTCCAACCCACTCCCGGTTCATAACTTCTGAATTCGGAACTTAGAACGGACCCCGTATCAAGGCCTCCCACGACCCAAAGCTTACCTCCACCGACACAAGATTGAGCCCATTGAACCGCATAAGAACCCGTTGCATCTTCATTATTCCATCCCATATATGAGCATGAAAGTGTCATATTTAAAGTATCATTGGATGGAACTAAATCTCCGGCAAGCACCGTATAAGCCGTAATATTATATACTCCAATTGACGAAGTAAAGTTATCCGGCATAACAATTTGCATTGTCGATTCCGGAGCGATTGTGTCAGGAGTATTTATTTGCACGGATTCTGCATACACAATCGAATTTGAATTATCCCTTATTTCATAGTATGTCCAAAAATCCGTTTCCGGAGAAGTACCGAAATTTTCCACCGTTACCGTAGGCGTGTACGTCTCTCCGGGTAACATATTTGATGTTGCCGGAGAATCGATTGATGCAACACCTACATCAATTGGTAAAGGAATCACCAATGTTACATTATCAAAAGCCGCATAATAACCCCATGTACCACCATCATCAAAATAAAAATAAACCTGAATACTATCCGATGAAGCATACGACGAAACATCAACTGAATCCCATCCAGTAAATGTTGTTCCGTTGGCATAATGTTTAAGTTCAACAGGACCATTCCAAGCTCCGCCGCTGAATGTCTTTATACCCACATAAAGATCATTAAGATAGCTTCCGCTTCCACCGTTAAATCCGACTGCATATTTTAAATAGGTCAAATTTGGGTCCGACGCAACGACAGGCGATAGTGCCGTATCCTGAACGGTTGCACCATTTCCTGCATCATCCGAATCTATCCACATCGATGAATCACCTGCTTCAGGCGGGGTATAACTTGGTTGCAAATCCGATGCCTGAACCGCCCACCCCGCAGGGAACGCCTGACCGTTCGTATTTGTCCAACCCTGAGAACCGGTTTCGAAATCCCAAACAACCGAACGCATATTAGAATTTTCCACATTGATTGTTTTGATATTTACAGCTCTTGATGTTATTTGTGCCGCACCAAGATTAACAATGAATAACGCAATAATCAAAACTGCGACAATAAGAAATGTTTTTCTCATTTTCACCTCCAAACAAATTATTTTTCACTAAAAGACAATAAACTATTCTTCACCTCCTTTCTAAATTAAATTGCCTTTTTAATTCATAATAAAACAAAAATATTAATTGTCAAGCTATAAAACACATTGACAATTTTATCAATAAATAATAAACTGACATTATGCATTTAATCATAGCTATTATGCTGATTCAATCCGTGAATATCAACCTTATCGAGGACGGGAATTCGTTATATTTAATGGATAAGGATGTGTCTTATTATCAAACGGAGTGGGTAAGAAGTTATATATCGAATAACTACGGATTTAGAACATCACAGGGATGTCTTGATGTGGAAAGGTGGTATCAGGAATATGATGGGAAACTAAAATTACCTATTACCGAATCATTTGACATTGATTACTTTTTCTACAAGAAGGATGGTTATAACGGACATATCGAAACACATGAACTCAATTTTAATTATTACAAGAAATTCTTGAAATTCACTCTTTCTGTTTCACCGAATTTTTTTAAAATGTATGATTATGGTGGGATTGGTGTCGGTTTTTACAAAAGCAAATTGTTAAATCTTCAATTGTTTTTAAATTTGATAGACTTTGATCATAACTATGCTACGAACAGATTGTATAGCGACACTTTGCATGATCCCTATATTGAATTCCCCTTTCAATTGGAATTGCGAGGAAATTTCATTGCAAAATTAGGTTATTTGAACTTTGACATTAAGAATACTCGCGAATCAACGAAGAAAATAATGTATAAGGAAACAGTTATCGGTTATGATAATGAAAAGAATTATAACGGAAGAATATTTTCGGCAATATCACCGCTTGATAATTTCACAATGTCCGGTTACTCGGAATGGAATTATATCAGCTCACAGGTAGATACATTTAATTATCATTATGAAAATATACTTCAAACCGCATTTGCCGAAATTTCACTTGATTATTCCACAAATATCGGAAATTTTCACATTTCTTTCCCTTTTTATTATAAATTTAATAAATTTTACAATTTCCCCGATCGTACAAATTATTCGAAAAAAATGTACGGACTGACACTTGGGTACAGTAAAAACATATGCAAACACACCGTTTTAGGCTTGGGATACCAGAGAGGCATAAGAGAAAGAAACATAGATGACTCGTTATATGTCGGCGGTTGGGGAGATCTTGAGAATAGGTTTGTTGTTTCATTAGAGTTTAACTTCTCGAACAAAACAAGGCTAAATATCATAGAAGGACTTGAATTAGATAAATTCCCTCATATACCCATAAACAGAATTCACAATCATACGTATATTCAAATTCAATACACACCTTAACTTACATTTAGTAAAATTGAATTTCAATGTTGACATTGCCTCTAAAATATGTAATAATTTTCTAAACAAAAAGGAGGTTGTATGAAGAAATTGATGCTTTCATTGCTGCTAGTGTTGTTTTCTCTGTATTTATTCGGTGAAACTATTATTTTCCCCGAGAACAGAGGTAAAAACGGTTTTAATGTCAACTACTCGAGCAAATCGGGATTGGAAATTGAGTACTCCATTGAACGATTGAATTTTTCCCCTGTCCACATTAAGGGAAAAACAATGACAAATGTGAGCATACCGGGTATGATATTGCCTAATGATGCAGGGGCTCCCAACCTACCTTCCGAGGGAAGGTTCATTGCAATCCCACAGGGAGCGAATGTTTCCGTTAAGATTTTATCTTACAGTACGGAAACTTATAAGAATATTGACCTGGCTCCCGCTCCAAAAATCCCATTTGATGCGGATGATGCTCCTCTCGATTATTCTTTTAATGAAAAAATATACGGTAAAAATGCCTTTTTCCCGGAAAATATCGTAAAAATATCAAATAAAAAGCAAATAAGAGGTGTGGAAGCAGTCATACTTGGAATTACACCATTCCGTTATAACCCAATAACAAAAGAGCTTATCGTTTATAAGGATATTAAGGTATCACTTACTTTTTCAGGAGGAAACGGACATTTCGGTGAAGACAGATTGAGAAGCCGCTGGTGGGATCAAATATTAAAAGCAAATCTCATAAATTACAACGAATTACCCAAAATAGATTATACAAAAAGAAAGTATAGAGCAAACGAATACGATTATGTAATAATCGTCCCCGACGATTCAAGCTTTGTCCGTTGGGCGGACAGTATAAAATTGTTCAGACAAAAGCAGGGGATTCGTACCGGAATATATACGATTTCAGACCTCGGAGGTAACACTGTTGCGAATATAGAGAATTTTGTAGACAGTATTTACAACAACTGGGCAACTCCCCCGTCTGCTGTTTTATTATTATCCGATTATGAATCATCCGGTAAAAGTTATGGGATAACATCTCAATCTCTACCACATCCCTACAGCGGAACATATATTTCCGACAATATTTACGCCGATGTGGTAGGAAATGACAGCTTACCCGACATTACATTCTCACGGATTACGGCTCAGAATGAATCACAACTGTCAATTATGATAGAAAAAGATTTGGATTATGAGAGAAATCCGCCTACGGATTTTAATTATTATGACAATCCTGTCACAGCATGTGGTTTTCAAACGGAAAGATGGTTCCAGCTTGCATCGGAAATCATTCACGGCTTTTTCGAATACGGCCTTGGGAAAAATCCGATCAGAATAAACGCTATATACAGCGGTTCTCCTTCCGGTGGCGATCAATGGTCATCGGCAACGAATACAGCCGATGTGGTCTCTTATTTCGGTGAAAGCGGACTCGGCTATATCCCTGACACGATTCCTTCCTCAATTCAGTGGAACGGAACGGCAACGGATGTTGTAAATGCATTTAACAACGGCGCTTTTCTCATTCAGCACAGGGATCACGGAGCTGAATACGGATGGGGTGAACCCGGATTCACACAATCGAATTTCTCTTCCCTCAACAACACGCTCCTTCCTTTTGTCATGTCAATCAACTGCTTAACAGGAAGGTTTGACTATTCAAGTGAAGTATTTACAGAAGGCTTGCACAGGATGCAACATGGAGCATTGGGATTGGTTGCAGCCACTCAGGTTTCATACTCATTTGTCAATGATGCATTTATTTTCGGTTTATACGACGGCATGTGGCCACAATTTGATCCCGGATATCCAACAAAAGATAATTTTGTCGGATATGACAATTTGAGACCGGCTTTTGCCATGGAATCGGGTAAATATTATCTCGCAGCATCAAACTGGCCTTATAACACTGATAATAAGGGGATAACATATAATCTATTCCATATGCACGGCGATGCATTTATGACTCTTTATTCACAGGTTCCGGAATCTTTGACCGTATCGCATGCGCCTACGTTGATGATAGGGCAAACCTCATTTACGGTATCTGCCGATGACAGTTCATTAATTGCACTTACCGTCAACGGTGAAATTATCGGAACAGCTGAAGGAACAGGGGCTCCCGTTTCAATAACGATTCCTGCTCAATCCAATCCATCGGATACTCTTATAGTCACGGTAACAAAATACAATAAATTCAGATACGAAAAGGCGGTTCCCATAGTTTCCGGTTCCGGTCCGTATGTATCGTATCTATCGAGCATTATAAATGATGCAAGCGGTAACAACAACGGACAGATAAATCCGGGAGAGAGTATAAATCTCGGAGTATATTTAAAGAATTTCGGAGCGGATTCGGCACATAACGTCTACGCAAAGATAAGCACAAGCGACACGTTTGTAACGATAACGGGAGACAGTGTTTATTTCGGAGATATTGATGCCGACGATTCACTGCTTGGATCGAGTACATACGAATTTAATGTCGGACAGATTCCCGACGGTTATTCGATACCGTTTAACATGACGATAGTATCATCAGAGACGACATGGACTACATCATTCAATTTGAGCGCCTATGCGCCAGAAGTAAGCGAAGAGAGTTTTGAGATAGAAGATGGCACGACGGGTAATGGTAACGGTAAATGGGATGTAGGGGAGCAGGTAGAGTTAATATTCGGAGTAAAGAACAGCGGAGGCGAGACGGCGAAGAATGTAAGCATAAGCATAAGCACGAGCACATCGGGAATAACGATAGATGACGGAAGTGCGGTAATAGGAGACATAGAGTCTGATTCAGTGTCAAGCAACACGAGTGATGCGTTAATGGCGACGGCAAGTGCAAGTGTAGCGAACGGGACACCTGTAGAAATAAATTACACGATAAGCGGGGACAACATTGGAGATGTAAGCGGTAGTGTAAGTGCTGTAGTAGGTCAGAAAGCATATATAATATTTGACATAGATCCGAACCACAGTTCGGGACCGGTAATGGACAGTTTACTCAATGAGTTGGGTTATGCGGGGGACTATTACACGAGTTTCAGTCCGATGACAGACAGTTTAAGCAACTATGCGAGTGCGTTTGTATTTGCGGGTATATACAGCAGCAACAGTGTAATAGATCAGACGAACGGAGGTAAGTTGGCATCGTGGTGTACGAACGATGGAGGAATGTTATACCTTGAAGGTGGAGACATGTGGTACTGGGATCCACAATACAGTAGCGGTTATGATTTTTCGAGTTTATGCGGAGTAAATGCAACGGATGACGGCAGTGGAGATTTGGCAACGGCAAGCGGTGCATCAGGCACATTTACGGCTGGCATGAGTTTCGGTTATTCGGGAGAAAACAACTACATAGATCATATTGATGCGACGGGTAGCGGATTTGTGATATTTTCGAACACGAGTGCGTCGTACAACTGCGGAGTGGCGAATGATGCGGGCAGTTATAAGACGGTAGGATTGAGTTTTGAATTTGGCGGACTAACGGACGGGAGTGGAGTAAGCACGAAGTTGGCGCTTGCTGACAGCATCATGCAATTCTTTGGTATTGAAGCTCAGGGTATAACGGATCGTAGCAGAGTATCATCTATAGAGAGGCGAGTAGAGTTTGGTATCAAGGCGAGAGGTAGCAACATAGTATCAGGAGAAGCGGAATTCAGCTACGGAATAACGAAGAGCGGCAGAGTAGAGGTAAAGGTATACGATGCGAGTGGCAGAATGGTAAGAGGACTTGTAGACGGAGAAGAGCGTAGCGGATACCACACGGTGAGATGGGACGGCAGAGACGGCAGAGGCAGAAGAGTGAGAAGAGGTATCTACTTTGTGAGGCTGAGTTCATCGGGAAAGAGCATGACATCCAAACTTCTGTTTATGAAATAGTTGGAGAAATAGATTGAAATGAGAAAAGGGCAGGTTTATCCTGCCCTTCTTTTTTGCCAATTGGAATTA
>Ga0190359_1002251_pt1 | contig 11573 bp, 8 predicted proteins | sample 48721823_MG_FD_161269 | JGI IMG/M metagenome (GOLD analysis project Ga0190359, IMG submission 161269) | Hydrothermal vent microbial mat bacterial communities from Southern Trench, Guaymas Basin, Mexico - 4872-18-2-3_MG | ecosystem: Environmental > Aquatic > Marine > Hydrothermal vents > Microbial...
ATCGTTTATTCTTTGGTCGTACCATCATCTACAACAGGAAATGGAGCCTGATATGTTATTCGCCAAAATTATGGCAAATTCTAAACAATTGAAATTAGCTCTATGATTCATTTTTGCCAAAGTTCAGAAATTTAATAAAAAAAGTATAAATATCTTGCATTTTAATATTTTATTATCTATTATTGAAATATTAAAATCCTTTTAATTGTATAGGGAGGAGAGATCATGGAGAATTTTTCAGGTTCAGGCAGCAGTGCACTTTTTAGTCCTTTTATTATCATTATCTACATTGCGATTACAATCTTCTACATCTATGTATACTGAAGAATTTTTGAAAAGGCTGGCCAGCCAGGCTGGGGAATTTTGATTCCATTCTACAATATGTACCTGTTACTAAAGATTGCTCAGCGCCCTGGATGGTGGCTTCTTCTCTTTTTAGTACCAATTATCAACATTGTAGTACAAATAATGATCATATTTGATATTGCCAAAAACTTTGGTAAAGGGACAGGTTTCGGCTTTGGACTTCTATTTCTTGGATTCATATTCTATCCAATACTCGCATTTAGTGACGTAAAGTATAAGCCAGCAAAGAAATAGAAATGAAAGGACCTGACGTCTGACCTTAACCAAAGATTAGAGGTGTCCTTAAAATCATTAAGGGATAGGAAACAAAATTTTGTCGCCTATCCCTTTTTAACTCTTAGATAGATTTTTCATTATATCATTTATATGCATCTCCGGCAGGTTCATCCATGTTCAGCCGGGGGAAACGTTTGTACAGACTCCTGGCAAACCAAAGATCAAGCTCCTCATTGGATTCTGGATGATAACCCATAACATCATCCCAGACCCACGGAGGCTCCATACAGAGATAAACAAATAAATCATCAGAATACCCTCTGATCAATTCGTAAATCTTCCTGAACATTGCAGTACGCAGGGGTCTGATATACCTCATCTTTCCATCAAGACCTCGAATCATCTCTTCATAGATAATCTTCGTTTTTGGAAATCGTTTCTGAATTACTTTTTTCAAATTAGGTGGATACCGCAGAGTACCAAGACTGATCCACACAATACTGGCCGGATCTATACGGGAGAAAAGCTCATCAATTACACTCTGATAAAGAGATTCCCAATCAGGAACATAAAGAATCGGATCGAAATGAAACCCGAGCATTAATCCCCTCTCCTGACACATCCTTGCAGCTTCGAGTCTGCTTTCAAGACTCGAAGTAAAAAATTCCTCCCTATTCACAATACTCTGAGGATTTAATGACCACGAGACAACCACATTTTTTTGAGGATTCTCTACTAAATTCTTAACACAATCTGTCTTTGTCTTGAACTCGATCAAACAGTTTCTCTTTGTAGAAAAAAATAGAGACAGATCCTGTGACAGGAGTGTCAGACTATCGAGAACAAGACTGTCTGTAAGCTCTCCAGTGCCAAACCTGAAAAATCGACCCGGCTGGTCCATAAGATTCTTATCAACACTCTTAAAAAGATCATTTGTATTTGTATAAAGCAGCAGATACGGCCTGTCAAGATAATCCTGAAGTATGCAGTATGTACAATCCATTGGGCAGTGGATCTGATTGTTGATCGTTGTATATCTGCAGCACAGATATGGGGAAAGAGTTCCAGGGCATGGCCTGACCAGATCCCCCTCAGTTGAAGTTATGAATAGAATTTGCTTTCCCTTTGAAATATCTACATCGGAAAGATATCTAGTAAAATCACTCTTATCTACTACTCTAACGGGTAGGTCTCCTGCTCTCTCAAGTACCCTTATCGTTAACTTATCCTCAACAACACTGCTGTCTACATATATTTTTCTAATCCTATTCAACACCTGCCAATATCTCGATCATTTTGTTCAGATTCTCCTTGATCCTGCCAGATGAAATCCACTCTTTGAAATCATTATAATTACTCATAGAGACCAACCTCAACTTAAGCTCCACACCAGGCCTCTCCATCTGACTGTCCCACGATAATTCCACATTATGAGGAAGAGTCATTCCTTTCCTCAACTTGTTCAACTGTTCATTCCATTTGAAAAGATTTGGAAATCTTCTCTCTTTTAATCCTCTCTTTATAGTATCGATCTTTTCCTGTCTGTTCATCTCATCACACCTGCAAATTTTAAGCAGAGACAGATCCGCTACAACCCTCTGAACAGAAATCCCTTCTCTTTTAGAGACCTCGCTGCACATAGTCACTATCTCTGAAAGTTCTACACCTCTTATCTGAAGAAGATCTGCAATCTCAATAAATAGCTCCTGCTCCTCACTACTCATTTCCTTAAACATCCGGGACATCTTTAAAGAAAGATTGTATCTCTCTATATAATTCTGCACAGAATCTGGATATGACAGGATGTTCTCAATCTCTTCGATCACTACTCGATTCTCGGGTATATCGAGGAGTGGGAGGAAAAATTCCTTCATATACTCCTCACTACACCCTATCCTTTTTAAGATTCTGACTATTCTTGCCTTTTCCACCATATTCAAGTTCCTGCAAACGAGATGCTCTAAAACAGCCATATAGAAAGATCTTTCGAGAGGAACTCTATCCGAAAAGATCCATGCCGGAACACTTTTCATTTTTAACTCTTCTGCCACCCTGAATCGGTTGAATCCAGCGACGATTCTGTAGCCGCTATTTGAAGGAACAAGAAATAGAGGATTTGTAATACCACTCTCCCTTACTGATCGCTTTAAAGCCTCAAGAGGAAGGGGTGAGGAGAATCTAAAAAAAAGATCTCTCTCGATTTTTTTCAATGGAATCTCATTTATCTTCATAGCTTTACAATCCTTTTTTATTTTGATAACCATTGGTAATGGCAGCCAACTCCTCCACACTCAATTCATCAAAGGAGTTTATAAGTATATCGGCAATGCTCAGATTCTGGTTAAGACTGTGTTTACTCCGAAATCCCACACAAAACATTCCAGCAGATTTTGCAGCCTTAACACCAGCATAAGAATCTTCGATTACAACACAAGATGCTGGATCTACTCTGAGCCTCTCTGATGCCACCAGAAATATCTCAGGGTCTGGTTTGGTTCTCTCTATCTCCTCTCCACTTACTGCTGTGCTGAAAAATCTCCTAAGATTGAATTTATTCAGAACAGAATCTATTATCTCTCTATCGGAACTGGAAGCAAGCGCGAGAATAAATCCTGATCTTAAGAGGCGTTCGATAAAAACCACAACACCTTCAATCAGGCCAACCTCATCTTGATAGAGCCTTAAAAGATTTCTCTTGTGCACACTATATATCTTCTCAAAAGTTGTGTTCAACTCATATTTTTTAATAATATCTCGAAACAGCACTCTTGAGCTTCTTCCCATATAATCCCGAAGCTCTTCCTCTTTCAGTTCTATTCCAAATGGTGATAGAGTTTCCATTTCAGCCTTTATGTGAGCAGGCTCGCTGTCCACAATGACGCCATCCATATCGAAAATAACAGCACTCCTCATTCAGACCCCTCTTAGTTACAATTAAAAAACCCACCGTCTGGTGGGCATTAATCCCTTCTATTCAAATCAGTACCGGGAGCCGGAATCGAACCGGCACGTCCCAGAGGGACAAGGGATTTTAAGTCCCTTGCGTCTACCTATTCCGCCATCCCGGCAAAACTGCTGAGGCGGCGAGCGGATTCGAACCGCTGAATAAAGGTTTTGCAGACCTCTGCCTTAGCCACTTGGCTACGCCGCCTAAAAAAAGAGCGGGAAACGGGACTCGAACCCGCGACATTCACGTTGGCAACGTGATGCTCTACCAACTGAGCTATTCCCGCATCTCTAATCTTCTCTTCTCAACCTTTTAAGGATTCGGAGCCGCCTCTGACGCACTCCCTCCCTATTTCTCTTTGCTATCTTCGACAGCATGAATAGAAAGAACAAAAGAGAAAAAATAACAATTAGCTTCACGACAATAATTTAAAATAAATTTACTAATTGTCAAGAGAGAAAATTACTCTTTGATCACTTTTTAAACTCTAAATTTCCCACAGTAAAGAAACTGTATAAATTTCTTCCGCAGCCGTTTTTGCACTTGAAATTTTTAAAGATTTCGAGACACTCCTCATAATCTTTCACAGGGAATTTGCTCACACTGTTACATGCCTCACAAGTAATTACAACCTCCTTATAGGTAATTCTTGGCATTCAACCCTCCTCTTTTTGGGTTTTATGCCTCTCCTCTCTTAAAACTTTTCATCATATTTTGTCCAGAGAAAATCTCCAAGCCTCCAGCACATCTCCACAACCCTCTTCCCCTGCTTGATGCAGTACTCTGTGAGAAACTTCCTTACTGCTGCAGGATCTTCACCATAAATCCTCTTTGCCTTCTCCTCAATACTTTTTTGATTTCTTAATAACTCATCCTGGAGCGGTTTCCATACTGCCTCCACATCCTTTCTCATATCTCCCCATCTTTGAGCCGTAAGTGTACCCAATCTGTTAAAGGCCCACCATGCAGACTCGCGGTTGAATCCTTTTGTTCTGCCAGGAGTCTTGTAAGATTCCGGAACATCTGTAATACAGCAATAGAGAGGCACATATACAGACGTTGCAACATTATCCCATGCGAGCCAGACCACGCCTCCGATTTCATCTGGTAACCAGTCGCGCGACTGGGTAATCGTCGCATACATCGTATACCACCTTGCTATTGTTCGCTCTCCCCGCCATCCCCAGCCTCCATTTATCTTAAATATTTTATTCATCTCATATGGCATAAACGGATTTGCAAACGGGGATATAACTGTCTTCCCTTCCTTATCTGTGGTCGTAATATTCTTTACAAAATTATATTCAGTGCCCTCATAATAATCCTGAAAAATCGATATTAACTTTTTGATTGTCACAAGGCTGTCTGGTTTAACAGAAAAGGGATAGTTCTCTGATTCAGGATTCAGGTTTAGTGAAGGAGCAACAAGTGAAAGAACTCTCCATTCTCTTCTCCTTGCAGCAATAGATACTCTTCCTTCAGGAGCATAGGCATAACAGAATTCGAAGGGTCCCTGTTCCGGATTCCACCACTTGTTCTTTTTTGCAACATGAAAAACATTTTCCGATGCCATAAAAAAATCGGGTTTGCTTAGATCTATCTGCCTTATCCGACTGGCGTTTGCACAAACCGAAACATGATCATCAGGAACACGCTGTGCCGCCCATATTGCTCCTATCTTGCCCCTGCCAGGACCTACAATTTCAAAATGCCACACCTCCTTTGTATCTGCAATCGTTAAACACTCCCCACTATCATTGTAGCCATACTTTTTGGTCAATTCATCCGCAAGTCTTATAGCCTCCCTTGCACTCTTGCACCTCTCAAGCATCAGCCTGACAAGCTGCTGACAATCTATCAGCCCATTCTCAGAACGGAGTTCCTCCCTTCCACCAAAAGTCGACTCTCCTATTGCAAGCTGATGTTCATTCATGCATGGATAAGCAGTATTAATGTATCCATAGGTATGTCTCACCTGTGGAATTTTACCTGTCGGAACATATTTGTATGCAGGCATTGCAAGCGAGTCATCATTAACACGCTTAAGCAGAGTCACCATCTCGACCTTTTTGTGTTCTGCCGGTTCAACTATGTTGAGCCATCCTCTTGTACGATGGCTATCACATGTATGGGATGTTATAACAGACCCATCTGCAGAAGCCTTTCTTCCAACAGTAATAGTTGTACATCCATCCGGAAGCCCATCGACTCTATCCTCTACTCCATCAAACTGCGCCTTAAGAGAACCATGAAAAAATAAAAGAGCCGATAACCCCATAATCCAAAAGTAAAATTTGTATGAATCTCTTATGAATCGATTATTGATTAATAGCATCTCTCTCATCCTCTCTATAGATCATTTCTGCAAGACTTATAAATGATAAATAAATAATCTAATATTTAAAATAAACGATAAACAATTAAAATACAAGATATTTTTTAAGGAAAATGAGTTCACAAACAGCAGGCAATATTTTCCGAAATTGACCCTCTTGCTAATTCTTACCCCATAATTTAAGTAATTGATTTAAATGGCATTATAATAACATCTCTACAATGGCATAAGGCTTGCCAATAACAAAGATCGGGTGAGAAGATGAAATCTATTACACTGAAATATTTGATCATATTGCCTATCTTGTTTTTGATACCTCGTATCCACTTCTCGACATCCATACAGTGGGAAGCGGTCTCTGATGACGATCTGAAGGGATACCTTCTGTTTATCGGAACCGAGTCGGGTCACTATTCAGATACAGTAGATGTTGGAAACAGAATCGAATATGAACTGACAAACCTTGAAGATGGCAAGACTTACTACTTTGCCATCAAGGCATATGACAACTGGGGAAATCTCAGCGACTTCTCACCAGAAATAGTATATTCAACCGGTAAAGATACAGATGTACCGGATCGGGATAGTGAATCGCAACCATCGGAATTTACGTTAGAGCAGAACTATCCGAATCCTTTTAATCCTGAGACTACAATAAAATATTCTGTTGAAAAATGCGGCTATCTGACTCTCACTATTCACAATATACGGGGCGAATTGGTGACAACCCTCGTGGCAAAATATGTAACCACCCCAGGACCTCAGCCGCCAGTAAGATGGAATGGGAAAAACTATAGAGGAAATCCTGTAGCAAGTGGGATATATATTTGCAGGCTCCAGCAGGGCAGATCCATAAAGACACAAAGAATGACATTAGCAAGATAATCTCTACATACACTCCTATTTATTCAATATAAGCTTTGCAGCTTCTAAAATGTTGTCGGCCCGGTAATCGGGTTCTCCCGAATATTCTCCGTCATTTCCTCCTGATCCAGTCCTTACAAGAACAGTCGTCATTCCTGCCCTCCTGCCTGTTTCCACATCACTGGTCTTATCTCCAATCATTACACAACTCGATAGATCAAGATTCAAATCATCTCTGGCCCTCCTGATCAGGGCCTGTTCTGGTTTTCTGCACGAGCACTTTTCAGCCTTGGTATGCGGACAAAAATATATCTTATCGATCAATATGCCATGCTTTGAGAAGCACTTCAACATTTTAAGATTCACTCTATAAAAATCTTCGACCCGATAATATCCAAGACCAATACCTGGTTGGTTTGTTATAATCACAATTCTGTACCCCCTCTCCCTAAACATCCTGATGCCTTCGACTACATGTGGAAGCATCTTGAACTTTTCTGGTTCATGAAGATATAAGACTTCTTCATTTATCGTTCCATCCCTGTCAAGAAAGAGAGCACGATTTTTCTTAGACAATCCTCTTGCTATGTGTACTGCTCTCTGCTTCTCGATAAACTTTTCTTTACTACCTGCCAGTCGATATGTAACCCTTTCAATTATATTTGAAGTGGAGATACTCTCTTTTATTGGTATTATATGAATCTTTCCTCCATACTTCTCTACAATCTTCCTTGAGGTAAGCTCCTCGGGTCTGTAGTCTCCCCCTTTTATGTAGTAATCTGGCCTTATGATCTCGATGTTTTTTCTGTTATTTGTTTCATCAAATAAAAAGAGATAATCTACCGATTCAAGAGCGGCAACCACCTTGATCCTGCTGTGCTCATCCACTATAGGTCTGCCCTCTCCCTTATGTTTCTTCACCGACGCATCAGAATTTACTCCCACTATCAATACATCACATATCCCTTTTGCCTGTTCAAGATAATCTACATGTCCGGCATGAAGCAGATCAAATGCCCCTGATGTAAACCCGATTTTCTTCCCCACAGACCTTAAATTCTCAGAAATCGTTTTGATTTCATCACGAGACTTAATTTTATCCTTCATCATAAAGAACAATCCCGATTGTTATTTTAGAAAAATCAATTTTTTCACTATGATAAAACTACCTCTTCCTGAACCTCTTTCCCTGCCTTTTAGAATGCATAGATGTATCCCTGATGATACTTGCCTCTTTGATTTATCTTTCCCATTCCATCTTATACTGTAAGTTCCTGATGATTTAATACCACTGGCCAATTCTATCTCCTCACAACCATTAACATCGTATATTGCTATCTCTATCTCAGCCTCTGTTTCTAGATTATACTCAATCATAATCTCTGAGTTGAATGGATTGGGATAGGTCTTGAGAATTTTATATTCACTGCTACTCTTTTTGTTTTGGTCAACATCTGAATCCCCTTCTATCTGCCAAACATGTACGATTGGTTTCTCACCATCCGCAAACAACTCAAAGATGTATAATAAACCCCTCTCTCTATCAAAGCATGCAGCTCCTACATGACTCTTCTGTTGGGAAGAATCCACGCTAAAGAGATATGGATCGATGTTCAGTACAGCATAGGGCTGAGGATCGTAGCTGCTAATTTCACCCTCTACCACTGCTGCAAGATCGCCGGGATCATAAAAAATTATCTGGCCTTCAAACTTCTCGCACCACCATCCACGCTGGTTGAGTGGATCTTCAGGATAAGGAGGGCTGTCAGGCCATACAGTTCCATCGGCCAAGCCATACCAGCACTCTCCAATTCCCTTTGTTCCAACAAAGATAACTGCCGACCTTCCGCCAGAGGTCAGCCATGCTCCCCCACTCCACTCGTCTGCTTCTTTATAACCATTCATCATCATCGAATCATGGCATGTTATGTACCTGCTGCCCTCCTCCTGAATTCCAAAAAGCAATAGAGGAACTATCTGGGTTATAGTATCATTCTCTCTCGAAGGATTGTCATTCTGCCATGGACTATAGGCAAACAGAGCCGGCCCCTGACCACTCCATCCTCCATCCCTGAATCTACCTGTTGCAAGCCTGTGGCCAGGAGCATGCTCATCTGCCCACTCTTCTGGAATATCAAATATATAGTCATTTGTGACATAATTGGTATATGTTCCAAAATACCATCCGCCTCTGGGTCTTGGATCGGAAAGATTCACCTCACACCACATGTGTGAAGGATCCTGCCTCTCCTCCTGAAAATGCTGACCCCAGACAAAATGAAGCTTACCAGTTGTCTGCATGCCCTGGGGCGGCAGATATTGCATACCTACCCTTATGATCTCATAGAACAGTTCATCTCCCTTACTATCTCTGAAAAGATCTCCACGAACATTTTGAAAGCTCTGAAGTGTCTCGGCAGTATTGAGATCATCAACACTTTTGATTTCTGAAACAACAGGAACTGGAATTGTTATCTCTGATACATACATGTTCCAGTCATGACCAACTCCAAAGATTGATCCTGGATATCCATCAGCAGGGCCGGACTCATCCCCATCTGGATAGTATGTCATAGCGCTACCGCCATAGTTCCAGCTATATTCATAAGGCTCCACATCTGGCAGCCTAAATGCACCGCGATAGATAAGATCTTCTGGATAGATCCTCTGAGCCAGAAGACCAGCTCCACAGAACAAGAGGGAAAAGAGACCTAACAGTAACTCTTTACTCCCCAAAATTTTACTGCTCCTCCACTCGATACCGACTATTTACAATTTTTTCAGAAACATTGAATTAAAGAGAAGCTTATATGTTCCCTGAGTAGATGCCCTGAATTGTGGATTAAATCCAAAAAGAACAAGCTGGCCTCTTCCCTTCCTGAGCCATACCAGGACTGCCTTGTTGCCGATTTTCTCCTCTTTCTCACAATATCCGCTAATGAGTATATCCCTCTCAGGGAATCTTCCAATCACACGTCGGTCCATATCAAAGATTGGGATCGAGGTGCTGAAAAGAGGCCTTCCTCTGTAAAAGACTCCGACCTCTCTTTTCATTCCAAGGGTTATTGGATGATCTTTTTTAAGGACGACCCTTATTAAGGAGCCGGGACAGTACAATCCTGACTTTGCAGCCTCCTGAGAAATATCCCGAACCGGAAGCTGAAACTCCTCTTTTTCATCTTTTCCACGCATGATCTGCAATTTATCTAAAAACAGTCCTGTTGACTGCCCCCAGGAAATGATGATTCCTCCTCTGTCCAGAAAGGTCATTAAACGTTCCATTCCCTTTTTCCCGATTCCCTTTGTATATTCAGGTGGATAGTCGACTATGAAATATCGATTCTGATATTTTGGTTTGCCATTCATCAGTACCGACTTGTCCGCATCCGGGAATATTACAATATCAAAATCTTTTGAGAAATCTGTCTTTTCAAAATCTCCTGGATGGACAATCTTGTATGAAACACCATATGAATCGAAAATAAATCTTGTCCATCCTGCATCCATATCGTGAAAATAGGTCTCAACGAGTGCAATTCGCGGCATCTTCAATGGTTCTGCCATGATCTCGATTTTCCTGTTCAGATATGTGGGAGATACTTTCATCTTCTCCAAAAGACTCTTCAGCTTTGTGTTGTTCTCTTTGTTATAAATAATAAAGCTTCCCTCAGGGATCTCTCTACCATCCAGACTGACACTCTTTACAAGACGGTCGACTCTGAGGCCGCTTTTTAATGCGTTAAAGGCAGCCTTGAAACTTTCATTATTGTTTACCGGGAAACATGCTGCCCAGAAATTCTCAGGAATGCTAATTGTTAGTCTGAAATCATTCTCGATCTTCTCAAGATTCGATTCGATCGATCCTACTCTTTTGTTTATTTCTAAACACTCCAGAGCCCTGTGCAGTGGAAGAGACCAGCTTGTTATATCGTATGGTTTTATTATCTTACCTCCAGGAGTGTAGTGACGCAGAGGATAAATCTGTTTTTCCATCACCTCTTTGATGAATGGGCGAAATGGCTGGGCAAGCGGTACAACAATGTCTCCTTTATTAAACGATCTACCGTTTACCATCACTGAACCGGACAGGCGATAAACATCTACTCCCTGCTCTTGTAAAAGAGAAACCAGATTCACAAGCTCACTTATATCGTGCTGTTTCAACGGTAGAATATAATAGTACGGCGGCTGGCTCTTGCCCTTCTCAAATTCTTTGCGGCAGAGGTCGTTCCTTAGTCTCAGAATCTCTTCCCTATGAAGAGAGGATGTCTTGATAATCGAAAGGGTCGATACCACTTCATACTCTACTATATCGCTTAATCTCCACCATCCTCCAGGCCATGGAAGCACCATGTTTATGCTTTTCTTGTATTCAGAGAGTCCTTTTCCGCCAACCCTCAACTCTGTGGGTTCTACAAATACAGGAGTTGCATATTTAACACTTGCACATTCTGTCAGCATTCCTATTACGTTCATCCATATGCATGTCTCTGTTGATCCAGGCCAGTAATCATCAAAAAGATACTGCTGTGTTACGCCGGCCAGCCCCTTCTTTGTCATGTCGGTCACCATATTTGATCCAAATATTTTTGTCCAGTTCAGGATCGAAGCCTCTATATTCTCAGATATTGGATCATGCATCGGAGGGACAAAATAACGAACTCCTGTTGTGCCCATCTGGTGCTTCTCTATCATTACCTGCGGGAACCAATCCTGTGTATAGATATGTGCAATGGCCTTTGTATCTTTCTGTGAAAGGGTGACAAAATCGCGGTTGTTATCGTGGCCCACATATTTGTGATATACTCCTGGCATCGAGCATCCCTCATATTTTGTTCCCTTATA
>Ga0190359_1002252_pt1 | contig 11568 bp, 13 predicted proteins | sample 48721823_MG_FD_161269 | JGI IMG/M metagenome (GOLD analysis project Ga0190359, IMG submission 161269) | Hydrothermal vent microbial mat bacterial communities from Southern Trench, Guaymas Basin, Mexico - 4872-18-2-3_MG | ecosystem: Environmental > Aquatic > Marine > Hydrothermal vents >...
GATTTATGGGGTGTCTTAAGCATTACTTATAGGGCATGAGACAAAAAAAGACATACCCATGCTCCTTAAATGCAGCATTTTTAAGCTGCTGCCCCAACTTATTGAGAGGTTACCTCCGTTTGTACCAGTTACGAAGTTTCTTGTTTCATCCTTATATCGGAATTTCAGATTTGTATAATTACTTTGACAACCATTTACAGTTTATATATGTTTGAGGGCAGGTTAGTATTGAGGAATTTGACAGAAAATAGATTAAAAAGTAGACAATGAAAGAAGAATCTACATTTTTAGATCAGTTTGCCCCTTACATTAGCAAGGTAAACGAGGAACTTGATAAAATCCTTGACTCTGATGTTCCTTTGATAAGAGAGGTGGGAAGGTATAGCTTGCTTGGAGGAGGTAAAAGGCTCAGGTCACTATTCTTTATTTTATCCTGCCAACTCTGCAATTATAACGAGAAGGATATATATACCATTTCCGCCATTTTTGAATGTCTTCACGCAGCAAGCCTTTTACATGATGATGTCCTTGATAATGCCTCAATCAGAAGGGGTAGATCGTCAGCAAACCAAATTTGGGGGAACTCCACAGCAGTCTTAGTGGGTGATTTTCTCTTTTCCAGATCTTCAAGGGTATTAGTTGAGCAAAGGCATGTTGAATTGTTAAAGATTCTTGCAAACACCGCTACCAGGATGACAGAAGGCCAGATGTTGGAACTTATTAACACCCATAACTGGGGTATAACAAAAAGGGAATATACGGATATAATTACTTCCAAAACAGCTGCGCTTATATCAGCCGCCTGTGCAAGTGGCGGTATAATGGCCGGGGCAAAGAAAGAGAATATTCAATCATTGAAAAACTTTGGCCTCAATGTGGGTATTGCCTTTCAGATTGTCGATGATATCTTTGACTATACATCTACGGTTGAGAAAGCTGGTAAACCTATAGGTAATGACCTAAGAGAGGGGAAGATCACTCTTCCCTTAATTTATGCTCTTTCCTGCCTGGATGAAGGCGAAAGAGATAGGCTGGAAGATTTGTTTAAAAATGGAGAGGCCTCAGAGAAAGATTATTCAAGAGTAACAGAACTCGTAAAAGATAATGGTGCTATTAAGAAATGCCGTAAGGATGCCATGTCCTACGCTGATCTTGCTGAAACTCAACTCCGTCTCTTTCCTGATTCACCAGTAAAAGAATCCCTTTTAGAATTAAATCGATTTATCGCCAATAGAAGCTATTAGCAATTATAAAACCTTGACTGCCACCTCTCCATAGGGAATTGAATCATCCGGTATAATATCTTTTATCACGGATCCTGTTATAGCCTCAATGCGCCTCATTCCACTCTTTTTGTAACCCACAAGGAGGGGAATTTCCTTTTGAGGGGCGTATAACAAAATATCTTTTGCCTCACCCATTACCGGGAGATAGGGTCTTATTTTTTCAAGGTAAATAGCAGAGCGAACCAGAAATCCCAGGGATGGATGCCATGGTCCTGCAATTATTTCCCCTTTTTCAAGGAGAGATGGCGAAGACATGAGCCCGATCCTGATCACAGGAATCCCGGCATTTTCCAGTCTTATGCAGGCCTCTTTACAAAGATTGATCGTATCTTTAAGTCCCATTGGTGTGTATCTTCTCTGTTTATACCATTGAGCGAGCTTTGTGCCCTTGATAATGAGTGTCGGATAAAGCCTGGCCATATCAGGTTTTAGGCCAATAATTTTGTCAATGGTGTCCATGAATATCTCTTTAGAATCTCCTGGCAGACCAGGCATGAGTTGTGCTCCAACGGTAAATCCCCTTCTTTTAAGTATTTCGAACGCATTAACGGTATCTTGTGACGTATGCCCTCTATTGGAAAGGAGCAGGACTCTATCGTCCATGGACTGAACTCCAAGCTCCACAGTGGATACATTAAAGGACTCAAGTATTTTGAGCCTATCTTCACTGAGAGAATCTGGCCGTGTAGAAAGACGGATTGATTGTATGATGTTTTTTTCTATGTAAGGTCTAACCGCATCAAGTATTTTCGTCATGTAGGCAATTGGCAGAGATGTAAAGGTACCTCCGTAAAATGCCACCTCTTTTGGTTTTTGAGTAGAAAAGTGTTTTGACTTTATTGCCAACTCAATCGTATTTCTTATCTCATCTGGTGTACGCTGTTTTCCCGATAAATTGGTGATGGTTTCCTGTTGGCAAAACACGCATCTATGCGGGCAGCCCTGGTGTGGAAGAAATATGGGTATGATAAAATATCTTATTATTTTTTTAGACAAGCCAGGGCCTCCTTTGCGGCGTTCTGTTCCGCTTCCTTTTTGTTTTTTCCTTTCCCTCTTCCTATTAATTTTTTTTTCAAGTATACTGATATATAGAAGGTCTTGTTATGGTCAGGGCCTGTTTCTTTTTCGACTCTGTATTCTGGAGGTGATTGAAAGGTATCTTGAGAGTATTCTTGCAACTCAGTTTTGAAGTCATTAAGTGATTTGCCAAGGTTGGTCTTATTCAATAATGGGCTGAAAAGTTTTGCAATTATCCTTAGGGCTTCTGCAAAACCACCATCAAGGTAAATTGCCCCAATAAGAGCCTCAAAGGCATCAGATATAATAGAGGGTTTCTTTCTGCCATTTGTTTGTTCTTCTCCCTTTCCCAGGAGAAGGTAATCTCCTAATCGTAACTCATGGGCAATGTGATAGAGACCGCTTTCACTGACCAGCGAAGCCCTATATTTAGATAGATCCCCTTCTTTTATTTCAGGAAATGATTCCATAAGTAGGTGACTAATAGCCAGGCTAATAACTGCATCCCCGAGAAACTCTAATCTTTGATTATCAGATATCCCTAATTCATCTCTCTCATAAACATAAGAAGGGTGACGAAAGGCCTGTAAGATTAATTCCTGATTGTTGAAGGAATAACCAAGAATTGTAGCTAATGTATCAGGATTTTTCGGGAATTTAGGATTATTCATTACAATGGCATACTAAAATTAATACCCCTCAAAGTCAAGACGATTAATAATGGATACCGTAAATGAACTTTTTGCTTTACCAGATATAGGGCGATAATGTTAATGTTCAAATTCAGAGCGAAAAGTAAATAATGTGAATAAAAATATTTGACCTTTAATTGTTATTTGATATAAAAATTAATCCTTTAAATAAAAACAATGGCAATGAACTTAAAAAAAACCAGAAAAGTTATTCTTGATCAACAAGATATAAAGCAAGCCCTGAAAAGAATTGCGCAAGAGATAATTTCCAAGCACAAATCTTTGAAAGATATTGTTTTAATTGGAATTAGAACCGGAGGCGCTTTTTTGGCCTATCGTCTACGAGATGAGATTTCTAAAAAAGATGAGGAGAAACCTCCAACTGGTGTACTGGATATTAATTTATACCGTGATGATTGGACGAGGATAGGCCCCAACCCAAAATTGGGGAGCACAGAGATTACCTTTTCCTTAGACGATAAAATGATTATTTTAGTAGACGATGTGCTGTATACAGGCAGGACAATAAGAGCAGCAATGGATGCGCTGATAGATTTTGGTAGACCGAAAAAGATTGAGCTGGCTGTGTTAATAGACAGAGGGGAGGAGCAAAGGGAACTACCCATAATGGCTAATTATGTAGCTAAGGAATGGCAGACCTCTGGAGACGCCACTGTTAATGTCTATTTAAAGGAAAATGGGGCTAATGACCAGGTTGTAGTAGAGGGAAAAGAGGATAACTTATAGGAGGAGAACTTCATGCGTTTAACACTATCTGTTACCACAAGAAACCGATCGGAGATGATAGACATTACCTCCAAGATAGAGGAGGAATTGAATAGATCAGGATTAAAAGATGGGGTGTGCTTTCTCTTTGTGCCGCATACTACAGCCGGTATAACAATTAATGAGAGTGCTGATCCAGGTGTTGCAACGGATATCCAGGAAATGCTTAATAAACTTATCCCCTGGGAAGGATCTTACAGGCATCTGGAAGGAAACTCTGCTGCTCACATTAAAAGTAGTTTGATAGGGAATTCAGTAATGGTTTTTGTTGAATCAGGCCATCTAAAATTGGGTACATGGCAGGGGATTTTCTTTTGTGAGTTTGATGGACCTCGATCAAGAAAACTATATATAAAATTTCAGTAAATAATTTTAGGTTTTTCCTTGACACCCCTATATCGCTTTGTTAAATAGCCTGCTAAAAAACAAGATTTAGCCTGGCTAAATGTGCGTAAAAATACTCAAAATAATTTTACACAAGGAGGATTAGATATGTATAAGGTAGAAGTTGATCATGATAAATGCGTTGGTTGCGAAGAATGTGTTGATGTATGCCCATCAGATGTTTTTGAAATACAGGATGAAAAGTCAGTTCCTGTGAATGCAGAGGAGTGCATTGGCTGTGAAAGTTGCATAGAAGTCTGCGAATCTGATGCTATTACAGTAACAGAAGTTGAGGATTAAACTCCAAAGATTGAAAACAAATGCCGCTCTTTAATAGGTATTAAGAGCGGCATTTTTCTGCCTGTTAGTTTAAATTTTGGAAGCACGTAGATGGTGCTTGATTAATGGATTATCCGCTTTTCCATATAGGGTATAATGCCCTTTTAAAATCTAACCGGACTTACTTTTTCTTTTCATGACAGTCGTTACATTTCCTTGTGGGTCCGGCTTTCTTGCCAGCCTTCTCTAATTGTTTGTGGCACCCCTGACAATTTTTATGGTAGGCCAGCATTAATTTCTTTACCTTGCCTTTTGATTTTACGGCATCATGACATGCTGAACATTTTTGGACAGGATCTCCCTCTTTATAGGTATTCTTTCCCTCTTTATACACATGATGACACTCCGTGCAGGCAAGCTTATAATCTACGTGGTGTTTTCCATGAGAAAATTTGACAGCACCTTTTTTGTACTTTGTAAATGCGTCTGACTTGATACTGATTTCATCCGGGCAATCTGTTGCTATAAGTATGCCTGCGCCAGTAAACAATGCTATAGATATGATAACTGTGCTTAAAAACCAAATCCGCTTTTTCATGAGATTCTACCCTCCTTCCATTTTTTGATAAGTATAAATAATCAATACTATATTTGCAAGAGTAAATTTTATAAGGCTTTCCTACCCCTCCTTCCTGTAGCATATAAGCCCACACTGTAAACACCTCTCTGACTCATCCTTTGCCATCTGCTCATCAAGGCCGAGCTCAACCTCTTTAAAGCTCAATCTTCTCTCATCAACAGAAAGCTCAGGCATATGCGCCCTGTCAGATTCTTTTACTCTTGCAAGCTCTTCCACATCAGGAAGTATGCTTTTTTTCGTAATGACCCTTTCAGGAACACTAATTTCTTCTCCACTCAGGTAGAGATGGATAGATCTGGCTGCCCTTCGTCCAGCCCCGATTGCCTCTACTGCAATAGAGGCCCCGGTCACGGCATCTCCCCCGGCAAAGACCCCTTCTTTTGTGGTCTCACCGGTGAGGGGATTAGTCACCTCTATGGTATTCCGCTTGCTTAAGGCTACCCCATCTTTTTTTAGGAACCCTGTCACAGGAAACTGGCCAATGGCATTAATGACATTGTCTACCTCTATTATTGTCTCTGTGCCCTTCTTTGGCACCGGCCTTCGTCTGCCTGACTCATCAGGTTCCCCCAGCTCCATCTCAAGGTATTCCAGGTGGGTGAGTTTTCCATCCTTTCCCATCAGTCTTGTGGGGGCAGCCAGGTAGTGGAAGATAACCCCTTCCTTTCCTGCCTCCTCTATCTCTATATCATTTGCAGGCATCTCCTTGCGTGAGCGTCTATATATAATAGTTACCTCCTTTGCCCCAAGCCTCCAGGATGTTCGCGCTGCATCAATGGCGGTGTTTCCCCCTCCAATAATGGCAACCCTGTCCCCTATCGGGGTTTCTTTCTCAAGGCCTCTGTCAATAAGAAAATGGGTTCCAGGGAGCACCCCTTCAAGATCTTCTCCTTCAACCCCAAGGCTTCTGGTATCCCAGGCGCCGGTTCCAAGAAAGAAGGCATCAAAGCCATCATCGGTGAGTGACTTTATGGTAAAGTCAGCTCCCATACTGACAGATGTTTTAACCTCCACCCCCATTTCCAGGATTCCGGCTATCTCCCAGTCCAGGATTGCCTTTGGAAGACGGTATTCAGGGATACCATATCTAAGCATCCCCCCTAACTTTGGCATGGCCTCAAATATGGTGGGGCTATGCCCCAGCCTTGCCAGATAATAGGCGCATGTGAGCCCTGAAGGACCCCCGCCAATGATGGCCACACGTTTTCCTGTCTCAGGCGCCTTGTAAGGGGTAATCCGCTCATTTGTATTCATCTCTATGTCTGCAACAAAGCGTTTGAGGTGATTGATATTGACAGGGTCGCCTATCTTGCCAAGCCTGCACATATCCTCGCAGGGGTGCGGGCACACCCTTCCACAGGTCAGGGGCAGTGGGTTTCTCTCCTTGATGACCATGATTGCCTGCTTATAGTTGCCCTGATTAATCTGTCTGATATATTCCGGTATATCAATGCCTGCGGGACAGGTCCTCTGACAGGGAGAGGTGCATTCATCCTGGGTATAGAGATGCTGGATTCTCCTGGTCTGCGAGGTTAGTCTGATAATACCCTTGGGACATATAGACTCACAGGTGCCACATCCGGTGCAGAGGTATTCATTTACCTCAGGCAGGCCATTGGGCCCGATAGAGAGGGCATCAAAGGGACAGGCATTTACACAGGTGCCAAGGGTAAGGCAGCCAATCTCACAGACCTTGCTGCCATTAAAGAGCATGGTGGCTGCCCTGCAGTCTTTTGCCCCATCATAGATAAATTTTGTGTCTGCCTCTTCAACATTATACCTACAGCCAACCCTTGCCTTATCAGGCTCTTTGACCTCTATGGTGACACCAAGGATCTGGGCAACCGCAACCGCTGTATCAGCGCCTCCAGCCTGGCAGGCATCCGGTTTTGCCCTTCCTTTTGCAATGGCCTTTGCGCAGCTTGAGCAGCCTGCAAATCCACAGGCCCCACAGTTTGCGCCAGGAAGGGCCTCGGTTATTGCCAGAACAGTTGGATCCACTGCGACATAGAATATCTTTGATGCGATTCCTAAAAGGAGGGAGGCGACAAGTCCGATTCCTCCAATCGCAAGCATTCCTGCTACCATATAGAAACCTCGTTATATTAGTTCGTTTAAAGGTTCACCGTTCAGGGTTCACCGTTAACCCTGCTAATTAGGATGGTTACGATTTTCAGTGAATCCTAAATCATTGAACGGTTCTGTTATTTGTTTTAACCGAGTGTCCCCGCTTTCTCTTTGCTCCAAGCGGGATCTCCGCTCCGCCAAGTTTCCAGTTTCAAATAATTACACCAACCCCACAAAGCCAGAGAATGCCAGGGCAATCAGACCTGCGGTCACAAGGCCGATGGCAGTCCCCTCAAATGGCCTGGGGATACTAACCAGGGCAAATCTCTGTCTGAGGCCTGCCATCAGCACAAGGGCCAGGGCAAAGCCGCAGGCAGAGGCAAAGGAAAAGAATATAGATGTGATAAGGTCATAGTGTTCCTCGATGTTTATTATAGCCACGCCAAGGACAGCGCAGTTTGTAGTGATAAGAGGAAGAAATATCCCTAATGCCTCATACAGGGCAGGGGCGGTCTTTTGCAGCACCATCTCTACAAACTGCACCAGGGTCGCAATCACCAGGATAAAGGCAATGGTCCTTAGATACTCAAGGCCAAGGGGTGCAAGGATATAGGCATGCACCAGCCAGGTGATCGCGCCTGCAAGGGTTAATACAAAGATGACAGCCATGCCCATGCCTGTGGCGGTGTCCATGTTTCTGGATACCCCTAAGAAAGGGCAGTTGCCTAAAAACCGTATCAGAAGAATGTTATTGACCAGTATGGCGCTGATCATAAGGAGGATAAAGTCAGTCATTTAATTAACCTCCCTTCCTTGCCTGCACCTGGGTGATGAGATTCATGGCTGCAAGCAATATCCCGAGGGCAACAAAGGCGCCCGGGGGCTTTAACATAAATTTAAAGGGCTCATAGCTTGACCACATGATCGGGATCCCTAAGAGGGTGCCGCTGCCCAGAAGCTCTCTTATGCATCCAAGCACAAAAAGGGATATGGTAAAGCCAAGGCCAATCCCCAGGCCATCTGCAAGAGAAAGGATGGGGCCATTCTTTGATGCAAAGGCCTCTGCCCTTCCCAGGATGATACAGTTCACAACAATCAGCGGGATAAATATCCCCAGGATCTTAAACAGGGGATAAAAATAGGCCTGCATCACAAGCTCCACTATAACCGTGAATGAGGCGATTATCACAATGAATGAGGCTATCCGCACCTGGTTGGGGATAAAGCGTCTGAGCAGTGAGACAAAGAGATTGGAAAAGACTAACACAAACGTGGTTGCAAGCCCCATCCCAATGCCGTTTTTGGCAGAGGTTGTAACAGCCAGTGTCGCACACAGCCCCAGGACCAACCGAAATGGTGGAATGGTCTGCCACAATCCCTTGGTAAACTCATCCTTGATAGACATTAAAAGATCTCCTTGCTAAATTTATTTACATACACGAGCGCCTGGTTGACTGCGCTCATCACGCCCTTGCTTGAATAGGTTGCGCCGCTTATGCCATCCACTGTGACCCCCGGCCTTGCAGGCAGCCCCTTAAACCTGTTGGTGAATGAGGGATTGGTTACCCTTGATCCTACGCCAGGGGTCTCTGAATGAGAGGTGATGCCAATGTCAAGCAGTTTCCCTTGCTTGCTCACTCCAACCATAACCCCGATGGGGCCATGGAATCCCTTTCCCTTTCCCTCAAGTGCGACCGCAAAGGTATTTCCTGCCTTTTTTGCAGGAAATATGATGAGTTCAATGGGTTTGCCCCGCTCATCTTCCCCGATTGTGAGCTTTTTTCTATCGGCGATCGGGTCATTGTCATAGCCGGTGAGCACCTTTTTTACAGCAGGTTCTTTTACAAACTTGATGGTCTGGTACTCAATGGGCGCCTTTGTGCCCTCATACACGAGGGAAAGGATCAGGCCTGATGCCGCAGTAATGATCGTTAACACAATAATCATCTTTATTATATCACGCACGTTTCAGCCTCCCATATTTCCTTGGTTTGAGGTAATTAAACAGGGGTGTGGCGGTATTCATGATAAGGATTGCATAAAAGGTGCCGTCAGGATAGGCGCCCCACATACGAATGATCATGGTGAGTATGCCTGCCAGGGTCCCAAAGAGCAACATGCCTTTGGGGGTGACCGGGGATGTGACTGGCTCAGGGGCGATAAAAAAGGCCCCTAAAAGCAGCCCGCCACTGAGCAGGTGAAAGATCGCCGGGGGATAGACGTCAGGGTTGATTGCATGAAGGATACCGGCAAAGAGCCCAACGCCAAAGAGAAAGGAGATGGGTATATGCCAGCGTATAACACCTCGATACAGGATAAAGACTGCCCCAATGAGCACTGCCAATCCACAGACAGTTCCGAGAGGGCCTGGTATGTTGCCTAAAAAGAGGTCAATCATATCATAGGAGTAAAAAAGCGAGGGGTCTTCTTTAAAGGCCATCAGCGGGGTTAATGCCTGGCTGTGTGTGTGGGGGGCAAAGAACAGGCTCATTCGCTCAGGCCAGGATAGCTTTAATACCACCCAGGCGACAAGCGGTGGGTTAAAGGGGTAATTGCCCAGGCCGCCAAACACGAGCTTTCCCAATATGATGGCAACAGATGCCCCTACCACTGGTATCCACCATGGGACAGAGGGAGGCAGTATAAGGGCAAGCATGAGGCCAGTCAGGATGGCATGGCAGTCTTTATATGTGAGTTGCTGGTTGGTGAGTCTTTGTATAGCCGCTTCAACAATCACAGCAGTTGCCATAGACAGCGCCATAATGACCAGGCACTGTATCCCGAACAGATAGAGCGCCATCACCGCAGGGGGGATAAGGCCGATGATAAAGGTATGCATCATCCACTCTATAGAGTGTGTCCCCCTGAGATGCGGTGACATGGACACGATCAGGTTATTGTTTTGCATAATGATTCCTTATTTTGGTTAAGTAGTTGAGTCGTTAAGTAGTTGAGTCGTAAAAACCAATAACACTCAACCAGTTTTTTCCATCAACTGATGCTTTGCATGCCGAAAGAGGTGCACCATGGGCCTTCGTGAAGGGCATACATAGTCACAACACCCGCATTCAATACAATCAAAGAGGCCTTGTGTCTCTGCCATATCAAATTGGTCTTTTGCGCAGTACAGAGACAGCACCCCTGGCACCAGGTTCACCGGACATACCTTGACACAGAGACCACAGTTGATACACTGCCGGTAGTCCCCGGAGAGCTGTATCTCATTCCGGGTAAGGGCAAAGAGCCCTTGTGTCTCCCTGGTGATGGGTATGGTAAGGTCATAGTGTGCCATGCCGGTCATGGGGCCTCCGGTGATAATCTTGGCAGGGGATGCGCTGAATCCACCAAGGGATTCAATCAGATCCCCGATCGATGTTCCGATCCTGACCCTGACAATACCTGATTCAGGCATTGCCCCTCCCCCCACGGTGATCAGGGATTCTACCTGGGGGGTCTGTGTGCTCACCGCCTTTCCTACAGCAATCGCAGTATCAATATCATAGAGCGCAACCCCCACATCTCGAGGATGTCCATAGGGGAGCGGAACCTCCCTTCCAAGGACTGCCTTGATCAAGGGAATGGCCAGCCCTGTGGGAAACCGCCTGCCATTCAGGGGGGTGATGGCAGTGGTCTCCTCTTCATCTGCTTTAACAAGTTCCTTAAGCTGTGTGTATGGGGGATATAGGGTATCCACGACAAGGCGGATATATTGTGCGCCGGTGATCATCTTGAGCGCCGCAATCCCATCGGCCAGCTCCTCATTACGTATCCCTGCGAGGTATCTGTTCACCCCCAAGGATGGCTCTTTATCAAGGGCGGTGATGATCAGGGTATCTATCTTTCTTGTGATTCTTTTTCCATCTATGAGATGGGCCTTTGGCTGGTCAATGGGCACGAGATCGGTGGTAAGGGGCACGGGAACGAGTTGATTTGTGATCAGTCCTGCGGCATGAATCCTTTCTGTGATCTCAGATAGCGCAAGAGAGGATATGTCTTTTTTTTCTTCTTTGGGAGGCACCTCCCAGGTGTCTGTCCCATCACCCTCTATGATGATACAGGGGGTTGGTGTGCCCTTATAGTTATCGTGTTCAGTAATGTCTTCTACTGTGCCTGATATGGTGGCATACAGGGGAAGGGAGTTTTCTTTGGATGCAGTTGCGATCAGCTGGCCTGCCTTGACCTTATCACCCTTGGTTACAACAGGCTCAGATGGATCTCCTATATATTGCTGAAGTGGAAGTATGACGCGTTTCGGAAGGGGGCTTTCTATAAGATTTAGGTTTAGGGAGGTTTTCTTCTTTTTTAGCGTTATTCCTTTTGAGAAAAAGGTCATGGTTTCTTTTCCTATTTAAGGGTGTCACGTGAAAAAATCTGCACCTTCATACATTACTGAAATGCGGTTTGTCAAATAGATTTT
>Ga0190359_1002253_pt1 | contig 11566 bp, 11 predicted proteins | sample 48721823_MG_FD_161269 | JGI IMG/M metagenome (GOLD analysis project Ga0190359, IMG submission 161269) | Hydrothermal vent microbial mat bacterial communities from Southern Trench, Guaymas Basin, Mexico - 4872-18-2-3_MG | ecosystem: Environmental > Aquatic > Marine > Hydrothermal vents >...
GATGCCATTTTGTCGATCCTGCTAGGTGCCATCGGGGTGCTTGTGGTGATGATCCTCTTCCTGCTCTGGCGGGCCCTGCGCCCCCCCAGGCCCGGCTCAGAGCAACCTCCCGCCTCGCGGCCAAAGCCAGATCCTGCCCCGGCGGGTGAAGCTCCGCTCCTGTCCATCGAGGGCCACGGCGACACCTGGACGGTGCGCGTGCACGGGCATGCCTATCGCGGGATCGCCGCCATTCCCGATGAAGGGCTGCGGATCGAGGTGCGGCGGGCCGTGGCAGCGCTGGTCCGCTTTGCCGGTATAAGCCCCCCGACGGGGCCTACGCCACCACGCCCCCCCTCCCCACCGCCCAGCGTTGTAGCGCCCCCTGTCCCGCGCCGCGAGCCGGTCCGCCCTGTCACGCCCACGACCAGCGCGGCCCTAGCAGCCGGTCCGATGATCGACTTCGCCGAGGAGATCGGGACTATCATCGACGAGCTTCTCGCCACCGATCCATCCCTGACACAACACGTGATCGACCTGCAAAACCGGGCCGGCGGCGGGCTGGTGTTCATCGTGGACGGCACCATCTACCACGAGCTGGCTGAGATCCCCTACGAGGACGTCAAGGCGGTGATCCGCCGCGCGACGCGCGAGTGGGAACGGCGCTGAGGGAATAGCCTCGCCTGGGCACCGATAACGGACAGAGTTGCTGTATAGAGGCCGAGAAGATCCGCCAAGCCATTGGACGGCAGTTCCGTATGCCCTCAGCTCGCATGTAGCGCTACCAGACGGTGTATTCAGTCCCCTTGGGTATCTCCCACAAGGACCTGAGGCGGGAAGGCCATAGCGACAGCATAGAATTCCATTGCAATAACTTGCCATCTATGGCATAATACTGCCATGGAATTCACCCGCCTGATCGAAATCGTCGGCGATGAGCCAGTCTTCGAGGTTGGGCTGCTCCTGATAGGGGAAGCAGACCCCAACGACGTGCGGCGTCAACTCTCCCGCTGGGTCAGAGCAGGGCGTCTCTACCAGTTGCGCCGCGGTCTCTACGCCCTGGCCCCCCCATTCCAGAAAGTGAGGCCCCATCCGTTCGTGATCGCCAATCGCATGGTCCGCGGCTCTTATGTCAGCCTGCAATCCGCCTTGGCCTATTACAGCCTCATCCCGGAGATGGTACCGATGACAACCAGCGTCACCACGGGCCGACCCGGCCGCTGGGAGACGCCCTTGGGCATCTACGAGTTCCGCCACATCAAGGCCGATCTCTTCTTCGGCTACCGCCAGGAGGAAGTAAGTCCGGGGCAACACGCCTTCGTCGCCACCCCTGAGAAGAGCCTACTCGACCTGGCGTACTTGAACCCTGGTGGTGACACCCCTGCTTATCTCCAGGAGCTGCGCTTGCAGAACCTGGAGCGCCTGGACCTGGTTACACTTCGTCGGATGGCTGACCTGACGGGCAAACCCAAACTGCAGCGCGTCGCTGCCTATGTAGCTCAACTGGCGCGTGCGGAGGCCGAGGAGTACGAGATACTGTGAAAGATTACCTAGCCCAGCTTGTCCAGTCCGCTCCCACCCCTGCACACGGGCGCAATGTGGCCCGTGAGTACCTGCAGGCCAGGATTTTAGGCGCCCTGCAGCGCGTTGGGGCCATGATCCCGCTGGCCTTCCACGGTGGCACAGCATTGCGCTTTCTCTTCTCCAGTCCACGCTTTTCCGAAGACTTGGATTTTGCCCTGGAACGGAGTAGGGATCGCTACGATTTGCGAGTCTATCTACGCGCTATTCGCGCGGAGCTCGCGGCTGAGGGGTACGAGGTCATCCTCAAGGTCAGTGACCGGAAGACAGGACACAGTGCTTTTGTCCGGTTTGCGGGGCTGCCCTACGAACTAGGCCTCTCTCCACATCGGGATGCGGTGCTGGCGATCAAGATCGAGGTAGACACGAACCCGCCAGCGGGAGCGGGGCTGACCACCACCGTTGTGCGACGTTACGTGATACTGCAACTTCAACACCACGACCGCGCCTCCCTTTTCGCCGGCAAACTACACGCTCTCCTCCAGCGACCGTACACCAAAGGCCGGGATCTCTACGACCTTCTGTGGTATCTCAGCGACCCAAGTTGGCCTCTCCCCAACCTGGTGCTGCTAAACAACGCTCTACAGCAAACCGGATGGACCGGTCCATTCCTGACCGCCGACAATTGGCGCTCTATCCTGGCCGACCATCTTCAGCGAATCGACTGGGATCGCGTGGTGGAAGATGTGCGCCCTCTGCTGGAGCCGGGAGCCAATGCCGACCTACTCACGCTGGACAATGTGATGCGAGCCCTGGACAGTACCCAAGACCTGCCCCGCCGGACACACGACCCAGCGGGAGGCCATGAAGATGCGCAAGAGACAGCGACTTCAGGCAGAAAGGCGGGCTCCACATGACCATTAAGCCCCGTTGCCCACCCCACATGCCGCGGCTGCAGGCGCTCCTGGGTAGGATCCCCCACCTTGACGACCTGCCGGCGGGGGTCCTGACGGAGATCGCCGCGGTGGCTGCGTTGCGCCATTACGAGGCGAGGCAGGTGATCTACGTGGCGGGTGAACCAGCCGACTCGATCTACATCCTCGAGGCAGGCTGGGTCAAAGCGACGCGCGTGAACCGCCGGGGCCGCGAACAGGCACTCCTCGTCCTGCGTCCTCCCGAGGTATTTGGCGACATCGCGGCATTCAGCACCCACGCCTACCCCTGTACTGTGACGGCGCTTGAGGATGTGGAGGTGTGGGTCATCCCGGCACAGACCATCCTCGGTCTCCTCCCCCGCTATCCCACGTTCGCCAGGGCCGTCATCCGCCGCCTGGCGGAACGGGTGCTGCACTTCACCAACCTGGTCGAGGACCTGTCGTTGAGGAGCGTAGAGGCCCGGCTGGCCAACACCCTGCTGCAAAACGTCGAGCGCCACGAGGGCCAACTGCTGGTCCCGCGCCGCGCCTGGACCACCTTTGATGAGATGGCGGTGCGCCTGGGCACGGTGCGCGATGTGTTGCGCCGCGCCCTCAAGTCCCTGGAAGGGGAGGGCCTGCTCCGGGTGGAGCGGCACGCCATCGTGGTGCTGGACGCCGAGGGTCTGGCGGAACGCGGACGTTCGTGACAGCCATAGCCATACGACAAAAGTCGTAGACGAGGCAAACCCGGGCCTATACACTGAGGGATAGGAACGCCCTGTCGCTGTTGATCCCTGATGTCATGGGAAGGCGACGTCCAGGTATCTCAGTTACGTGTCCCGCGTGATCCACCAACGGGAGGAAGGAGCAACCATGAAGAACAACCGTAAATTGGGGATCATCCTGTCCATCATCGGCCTCGCGGCCGGCCTGCTGATCTTCTATCTGCTTGCCGATCAGTACAACCCGGTGATCGACGCCCAGATCGCGTCTGGCCGGACCGATGAAGGTGCCGCAGCCAGGATCACGCTGGCGGTGTTGGGGTGGCTTGGCGCCGCTGCTGGTGCACTCTGGGCCCCCGTGCTCTATGGCTTCGTCCGCCGGAAGCCCTGGGCCTGGTTCTGGGGCGCGGTGGCTGCTACAATCCAATTACTGGCCGGCTTCTTCCCCGCCATCCCGGCGATGGCCAGGGACCTGCCAACCCCCACCCTGGTTGTCTTTGGCATGGCGCTGGTGCTGTGGTTCGGCATGCTCCTCATCGGCGGGGTGAAGGGCAAGATCATCGTCCTCACCTTTGTCGCCGGGCTGGCCTATGTGCTGACCTTTATCGACGGTGTGGCCCCCATCGCCAAGTACACCACCTCGCATGACGACCCTTTCTGGAACGGTATGTACGTGATGTCCCAGCAGGTAAGCTGGTGGGGCGCGGCTGCGTGGGCGGTCTTCATCTTCGCCGTGTTGCGCAAGAGATCATGGGCCATCCCAGTCGGCATCTTTGCCGCCGCTATGTCGATGCTGGCGGGGTATCCGCTGGGGCTGCACAATGCCCTGGCCGAGGTGCACCGCTTCTCCATGTTCCTGCCGGCGCCGCTGATCAGCACCGGGTTACTGGTCACCCTGCTCCTGCCAGGGCCACGCAGGATGTTGGAGGAGTGGGGCGCCAGTTAGCGAACGTCGGGGCCGGGTGGTGCGCTCTTTTGTCACCGGAGAGAAGACAACCTATACTAAGGGCCGGTGCGTTGTCAGCGGGGCGACGCGGGCTCCTGAGTGAAGTGTCCTCATCGAAAGGAGTGCATCATGAAACTGGTCACGCTCGACAATCTGTTTCTCCTGCTGACCGGCCTGACGGCTATCTATCTACTCTGGCGATTCTATACCCGCTGGAGCAAGGAACGTGCCCTCTACGATGTCTATTATATGATGGGGTTCCTTGTGCTGTTGATCTCTGGGCTTCTCCTCATCTTCCTGGGGCTTGACATCCTGTCTTCACCTTATGTGCTCACCGTGGCCTCGCTGATCCCGCTAGGGATCTCTATGGGGCTGATGGAGCAGTACTTCCCTCAGTGGAAGAAACCGTTCAAGTGGTTCGCCCTGATCGGTTTCCTGGCCATCGCCCTCTCCAGCATCGGTGGCATCGAGATCGGACGTAAGATCTCGGTCCCGCTCTTCCATGGCGTGGCGGGGCTGGTCATCTTCCTCGGCCCATTCCTGGCCAAGGACGCCCCTCAGGGCTTCTGGTGGGTCGGCATTGGCGGCCTGCTCATCGGGATCGGCGGCATCGCCCTGGCCTTCATCTCTGCCGGCACGCAACTTCTCTTCTTCAGCCCGGACGTTATCATGTCCATCCTCCCCCCGCTCCTGCTCCTGATGACGCTGGCGTTCACCTGGGGCTTCGTCAAAGACATCAGGGGCTGACGGCCGGCAGGCAACACCCAAACACCTTAACTCAAGGAGTACTCTATGCAGTTCATCCGAGATCGTTTCAACTACCTTTTTAAGTCCACCAAGGGCCTGATCCTGGTGGCCATCGCCATGATCGCCATGGAGACGGCGTTGTTCGGCATGCTCTCGGGCCCAATGGCCGAGATGGGCGTGCGGGATTTCGTGGTGCGCACCCTGCACATGGACCTCAGGCCTGCGGAGCGCGAGGGACGCATCATCATCCTCTACCACTCCATCGCCATGGCCGTCGTGGCCATTGAGGTCTACATGGTCACCAGCCTGGTCAAGATGAAGGAGCTGTACAGGACCATCTCGCGCCTGCTGATCACCGTGGGCTACTGGATGGCGATGATCTTTGGGATGGCCTTCGCCTATTGGGGGCACAACTGGGCCTTCCACGGTCTCTACATCGCCGGCCTCTCGCTCATCTGGTTTGCCGGAGTCCTGCTGACGGTAGCCCTCTGGCCCTGGGATCCCGCCTATCGGCTGCCTCGACCCGCAGGAGCCAAAGGGGAGCACGCCCGACGGCCCGTGGATATGGAACGGGCGGCGTTCTTTGCCACGTCCCTCACGACCGTCCTCTCAGCGCTGTTCGGTGCTGTCCCCGGCTCCTATTTCGGCAATGGCTTCAATGTGTTCACAGCCGAGGACGTCATCCGCCTGCCCGAGAAGACCACCATGCAGTACTCAATCATCGGCCACCTCCACATCATGCTGGCACTGATCGCCATCATGCTCACCCTCATCATTGGTCGCTGGCTCAACTTCAAGGGCATTCTTCACAAGATCGCCATGCCGCTCATTATCCTGGGCACCATCGTGCTCAATCTGGGTGTATGGGGGGTCCCCACGCCCCTGGAGCACATCGCCCATACGGTCATCTACGTGGGCGCGACGCCAGCCATGCTCGGCGCGCTGATGCTGGTGATCTACGGATGGGATCGCATGATCCGCGAGGGCACCGCCGATCTGGCTCGCCCGTCTGCCTGGCAGAAGATCAAGGCGCTGGTGCGGGACCCGCTACGCTTCGGCCCGCTGTGGCAGATGGTGTTCATGAACTTCACCGTCAGCGGCATCGGCATCTTCTTCGCCATCCGCCTGGACGAGATCTTCCGGTTCTGGCCACACCGAGAGGAGCATATTGAGCTAACCGGTCACTGGCACGTGCTGGCAGCGATCGTTGCCACCATCATCCTGCTCTATTACGGTGACATCATCGGCCTGAAGGGCAAGCTCCGCAAGCTCTACGGCTGGGCCATCATCATCTTCTCGGACCTGGCTTTCGCCTCCGTAACGATCTTCGAGATCAAACGCCTGTTCATCTCCGAGGCAGAGCAACAGCCCCTGGTCAACACTGTGATCCTGCTGATGGACATTGGCCTGGGCACGCTGTTAGTCGTGCTGGCTATAGTCATGGTCTGGCGACTGACCGATCTCTTTAAGCGTCAGGGCCGCTGGACAGAAGAAGGCCGCCAGGAATTGGCGGAGGAGGTGATGTGATGAGACAGCTTATCCTGACCCTCAGTCTGCTGATCGTGGCCCTGGCCGCCTGCACACCCGTGGACGTGGCCGCTCCGCCGCCCGTCTATGACCCAGGGGTGGATCCCACGGCCTGGGCCGAAGTGCCAGCCGGTCCCTTCCTCGCGGGTCAACACCGCGAGGAGGCCACCGTGGATCACGATTTTGAGATCATGGTGACCGACGTAACCGTCGCCCAGTACGTGGATTTCCTGAACGCCGCGCTCGAGGACGGCAGCGTCAAGCTGACCGACGATGCTGTGGTGGTTTACTACCCGGGTGATCCCTTCTTTGGCAAGAAGCACGAGATGCGCATCGACCCGGGTGACTATGTCGTGGTGCCGCTGAACGACCCTGCCTCCCGCTTCACCTTTGACGGGCAGGCTTTCTCGGTCCAGCCGGGCTGGGAGAACCACCCCATGACCAATGTATCCTGGTTTGGAGCCCGTGCCTACTGTCAGCACTACGGCTGGCGCCTGCCCAGCGAGCTGGAATGGGAGAAGGCCGCACGCGGCACCGACGGACGTTCCTACCCGTGGGGTGAGGAGATCACGAGACACCATGCTAACTTCTACCAAAGCCACGACCCGTTCGAGGACATGCGCCGTCTGGGCTCGCGCACCACGCCCGTGGGATTCTACAACGGCAAGACCTACGACGGCTTCCAGACCGAGAACGCCATGAGCCCCTACGGATTGTACGACATGGCGGGCAACGTGTGGCAGTGGATAGGCGACGTGCAACCACAGGAGGGGTTCAGCGATCGCCTGATGCACGGCGGATCCAAGGATACCTACGAGATGGACCTGCGCGTGTGGGTGCGCAACAGCGCGCCACCCTTCTACTACGGCCCTGGCGTGGGCTTCCGATGCACGCGCTGAGACCTGGATGTTGCCCCGGGGGTGCCTGATGAAGACCGTGCTAGCAAAGCTCAGAGTCTACTGGCCGCTCACGAAGTCGCTGCAGACTGGCCTCCTGCTCTGCACCGGGTTGGCGGGCTACATGACGGCCCGCTGCCCGGTGCTACACGCCCCCACCCTCATCGCGCTGACGGTCAGTCTGTTCCTGGCCATCGCCGGTTCCACGGTGCTCAACATGTGGTACGATCGCGACATTGACGCCATCATGAGCCGCACCTGCCGCCGGCCGCTGCCCAGTGCACAGGTCAGCCCCGGCGAGGCCCTGCGCCTGGGGTTGGCACTCACGGTAGCAGGCGTAGGGCTTGCCCTGTTCCTGTCCGCCCGTTACGCGCTGGTGGTCTTCGCCGGCTGGTTCTTCGATGCGGTGGTGTATACCGTCTGGCTCAAGCGGCGCACCTGCTGGAGTATCGTCTGGGGCGGCATCTCGGGGGGCATGCCCATCCTGGCGGGGCGTGTACTGGCCCTGGGTCACGTTGACCTCATAGGGATCCTGTTGTCCCTCGCCATCCTGTTCTGGATCCCCACTCACATCCTGACCTTTGCCATGCGCTATGTCGACGAATACCGTGCAGCGGGCGTCCCTACCTTTCCATCTGTCTACGGCTTCCGCGCCACGCGACTGGTGATCGCCATCTCCAGTGTACTGGTCGCGCTGACCACAGGAGCCGCCGCGGTTCTGATCGGCGTGCAGTGGGGGTTCTTACGCCTGCTGGCCGTACTGTCCACGGGGCTTTTCATGCTGGCTCTAATCAGCGTCTTCCATCCCAATGAGCGGATCAACTTCGGGTTGTTCAAATTCGCATCCGTGTATATGCTAAGCGCCATGCTGGTCCTATCCCTGTAGGCAGAGCGGAACGGGATCAAGACCATGAAAGAGACCATGATCGAGCGGTTCCTGCTGCTCCTCACGGCTATCCTGGCCGCGTGGCAGATCGTGGTGGGCATTGACAACCTGGCCATCGTGCCCATCATCGCCTATACCATTGCCTTTGGCGCGTTGGTGGTCGCCTGCCTGCTGCTCATCATCCTGGGGTGGGACGTGCCAGCGAGCCCCACGGTGCTCATCGCCGCCAGTGTCGTCCCCTTGAGCCTTTCCCTTGGGCTGGTATGGCAGTTTCTGGCGACATGGCGAGTCCCCTACCTGATCTTCGTGGTGGGTGGGCTGCTGGCGATTGCCCTTACGCGCCTCCCACCCCGGGAGGGCGGACTGCCGGTGATTGTGCTGGCGGTGGTGCACGGCGTCGCCGGGATGGTGATCGTCCTGCTCCCCATCGTCCAGGCGGCCCTTGGTCTGGCCCGCCCTGGCTTTGTGCTGGTCAGCCTGGGTGGGGCACTGATGGGCGTAGGCGGGCTGCTGCTGTCGTTCCTGCGGGCTGGCCGGCCTTGCCTGCCGCGCGCGACCCTCCTGCGGCTACTACCGGGCCTGCTACTGTTGATGACAACTGCACTCGTGCTCGGTTTTGCATCCACGTAGCTCAAGGCATGGTGGATAGTGTCTGCTTTCATTTCAGTTCTAGTTGAAGGAGGTATTTGATGAGAAACACCTGGTGGGCAAAGACTCTTCGCATTGTGGGCATCGTTCTCATGAGCCTGACGGCGGCGTTCACGCTGCTGGGCGGCGCCGGCACAAGCTGCGTGGCCTTTAACCCAACCGGTTACGGCCCCATGTTTGCCAGCATCGCATCCTATCAATGGCTGTGGATCCTGTTCGTGGTGATCGGGGTCGTGGTGGGGGCATTGGGAATCCGCGCGGTCGTCCTGCTGGTGCGCGGGGCCAGCCAGGCATACCGCTACGCCCTGACCCTACTCATCATCGGCAGCATTCTCAACCTGATTCACATGCTGGCCTCGCGCGCGCTGCGCGGCTCGTCCATGCCAGTGGATGCCGTCTTCTACGCCAATCTGCTGACGCTCATCGTCTTCCTGCTCTTCCGTCTGCCCGGCATCTGGCAGGGCGTGAACTACGAGAAGCCGCCGGAGGAGAAGGAGACGGGCAGACAGGCCGCCTCTATGGCCATGGCCGTCACCGGCGTGCTGACCCTCACCATCCAATACATAATGGCCCCCACCCACACCATCAACGGCATCAACTACGCCGACGTCTGGCACACCACACTGACCATCATCGGCGCGGCACTGCTGGCCGGCAGCGTGGTGGTGGCAATCCGCACGGAGCGGGCCGCACAACGGGCCGCCTCCACCACTACAACAGCATAGGGGCACGGCCACCACCGTAGGGATGCACGGCTGTGCATCCCTACTTCTGGACTGCGGCGACAGGTCGCCGCTTTCGGGTCTGTGTGTAGGGACGACTGGACGAAAGCGGCGCTGCCGCACCGCACTCCCAAAATAGGCGACCGTTGGCCTGGGAGGTGACAGTCACCTGCCAACGGCCCACCATAAGCCCCCCTCGCTTTACCCACAGGCCATGGGGAGGACACCTTCCCGCAAGGTGACCGTCACTTGGGTGTTCATCCAAGGCCCCCCATCCTGGTGACAGTCACCCAGCGGGGCGTTGCCACCCCGCTGGCCCCTCGTCCCCGACAGGCCCATCACATGTAGGAACGCCCGCGGGTGACGGTCACCATCGTTTGGGCGCACGGCTGTGCCAGGGCCCTCCTGGGGACACTCCCCCCTTGGCCAAAAAGCCAGAGTCCAGGCCCGAAATGAATTCCGGGTCACACATCGCCAGGCTCCTGCAGGGGCCGCGCTTCCCCCTCGGCGACGCGATAATAGACGAAGAGCAGCACCAGCGACAGCAGGTTGATGGTGCCGGAGATCCAGAACGGCAGCCCGTGGCCCAGCTCGAAGAGGACCCCGCCGGCCATGGAGCCGACGATCATAGCGACATTCCACCACAGGTGGATAAAACCCAGGACGCGTCCGCGTTCCTCGGGCACGGTGGCGACGGCCACCAGGCTGGGTAGCAGGGTAGAGAGCGACCACGCGGCGGCGATGCCCAGGGTGCCTGACGCGAAGACCAGCCAGAGATGTGACGGCCAGGCCGCCAGCCCCAACACGCCCGCGATGAGCGCCGTGAACATGGCCGCCGTCGCCAGCTTGGCCCCCCAGCGGTCGGCTGCCCGCCCCACCACCAACTGCGATAGGGCAGCGACCACGAAACTGACCGTAGCATACCAGGCAATCACGGTCTTGCTGGCTCCGGCGGCGTCGAGCAGCAGGGGAACCAGCAGCCCCATCATGGCGTACGCCAGCGTGGGCAGGAAGCGCAGCGCCGAAAGCAACACGACTGTGCGACGGGCGGCGATGTCGCCGTAGCCCAGGAAACGCTTCAGGTCCAGACGGCGCGCGTGGCGCTCCACCGGGGAGCGTGGCAGGACGAACTGGTTGACGGCCACGGTGAGCAACGCAAAGCCGATCAACACCCAGGCGAAGAGCGTGTAGCCGCTGCGCTCCAACAACAGGCCGGCGATAGGGCTGGCCAGGGCGCCCCCCAGCGTGTAGCCCCAGTTGAACAGGGCCGAGACCAACCCCAGGTAGCCACGGGCCGCGACATCCATCAGGTAGCTCTGCCCCCCCAACGTATGCACGCCCAGCCCCAGCCCACCGATGGTCCACAACACCGCAATCCAGCCCGGTGAGTGGCTGAGGAAGACCAGGCTGGCCACCAGATACCCCAGGTTGCCCAACAACAGGGTGGCCTTGCGGCCCAGCGAGTCACTCAACGAGCCCCCCACCAGCGAGGCGATAAGCCCCGCCACCTGGTTGGCCGTGGCGATGTTGGCGATCACGATGGCCGAATAGCCCAGGTCCTTGATATAGATGGGGAAGAAGGTCCGGTGCGGCGACAGGATCATGCCGCTCATCAGTTGGAGCAGCAACAGTGTAACCACCGGCCGGTTGAGTGTCTGCCAGAACGGCGGGCGTTGTTCAGACGAAGAAGTCTCTCCCATACGATCCTCTCTCATAGTTCGATCCACAGCAGTGCTGGGGTCCCTCGCACCCGCCTCCGGTCCGCTGCGGGAGACCATAGGAGGATACCATATCTTTCGCGCCCGCAAATTGAGGGGCACAGGGAAGCCCGAGCCTGTCAGGCGAGCTACGATGTGAAGGGCTACGACGCGCAGCCAGGAAGGCGGTGGAACCGAGTCTGCCCTCCCATGGGCTTCAAATCCGCGGGAGGGTCAACGTGTCGCCGTACTCCAAAATCCCGTTCAGATTGCTGTGCCTGGCATCGTTCTGAAAGACGGCGGGCCCCCTGAGGTAGTGCACGCCGTCGAGGCACGCTCCCCCCAGACCCCGGAGGAT